>Ga0058701_10002627_pt1 | contig 13749 bp, 13 predicted proteins | sample AgamicOrMae_FD_97039 | JGI IMG/M metagenome (GOLD analysis project Ga0058701, IMG submission 97039) | Agave microbial communities from Guanajuato, Mexico - Or.Ma.e | ecosystem: Host-associated > Plants > Phyllosphere > Phylloplane/Leaf | place: Guanajuato, Mexico | collected 2012-06-04 | reverse complement strand
ACTTTGATTTGAAAAAAAAAACAAAAAAAAACATAAAAACTGATCGTGGAACCTTCTCGAGGATCAGAACCAAAGGTTCAGACGAAGTTGAAGAACAATATGCAAAAATACAACAATTGACGGTAAGTAGATCAATTAATTGTTACCTATACACTCGACACACAGCCTGAGTGTCATGGCAAGGGTTCCAGGAGGCGTCGAACACCACCACTCTGTTAGCGCCGACAAGGTTGATGCCAAGGGATCCTGCTCTCGTTGAAACCAGGAACATATGGACACCCGGGTTTTGGTTGAACTCGTTGATCAGTTTCTCTCTTTCTAAGGCAGCTGTGCTTCCGTCCAGCCCTGGAAACACGACAAGGTTGGTCTCTCTTTCCGCCAGCCGCGTTCAAGCCGTAAAAGGTAGCCAATACTCACGGTAATAGGACCGATTTCGCTGCCATCGCTCGTAGACCCCCGGCAAAGGAATGTAGTTGCGTTGTAAGAACTCCTCTATGAGACTAAGAGTAAATAGAGATTGGCTAAACACGAGGATTCGGTCTCCGAGAGCTAAAGACTCTTCTAATATACAAAAGAAGATAGCCATTTTGGCAGAGTTTTCTATTAAACCGGGAGTGTAGTCTTTCATAAGCTCAACCGCCTGAAACACCAAAACAATTCTCTCTTTTAGTTCACTTACTTTCCACATCCATTTTCCTCGACATTATCGGCAAATTAGTACCTATCATGATTTTTTAAACTACGAAATACGCGTGATATTGCAAGCATTCCACGCATAGGGTTGAGAATATAAATCAGGACTCTATCGGGAAGATAACTCATTTGCAAGTCTCAAATCTTCCAATTTCAATACGCTCGTTTCTTCAAGACTACCTTCAGAATTGATCCGCTCGCACATACGCACACATAGCTACGGAAGATTTCCTTCGATTTCCTTTTAACTTTCTAGGAAGTTTAGGCGGAGTACGACAATGAAAAAAAAGTCAGAGATAGAAGTTAAGTTTTACTCACCCAGTCGTAGGGAATTCCGGGGTCTTCTCTTGCGTTAGCGGGTATTTTCCCTGGTCCCGTAACTTCGATCGCCGGCTTTCCGTCAGGGCCCAGGATGGGCTCATCATCCTCCTCTTCTTTGCCATCCTCTTTCCTCTTCACTTCTCCTTCTGCTTTGTCCTTGTCCATCATCTCCATCGAGTCCATCTGCCACTTACCGTCGTCCGAGTCTAGTCCCTTCATGGAGTCCATGTTTTCCTTGGACTTCAAATCCACCATGTCTGATTTGAGTTCCGGCAGCGGACCTGGATCCATGTTGTACTTTTCGTCCCTGTCGTTCTTCATCTTTGATATGGCCGACTTGAAATCGGTGTAGCTGTTCATGCTTTCTTCCTGCTTGTAGCTGTTCATGTTTTCCTCCTGCTTGTAGCTGTTGGCCATGCCATAACCCTGGTTATGCGAGTTGGCCCACGGGTCGAACAGTCGCGAACTATCAGACTTGATTCCGTACATATCGGTCTTCTTGTTCATGCCCGACATCATGTCGACCGAGCTGTCGAACGGCGCAAAGTCTTCCGTCTCCGACCGGAGGAGGTCTTCAGCGGTGGGGGCATCTGATCCGCCCATGCTAGGGAGCGGCTCGTTCCCCATCATCCCCTGCGACGAGTACATGCCCATGCCTTGCCCGTGGTGGGGCATCATGCCGTCCGGCCCCATCCCTGGACCCATGCCGCCCATGCCCGAGTTCATGGGCATCATCCGATTGTTCATGTTGCCCATCATATTCCCCCTGGGCCCCATGTCCCCGGCCATACCCGGCCGGCCCATGCCTGGGTTTTTGCCTGGCATCATGAGGTCTTTGGTCGGAGCCCCACCAGGCAACATGCCTGACGCGTTGATCGGACTCTGCTGAATGAAGGGTGGGTTGGCCCGCCGAGGGGGAGGCACCAGGGAGGGCGCCCCTCCCGGCAGCATGCCGGAAGAGTTCACCGGGCTGGGAGGGATCATCATGTTCGCAGCGGCATTCATCCTCGGCTGCTGCTGGCCGTGCATCATGCCTTGGTTGCCCATCATCATGCCTTGCTGCTGGTTGTTCTGCTGCTGCGGCGGCTGGCCCAGCAGGCCCGGCTGCTGGTAGCCGCTGCTCGACGCGCTCGGAGCAGCGCTGCTGCCACCCGAGCTGCCGGTTCCGTTGGCGCCGCTGCTGCCCGTCGCCGAGCTGCTCGACGACGAGCCCGACGGAGCGCTGTACATATTCTGCGAAAAGCCTTGCGTGCCCGCCGGCGGGGGGTTGTACCCTTGGAAGGAGCCGCCTTGACTGTAATTCTGCCCTGCGAATGACTGAGATCCTTGCTGCGCCTGGTTGAAGTTGTAATTGCTGCTCCCGCCGCTCCAGCTCTGGTCGTAACCAGCGGGCGACTGGAAGTTACCGTGCTGCCCATGCTGCCCGCTCGAATTGCTGTTCCCCGAGAAGTAGGACGTGTTCATGCTATCGTACCCCTGGGAAGATGAGGGCGTGCTGGGAGACGGGTTGGACGAAGGGAACATCTGCTGGGTCGACGAGCCGAACGAACTCGACGGCGGCGCCACGGACTCGCCGTAGCCCACATTCGCGTTCGGAAAACTGCCCTGGCCGCTCATGGGCATCGAGGAGCCACTGAAGTCGCCCGAGCCGTAGCCGCCATGCCCATAAGAGTTGTTGGAGTCCGGGTAATGGTGGGGCATCGAGCTGAAGGGCGGCTGGTACTGGCCAGGCTGCGGGGGAGGAGGTTGGTACGCGTTGAACGAGCCCATCATGTTCGGATTCACTTGGCCGGGCACCTGCGGGTAGCTCCCTCCCGCGAACGAGTCGGCCTGGCTGGTCGTGTTGGGAATCACCGCTGCCGCCGGCTTGTTGGCCGCCGCGCCGCCCTTCTTGCGGCCCTTGCTGCCCCCCGGGTTGCGGGCTCTGCTCGGCCGGGACCGCGACCGGCTGGCAGGCGGCGTCCCGGGCACAGGCGGGGCCCCGGGAACGGGCCCCCTGGAGCCGGGGACGCCGCCGTCCTCGACCGTGGTTGGCGCCAAAGACGCCGCCGCCTCCTCCAGGTCCAAGTCGACCCCCTCGCCACCTTCCCTTTTACGGAGGAACTGATACAACACGTCCGGATGGTTCCAGATCTGAAACCGAGCAAAAGTGCATCAAGCCTCAGTGTCTTCACCTCCCAATACACACACCCAACCACAGCGCAGTGCGCTGAAACCTTACCTTACAACAGACCGCAAAGGCCTTGAGTGGGTTAGGCACCGCCTTCGTCCGAACGACCTCATTCATGAAGGTGTCGTATAGTTTCCTCTGGAATGCCGTCATTCGGACGAGAAGAACGTACTCTTCTTTCTGCGGGAGCGAATTCTGGAGGACAGAGTGGGAGCGTCGCTGAACGAAACCCTGCAGGAGAGAGTGCAGCACGTGGGCCCGGTAGCGCATCAGACGAATATCCTGAGGGGTACTGTCGATACACTGCCCGTTCTGGATAGGGCGCTCGAACATGTTGCAAAACTCGGTTTTGGTACCGAGGTAGTTGGGACGAACGAAATCCACCATACACCTGCACAAAACCCAGTCCGCATTCACTTGACTCGACCACTAAAAACCTTTGTAATTCGATACCGACACCCGACTTTTCTTCACTGGGGGGCATTTGATAGCGCCAAAAACCGCAAGCGCCAGTCCGTAACCGCCAAACGAGCAAAGTCGCAAACGCCAAAGTTCGTATGGGTTATGTTAGGTCGAGTTGGGTTAAGTTAGGTTAGGTAAGGTTAGTATTGCGGTTAAGAACTTTGGCGTTTGCGACTTTTCTCGTTTGGCGGTTACGGATTGGCGCTTCCGGCGTTGGCGCTAGTGCTTTTTGGCGCTTATGACAGCTACCCTTCTTCACTCACTTACCAGTACTCTAACAAGTTGTTCTGGAGGGGGTAGCCCGTTAAGACTACTCTCCTCTTACTCCTGATTTGCTTGAGCGCCATGGAGATACTCGCATGGCTGTTCTTGATACGATGCCCCTCGTCACAAATCACCAAATCCGGTCCGGGTTTCACCAACGCCCCGTGGACAGCTGAAAAGCAAAAACGCCGAATCAACGACAAGCTCGAAAAAACGAGGCGAGGCGACTCAGCAGACCCCCCAGGGCAGGAAAGCGAGCCTACCTTCCAACATTTCCTTCTCCTTTTCCGCCTCTTCCTCCGGATTGAGCGGCTCTTCCTCTTCAGGGATCGGCTTCTTCCGCCGACTCTTCTTCGGTTTCGATGGCCTCTTCAAGCTTAGCAGCCGATATAATTCGTACCCGATGAGAAGAACGCCGCCATCTTTTTGCCACTCTTCGACCACCTGAAATAAACCAACAACTTTAAAAAATCCATCTTATCCACCACCGATCGACTGATGCTTTTAAAACAGTGCGTAGCGCTTCCTAAATGCAAGAATCTAATGCTCCAACCTCGTCTCAATCTTTGCAAATTCACCACAATTGATTTCTATCAGCTGTTTCGGTTATTAAATTAAAAAAAAATAGAGCGTGAATATTAACTTGATGGCAAAAAAATATCTAGGTGAATGACAGTATCAATAAAGGACGACACCTTTTGTTAGCGGCGAAATATTAATCGGTTTATAGCTGAATTTGCAAATATTTAAAGCTAGATTTCATAGCAAAAATATAATAAGCATTTCCTGGGCACAAATCGGTAAGAGGCCTAAACTAGAACTTCTTTTCAAAAAGTAATATTCAGATGACACTTCCTATAGCCAGTGGTTGAGACAACTGCAAAAATCTTGATCAAAATCCCGTTATTTAAAAGCTTTTCTCCGGGACGAAAAGGTTCCCGTCGAACGGTCAGAGACATACCTTCCATCGCGCTTTGAGAGTTTTGTGAGAATCGTTAAGGACGTGGATTGCGAAGGAGCGCGGCCTCACTTCCCCGTGGGCCGACAGCGGGGAGGTGACAGGATCCTTGGGGAGCCACATGTTAAACTCCGCCATCCAGTTTTGTAGCGTGTTGATCGGCATAATACACAGAACGGTCTTGGCTGGAGTGTGACGAAGGAAGATGTCGCAGAAGGAGATGACCTGCAGGGTTTTCCCCAGTCCCATGGAATGCGCCAAAATGCATCCGAATCCTGGCGAAGTGTTGAACCTTTCGATGGACTCGACCACGTTGTCGTACAGGAACCGGATACCACCGACCTGCCACCAAAAAAAACACTCGCTTGTCATGAAAGACGCTATTACGCTCGAGACGATGCCGAATCGAATCTATCATTCAATCATGGCTCTCTAGTGATTCATGGAAGAGCAATTGTTGCTCTTCATTCTGCGCTCTAATCAATCAACCTGCGCCACAGTTGATGTGTGGACGATTCTTACAGTAAGATCCCCTGGAGCAAAAATAAGTTGAGAGGGTAAGAAGTGAGAGCGAGCGCGTTCCATACCTGGTGAGGTTTAATGACTCTGGCGATGTGCGGTGCCAGGAATATATCTGGATCTCCTTCTGGCTTCCCCATGTTGACCTGAATGCGCCCCTCTTCGTCGGGCACGTTGAACAGGTCGTTGGTGTGCATCCCCGAGTTGGTTGGGTCCTCCTCCTCTTCATCCTCGCCGGCGTCGGATGGTTCAGACAGGACGATGCAATCTTCTGAGGATGAACTGCTACTGATGGTCACCACATCTGAAGGCACACAACCCATTTAAGGCCACATCACTTTAGACGTCAACGTTCCACTTGACAGTAGGACAGTTGGGCGTGCCGGTCATCGAGTCCAAACGACGGCTCGGCTAAGGAGTTGGTTGATAATCGTCCAGCTCAACTTACCTTTGCCCTTCTTCTGCTTCCCGACGGGCGGCGGCTCCTCGAGGTCTTGCATCTCCTCCTCGTCCTCCTCGTCCTCGTCGAGGTCGCTGCCGCTGAAGGGCTCGGCCTTGACGGCGGCCGGCGGGCCCTTCAAGGGCACGGCCGGCTTGAGGCCGCTGGCCGAGCGCACCGGGGCGATGGACACGGACGGCGTCATCATGTGGGCACCCGAGAGGAGGCGCGGCTTGGTCACCAGCGTCCGCGTGACGGAGGGCTTGGCGGGGCCCTTGGCCGGCATCGGCGTCGCGCCCTTGGGCACTCGCAGCACCTCCACCACCTTCTTGCCCGGTGGCGCCGCCTGGCTGCCAGCCAGCTTCACCAGCACGGAGCTCGGCGAGCGCGACCCGGAGGCGCTGGACGCAGGGGCCCCCGTGCCGGCCACTTGCTTCAGGATCGACGTGTTGCCTTGGAGGAGGGACAGCACCCTTTGTTCAGTCTTGGAGTTCTGCCTGGTTTGGGCCATTTGACGTTGGTACTGTCGCATCACAGAGTACAAGCACATTGTTAATACCTAGCGTAATTCAAAATTGGTGTGCGAAACATCTAGTTAAAACAGAAATATATGCATGGGAGTCAGAGAGAAAAATCGCGTGAAAACTAAGAAGGAAATGAGTCGGGGCAAAATTCCTGGATCCGATCTCGTATCCCTCAACACTGGGAGACCTTACCTCTCTGATGAGACGTTGCTGTTCCTGAACACGCCTCAATCGTTCCATTTCTTGGCGTTGGGCGGCCAACGTCGCTTCGTCCAGCTGCGTCTCGTCCATCACATCGCGGATATTTCGCCTCATGTTGGACGTTTTCTTGTCACTTTTGTCATTACTGAAAAACAAAATCAAAACACACCTTGTAGTTGCGACCACGAAAAACCTCTACTTCTGCTCTCAAGAGTAAGCTACGTACTCGTCTCCATCATCCGTTTTCTTCTTCCCCTTCTTTCCTTTCTTCCCTTTCTTCTTCTTTTTCTTTTCGCCACCTTCTCCGCCTTCTCCCTCCTCCGAACTCGCCCCCTTGTCTCCGTCCTTTCCTTCTTTCCCACCTGTTGACAAGTAGCGCTCACAATTACTTTCAAACAAATAACGAGACTGAATACCGACATAGTAAATCCACTCTCCCAAACGAGGCTCAAACCTTATAGACAACTTTTTTAAAGGTTCTATGTTGGTAGTGAGTAAAGCTACTTACCCTTCTTCTTCCTCCTAATCTTCCTTTTCTTCTTCTTTTCTCCGTCCTCCCCGGCTTCCTCCCCTTCTTCGGACGCAGCCTTCTTCCTCTTCCTCCTTTTGACCTTCTTCTTGGGCTCGTCTCCCGCATCGCCCTCAGCGCCCTCCGCCCCCTCGACGGGCTCCCCCTCCGCCTCGGGCACTTCCCCTTCTACCTCTCCCCTGCTCATGGCCTCGGCCAGCTCCTTCAGCGTGTCCTCCTCGTCTTCCTCGTCGCCGTCGGCCACGTCTTCGTCTCCCGCATCCTCCTCATCATCCTCGTCGCCATCTTCGTCCTCATCCTTGGCGTCGTCGCTCTGGGCCGACATGTGCTCGTCTTGGTCGTCATCCAGCAGGTAATCCTCCTCGTCTTCATCCTCGTCCTCGTCGAAGTCCTCCTTCTCGTCTCCGTCAGCCCCTTCTTTGACAACCGGTTCGACCATCACGTCGACGTCAACGTCCATTTTATCGGGCCCAGGGGGCCCCGAGTCTGCTGGGTACCCTGGCGGCGCTTGGTCTCCTGGCTCACCTGAATACCCAGGGGGTGCTGAGTACCCCGAGGGCGCAAGGTCTGGTTCAGCTGGGTACCCAGGGGGCGCTAGGTCTCCTCGGTCCCCCGGGTCTTGAGGAGGATCCCGTTCGTCCAGTGCCTTGTCCCCTTCCTCCTTGGGTTCCGCCTCCGCGGTTTCGCCGGAGGCATCGTCATTGGTCTTAGCTGAGGCACCTTCCTTGGGCGATCCGTTTGTGGCTGCTTCTGCGGTGGGTGGAGCCGACGAAGGGGGATTACCGTCGGCTGCTGTACCGGTGGAACCATCACCGCTGGCTCCTGCTACAGTCAACAAAAATGACATCAATTTCGATTCATCATTCGATGGCACTCTACATGAACTAAATACTTTAACCTTGCCCTCCAACACACATCTCGGCGAGTTTACAGCCTTTGCGATCTGTTCCCAATTCAATAATAATGAAAAATAAATACAACACACGGGCAGTTCAATTAGGATTACTCCTTTCACCGTATACCATTTAAGACGCAAGCGATCATTGATTTCAAACGTGCTAAGAGCGACCACTGTATCAGGAACGTGTAAAAACGGGTTTACATTACAACTTGCTTACTACACTACATCAATGTCAGATTACCACGAGTTCTTCCTGATTTTATCGAGGATCCCTCAGAGCAATGATGTAGTAAAGTTTGGTTTGGTTCGCTCAGTAATAGGCACAAGTAGTGTACTTATTTACAACATTCGTTTCAAAATTTAGCGCTTTTAACTTTCACCAACTTTCAAAGGACAAAACGAACTTTGTCTTCACAATATTCGGGAAATGAATACGTGAAATAGTATAAGAGAATTCTAAAAATTCAAAATAACGAAAATAAAAGAATGTTTAATTTTAAAAAGAGAAATGATGAGCCTTCACAAGCTTTTACAAAGATTGCCTAAATTATCTTCAGTTGCAATTCTGAGTCTCGGCTTGAATGTCTTGAAAAGAAAAGATAGTTCTTGGACGCCAGGATGGATTTTGCCCTGTAACCCACCTGATTTAATGGTTTCATCAGGAGATGTCTTGGGATGTACCCTTTCGATGGTGACATCCCCGATTCGGAAGGAATCCATGATACTTGAGGTCGCTAGCTTTCGGCTGACCTTCTCGTATCACGTTGGACCGACAAAAAATCCGACCATGGTGGCTTCAATCAAGCCCGACCTGCAACACATAAGGCAAAACAATTCAAACAAAAGTCACAAATAAAACCATAACTTATCAGCAATCAAAAAGGGATTTGGTGATTTAGGAAAAAGGATCAACAAACCACAATTTCAAAAAAAAAATAAAAAGTTACGGGATAAGAGGCACCCTGCAATGAATTATTGCATCAAACTGATGAAAAGCAGGCATAATTTGATTCTAAGCTTGTTCCCTCCAATATTCCGTCAACAAAAACAATCCACTTCATCTTACATTAAATATTGAAAAGAACTCTAGTGTATGGGCGCATCACAAAGATCTTCAATAATCTTAGAGAGTTCCTCTATAATATTATCAGCCACAAGGTACTGGAATATAAATAAACAGAAAATATGATATTGTGGAATCAATAAGAAAATCACTACTTAATGCAACATCACCAATAACCACAGTGACTACATATATCAATCATGAACAATAAAAACAACTCCTGACAAACAGTACTGCTCAAAGTTGACAAAACATGACCTACACACCCTCTGAAAGCTTGTCATTAAGTTTGAAAACTAGGAAGCCACGCTAGTACTTAAATCAATACTATCAACTCAGCTAGCCAGTCTGATAAACAGCCAAGTAAATTATACAAAAACCATACTCAATCTGAGCTTAAACACAACACATTTTGACAGTAGGACTGACTTTAGAATGTCACTGAGCTTAGCAAAGTCGGTTGCTCGTAAGTGCAACTAGCAGAACAAAAACATGATATTCATACAATGGTTGTTTTGGAATTGATAGAACCTTGACTACCAAACAGTAAAAAACTTCAGCCATTCTTCAACTACATAACAAAACCTTACTGAAATGCTCAACAAGTAAATATCTGCGCGAAGTCATGATTGGACAAAAATTTTGAGGTTATGTACACCGCAGACCTGTGCGCCCTTGTCTTCCAGCTGAATACAACAACCAAACCTGTACCTCGCAACAGTAAATGCGAGTATGCGAATCGCTATCTTGAGGAATTCTACTCACGGCGACAATAATAACCGGCTTCAAAACAATATTATCTGAACGGCCCATTCCAGTAATAGCCCTTCGCCACTGAGGCGTAGAAGGATCACTCTAGGAGGTTAGAATCACAGTAACCAAACTTGGACGTGACCGAAAACTTCTTTTGAATATTGAGGCATTGATCTCGGTATCAAAAAAGGACTTTGAACTCAAATACAAACAACCAAACACACCCGTTTCACTCAAACCCTCGAAAGCCTACACCCGGCGCTTCCTCAAATAAAGACGGCTCACCCTAAACTTAGGATCGAAAGCGCAGAGTTGTCATCAAGATCAAAGGATTCGTCTTCATTCTCACCCCCAAACTGAGTCACTCGGTCTCAAACCACAAAAATTTGTTTAACTCTTTAACACTCCAAAAGATGAATACACTAATCGTACATCTTTCCTTTAACCTGGTTCATTCGAACCAACTCTGTAAACAAACTCAACTCCCTAACGGAAGCATGGAAGGGGCCTCGGTTAACATATTTATTAAAAGGAGGTTGCTCTTATGCAAGAAAGGTTAGTAGAAACCATGAACTGGTAGCGTAAACTCGTTTGCCGGCGCATCGCGGAACATGATCGGAACAGTTGTTATGTTTTCATGTTGGTAGCGCTGCTGAGTACATAGCGCTGCCTCCTCGCATGGTCGGCTAGGTTCATTCTTCCCCTCCCCGAAATTCTCGTACCTCGAGGAGCCGAGTACCCACAAAGAAATTTCGAGGTCAGCCTTGGTACTTGATACCAATACCTCAGTCGAGCCGAGGCAGTCAAGTCGGCTGGGTCGAAGCTCCGATACCTCAGATCAAATCCTAGTGGTACTTAGAGTGCGCTACGCAGCTGTGCTGGAGAGCGGTTCAAGTGCAACGAACCCATGTCGCGGGTCGCGGGTGCCTGCCGCGGTGCCCGGCTTGCTGTTCTGTCCTTTGACGGTCGGCTTAGCGACGAGCCATGGCGAGACAGTGGCGCTCCGCTACGATTTATTGACAATACTTCCATTCCTATTCCATCCAAGTTGCCCTGAGCGAAAAGGCTCAAAAACCCAGCCCGTGTTCCACATAAAAAAAATATGTATCGCGGATATTACAAGATTATAAAATTTCATCGTGTAAGCGAGAATACTAATTTCTTGATTCCCAATTCAATTTTAGTTGTCCCGTATTGTGCACCGACAAGGATTAGCTGAACCTGGACCAACTGAGGGGAGCCCGCAGCTGCAACTTCCTCTCGCTGCGTTCGAAAACAACACTCGAAGGGTATTCTGTCTTTCTCTCTTATGAGAGGTCCATTTGTAAGACAGAGATAAAACATCCGCAAGTGCCGTTTTCGAATGCATCCCTGGATAAATCATTCGGCGGAAAGTCGTCGCCCCTGTTACACCCCTCCGATCATGATTCCTACTTCAACTAAATACCTAGGCAGTTTATGGACAACCCCTGACCATGATAGTAGTGCGTACTACTCTCATGCTCTGACTAAACCAAACAAAAACACACAATCCGCCGCAACTTTTAAAAACATCTTCGTTTGCACAAAAAAAATGTATAAGAACGAAGTCAATGATTTTTTTTAATATGAGTCAATTAATTTCAAGCGCTGATAAAACAAACATAATTTGAAATTACTTAAAAAAAAACTGTCAATATATTTGTTTGGTTGACAAAACCTAAGGAAAATATTTAAAAAAAAAGAGACACATGCGAGTTGTTGGACGATTGGCGCAAGATCGCCGCTACATTGGACTTGATAGCGATTTCAAGTGACGGTTGGTTCCACATAAACAGGAAAATACGGCTTCATTTTCTTATTTTCGTAATCATTTAAACTGATTAAAACGATTGTTCACGACAAATATCAAAATGAACCCATTTTTCTTTTCCTTTTTCTGGATATAAATGTGCTGTCAATGAGAATAACAGCGACGACGAAATTTTTACGTGACGTTCCCAAAACTTAGTTTGTAAGTGGAAGTGGAGGGTAAAAAGGTAAAAAATCGAATTTACTTTTTTTTAACCGTTGACAATTCACTGGTCATTGAGTAAACTTGTGTATTTTTGTCGTACACGTAGGTAGTGGCTCTCAAGAAAACTCACAGTAGAAAGTGCTTTCTTAGAAGATTATGCGCGTTTTCCATTTTAGGCCAATTTTCGGCGAGTTCCTTAAAGAAGTGCCCCCCCCCCCGCAAATGTAAACCAACGCAAAATTTTAACTGTCGAACAAAAAGGGGTCTTACTGACCAGGCAATCTTTTGAATGAACGCTGGGGGCAAGGTATCAGTCAAGCCACCTTTTAACAAACCGATGGTTTTTCCGAGAATTCGCGGTTTAGAAGTTCTTGCGTTAATTATTGAAACCATGTCGGTCCAATACCGCTTTCTAGGCCCGCCTACTTCCAGGAGAAGGGCTTATTTATGGATAGTAATGTTACTACTTCAACCTGTCCTTAAACTGCGTATTTTTAAAGTATTACGACGCTCAACTCGGGCTTAATCAAGAACGTAACCGGTTCCAAAATACCCGTCCACAATATTTCGAGCCCAAAAAACCTTTCATATATTTCTACAATTGAAATTTTTCAGGCCTCCCCTGAGCCGAAATGAGTTAAGTCTTCATGAAAATGCTGCAAAAGATCGCTCGAACCCTCCCAATCGTTATGAACGTGTTTGAAAGCGAAAAGTAAATGAAATTATAAAGTCTGGAAATAATGTCCCCCCCCCAAAAAAAAAGAATGATCAATTACCATAAACATAAATTATGATTAGTGTGAATTCCTTGAATAAGATTTTTTTTTTGTCGGTTTTGTTATGAGTTGATAGACGCTGTCTCTGCAACTGCTTTTCCAAAATCTTCAATACTAAAACAGTGGTAGAGAAAAAGCGAGCGCGAGTGCTTAGGAGACGAGGCGCCGGCCAGGAGCCATCTTTGGGTCCTGATTGTCCGTTAATTTCGTCACTGCTACAGACTTTAGAGGCGCGACATACCGGCCGAAACATGAGCCCTCGCACTTTGAGTTGCTCAGCTACAGATCAATACTGAGACGGCACAAAACGCGGGGCGCGCGGAATAGCGCGGCGCGGCGCGGAGCGGCCGACGCGGCTGGCTGCGGCCGCTGCCACCCCTGCCACCGCCACCGCCACCGCCGCCGCCGCCGCCGCACCGCCACGGTGCTGCCTAGCCTGGCCGCAAGCCGTTGATTGATTGCCCTCGCGCCTCGGACCAGCTCCCGGCCCCTATGCATGGTCAAATCTCAAGACATTGGCCCTCCTAAACGCATTCAAATCAACAGGAAAAGAGTCATCTGTTGTGTGCTAGCTTCCGTTGCCAAGCTTCATGTCGCTTATGTTGCCGCCGATACCAAAGCGACGTAAAGGCCGCACTGGAATTAGCGCTATGCTAACAGTACAGCAGAGCGACAGCGAGGCACAAAGCAATGGGCCAACACGGTTCAGTCTCCCTGACTGTAAATTAAGGGTTAAAATGGAAGTTAAAAAATTCAGCCTTAAACAAGGAGTTTACCCGATAGTTTACCCCAAACCTACCACTCTCTTTTCAAGGCTGCGTTTCCACCTAAGTGTTCAAACCTCACTTGCCTCACTCCACCTTGAATTATAATTTGACAATGATAAACCTCAGTTGAGTAACTTGAGTCAACTGGGGTCACGTACCTTGTGCACCGTTTCCGGTGCACAGAGCCTGATGCCGCTTACTTCTCGGTGGTGGCCGGCTGCTGCCGACAAGTAAGCCGCATCAGGCTTAAGGACCGTTAAGTGCTCTAAGACGTAGTACGCTTGGCTTGGCTAAAGGCTAAAACGCAAGGGGGTGAAAAATCCCACCTCTCAAATTTTCAGTAGGCTCTACTTCACGCAAACTCTCATTCTGTCTGCCACAAGGTCGAGCGAGCAGGCTTCTTGTTTTTTTTT
>Ga0058701_10002626_pt1 | contig 13753 bp, 12 predicted proteins | sample AgamicOrMae_FD_97039 | JGI IMG/M metagenome (GOLD analysis project Ga0058701, IMG submission 97039) | Agave microbial communities from Guanajuato, Mexico - Or.Ma.e | ecosystem: Host-associated > Plants > Phyllosphere > Phylloplane/Leaf | place: Guanajuato, Mexico | collected 2012-06-04 | reverse complement strand
CCATAAAGAAGAAAACCAATAGAAAAACAAGCAAAAGAATGTATTTTTCCTCGTGCTATTTTGTTTTCTCAAGAAGATTCTCTTTATAATCGTTAGTTTTACTTAATCGTCTCTAAACTTGAATTAGTGGAAATCTATTGATTCTCTGTAGATATTTTCCCATCAAAGCCGAACCACTGAAGTGAATTAGTGGTTGGCACAAATTGATTAAGAGATCGCATCCTGATTGCTGGAGAGGTAGAATATCCTTACACACGCGTGTCGCCCGAGAAATTTTGCTCGTGTTGCCAGATTTTGCGATATTGTAAATTTTAGCCGCACGATTAACTCGAGAACCGTGAAAGATAACCTGGCATGTCGGGTATGCTTTGGATCGCTCTCGAGCTGAGCAATTCAAAAATACAATTAATCATAAGGTTATCTTGATTGGTTAAAAAGTTAACCCCGTTTAAAATTGACGGAGTCGCAAAGTCGTGCCCCCCCCCTCCCGCACCTGCTTAGCGCCACCTGCGCCTTCCTACCTTGCTCGTCGCTCCCGCCCGCCAATTGTTGCTGCTGTAAAGTGATTTCGTCTTATGTAGGAAAAGTAAATTCTAGTATAGAATCGACAAAGATGCAAAAGCCTCTGGCACCGTTGTTGAAGATCCCTTTCAAGTAACGAACTTCGCCCAACTCCATGAACAGCTCCCATTTCGTTATAAGCACATGGAGCCCCTTTACGCAGGACCCCCAAAACCAAATCCAGCCGTCGTGCTTGGTAAGTCGTGACAAATGGCAGAGCAACACGGAGGATTTCTCATCTCGACGACGAATCGAGAGGTTATCTTTCAGACGTAAACTAAAAAATTGCTCCCGCTCGCACTGATTATGCTTCACTAACCTAGCTTAATGCCACTATTGAGAACTCACTTTGCTATCTTTTTCTTTTTTTAAGTATTTGAAAGCAAAAAAATCCAGAGAAGAGAGTGAGGAAATTAGAGAAATAATTGATAAATGTTCGTCTCTAACCTAGACGCTATTTAGGAAACTCCTTTGATGGAAGTAATTCGTGTTCAAAAGTATCGTTTTAAGTTAATTCTGCTCAATTCTAATTTCTTAAAATTAAGACCGGATCATATGAAACGAGCGAGTCCGAAGGAATGTTTGCCAACGTGTATCTTCGGCTCGTCAGCGTAATGAATTAATTCTTGGCTTTGGGTTTCTCATTTTCATTTCGAGCATGCTCTTTTCAGCGTCATGATATTGTATCATACCGCTTTTGTGGATTAAAGTGGGTGCATCGCCTCGGGCATAGCTTGCGACTTTTATTGTTGAATCGAGTCGAAGGGTTGAGATTTTCCAAAATTGCTTATTTTTCTGGAATAGTTTTGGGGTTTTTAAGGTAGAGGTAAAGCTCTTAATGTCAGTCCGGTGGTGCGCTCACAGCTGTGTCGTCCAATCAGAAATGCGAATATACAAGGGGTCATGCACAAATTACGCTAAATAGGCCACTTTTTGACCCCCTCCTTCCTTTGTTACGCGTTTTCCCTCGCCTTATACGTGGGGCTTAACGCAAACGCGATCCCCTCCCCTTAAGAATGTAACGCAATTTGTGCACAACCCCGTAAGCGTAATGGGAGTCCTCAGTCGAGTTTACCGTCGAGAATGTAAATGGCTGACAGCGGGAATTTTCTTATTTGCCGATTTTTAACGAAGGCAATACTTGCGTCTTTCATTGATGATGCCAACGGCTAAAAGGGGAGTAAAATGAATAACATCACGTCGTTTGTTATAGTTTTAAACTAATGCAACCAACACAAGTCAGTAAACAAAAAACTGTCGACCATTTATGCCCTCGACTGTACATTTTCACATTCGTTGTAGTTGACCGGTAATTTGTCGGAGGAATTTCGGAAAACCATGTGGTAGGAACTGTGTAGAATAATTTGTAATAAAATGTTTTGAATTTGTTTTACAGATGACTATGGATGAGAAGTATGTGGAGAATATTTGGTCATTACTTAAAAATGCCATCCAAGAAATCCAAAAGAAAAACAACTCAGGACTTAGTTTTGAAGAGCTATATCGAAATGCCTACACAATGGTGCTACACAAGCACGGGGAACGGTTGTACACAGGGCTCAAGGAAGTCGTCACCCAACACCTCGAGAGCAGGGTAAGCAACACGCAATGACTGATCGATAGTGCGTGAATCAAATGTTTTAAGGTTAATATGATTCATAACCTCCCTTCTTACCACCTCGTGTACACCAAATAAACCCAAAATACATTATCAACAGACGTAAAACGTTGTGAATCAAACGCAGTATTTTTTTCTATCCTGTATTTGTTTTCTATTCCTAAATGCCCTTTTTCGGGATGCTTCGAGGATTATTCAAATACAAAAAAAAAAGAAAAAAAGAAATGGGAGAGGTTATTTCTAGAAGCATGATTGCAAACTGGGGTGTGTTTCTCACGCATGTATTAAGTTATTGATTTTAATAGTAAGAGGCCCTGAAGTAAATCGAGATTCTTAGAAATGGATTTAATTTGACTTGTGTTGGCAGGTCCGGGAAGATGTTCTTCGATCTCTTCATAACAACTTTCTCCAGACTTTAAACCAAGCATGGAATGATCATCAGACATCCATGGTAATGATTCGAGACATTCTCATGTATATGGACCGAGTCTACGTCCTGCAGAATGAAGTGGATAATGTTTACAACCTCGGCCTCGTCATTTTTAGAGACCAGGTAAATGCTTCCTTTCATTTTTTAAAATTATTTTAATTCAGGTAGCTTGAGATGCCTATTCAGCTTTGGCCTCTGCGACCAGAAAGATGAATCATCTGGAGGAGTTGGAAGGCAGATACGAGTCGTGGAAAGCATGGATTTATATTTGTGTTAAAAGTCAGGGTCCCTTAAACGTTGAGGATAATATCACTTAAACAAGCTCGCGACGGAAGCTGTTTGGACCTAAAAAGCTCATACAGTGGAGTCTCGTTAGTTTATTGATGTAACGACTGTCTCGATACAGTTTCCCCCGTTTTATTTAGCAAAAGAACATGTTTAGGTGGTTTACCCTGATCTTATAGAAATTTCGTTCAGTTGAGAGGATAAGTCGTTGACAGTGGATTTTCATCCCGCGCAAAATCATGTTGGCAGCCCTGCTGGGCCTCTGCGGTGGGAGTGGAATAACACAACACTTTTGCAATATGCCATCCTTTTTCAACAGTTAAACTCGAGTTTCAGAATTATTTTTCGGTTGTTTTGAACAAGTGCACTCGCAAAACGTTTCTTCTTTTACCTTAACCACAGGGCTGCCACCACGGTTTTTGCGCGGGACGAAAATCCATTGTCAACGACTTGTGCTTTCAACTGTACGTGTGTTTCTGAGGGTTTATTAGAAGCCTATGGTAAAATCCGCCCGTTGCCAGTTGAGTTTGAGTTCAAGTTTTGAAATCACACTGTGAATCGAGGCATGATGCGATTCAGGTGAACAGCTCACTGTGAGGTAATCGATTTGTAGAAGATCGGGTACATTTTAACTCCAGTGTAACCAAGACCGAAGGATCCGTTTCCTCCAAGGAAGTTCCTTCTCGAAAAAAAGTGGTGTTTTCATGAATTTTATGTCTAACTCTAGCGTATGTGCTTTTAGGTGGTTCGATATGGCTGCATCCGCGATCATTTACGGGAAACGCTGTTGGATATGGTGATGAAGGAGAGAAGAGGAGAGGTAGTGGTACGCAGTGCGATCAAAAACGTGTGTCAAATGTTGATGGTCCTTGGTATCAACAGTCGATCAGTCTACGAAGAAGACTTTGAAAGACCCTTCCTCCAGCAGTCCGCCGAATTCTATAAGGTAACAAATATTTCGTGGTTATCACCCCCGTCTGCTAATATAATTAGTGGTGTTACTCACCTCAAATATGTGGAAAAATCTTCTGGGAAGGTCGGGTGAAAATCATGGAATTACTGAAGAAGGTATGGTTTTGTTTTTATTACGGCTATTCAAGCTACGTTTTTTTGGGTTCATTCGAGAAAAGAATATTTTAAATCTACGCTAACTTACCGGTGCTTTGCTGGACAAAGCCAATTCCACGTAAAGAAATTTTTATTTAATCATGTGTCAAAAAATGTAAGTAATTTTCTGTTCTCTAAAATTTTAAAAACATTCTATTTTGGGTTAGAAAAACGAGAGAATCACCTAGTGGTGAATGTGCAACAAGCAAACCTATTGAAGTGATCGGACTGTCGATGTGTTCGAAGCAGCACCGTTGGTCTTTCAACCCATTCCATCCTGCTCACTCTTGACCTAGGTCACTGTATTTTCCTCAACGATGAAAATGTTTTCGTAAAAAATGTAATTTAGCAGAAAGATAACCTCAACTTACAAGGAGAGTATCTTAACTTTCGCCTCCGATTTTCGTGAAACGTTTAGGACTTTCATACAGCGGCATGGGAAAATGTCCAAGCCCAAAACTTGTTGCCAAAATTCATTTTTATTATCAAGAAATAGCTTTAAAAATTGAAAACAAAGAAAAAGACTGAAGAAAGATATTTTGAAAAACACTTTTTTGGGCTCCCTTTGTCTTAAAGGGTAAAGATCCGTCAAAATCCCGAATTGGAATTTCTACCCCGTGAGAGTACTTTCCCTGTCGGGAAAGTAGAAAGTGCAGTAGAGTATCTCAAAAACAGCTGAAATAATGCAAAATTTGAGGCGCTTTGTTCGGGTGTCGTGTAAGGAATGAGAATTGGTTTCTAAAGTATTTGAAAAAAAATGTTTTGCTCAGTTTTTGACGTCGGAAAAATGAATTTCGGCAGCCAGTTGTTGGCTTAGGTATCTTTCTATACCGCTATTTTGAAGTCCTCAATATTTGAAGAAAATCGGAAGCTGACGGTTGTGGCGCTCCCCTTGTTAGTCTAAACCAAGAATTCAATTTCTAAATAACGTATAGCAAAATTCTAAGCGAATTTTTTGTTCTGATTCCCACAGATTAAAATTTCCCAATTTAGCCTTAAGCTCAATCGATTGAACAAGCTCATGTTCAAAGCTTCGCTGTCAATAACGCATCTAACGCCGCAGGATATTGATAAGTTATGAAAAATTTACGTTAGTGATGTGATGGTTTGTTTCCAGGTGGAAAGCCAGAAGTTTCTGGCCGAAAACAGTGCATCCGTTTATATTAATAAAGTTGAGGCGCGAATAAACGAAGAGGCTGACCGAGCGAAGCATTACCTGGATGAGACGACAGAGCCGCGAATTGTGGAAGTTGTGGAGGAGGAGCTCTTGAAGAACCATATGCGGACGATCGTTGAGGTCAGTATTCCAAAATTTGGACCGAATCGCCTTTTTTTTTTCTAAGTTTGTTGTTGTTGACTTTACTGGTAAAAGTGCACTAAAATAAAACTTCAAAAATAATAGTTATAATAAATGGCGAGGGTTAGTTGCCAACCCATGTCACTCATTTCCTCTGATCACAATTCGGAGTCGCGTGTGATGTGAGGTTTTCTTAGCTGCTAGGGGCTCGTCAAGAGACTTAGCTATCCTTAGGAAAAAACTTAGTGTTCTCGTATTGTAAGGGAGAATCGTACGAGCTCGTAATTTGATTTTGTTTTCGCTTGTCTGTCCGCTTTTCAGATGGAAAATTCAGGCGTTGTGCATATGCTAAAAAACGTTAAGACTGAAGACCTTGCGTGCATGTACAATTTATTCGGACGCGTTCAAGACGGACTTAAGACTGTGTCTGACTGTGTAAGTCTTTATCTGAGAGAACAAGGCAAGGCGCTGGTGCAAGAGGAAGAAGGTGGGACGAATGCAGTCACTTTTGTTCAGGTAAGGTTATGTTTTTAATGTCAGTTTTTCATGTTGCTTGGTAGTGTCCTTAGTGACATATGTAGTGGTATGTGGGACATAGGCTTTCTTGTGTGATTGTTCCAATCGATTTATTTTCATTGTTTCAGAATTTATTGGATTTGAAAGATCGTTTTGATCACTTCCTTCACAACTCGTTTGGCAACGACAAACTTTTTAAGCAGATGATAGTATCCGATTTCGAATATTTCCTCAATATTAACCCGAAATCCCCCGAGTATCTGTCACTCTTCATCGACGACAAATTAAAGAAAGGTGGCAAAGGAGTAAGTATGGTTTCAGTAATTTCAGCTGATTTAGTGCTTCATATAGCTACAGCAACGTTTTCTTTTCTTTTTCTCTTAGATGTCGGAACAAGAAATTGAAAATGTCCTCGACAAGACGATGGTGTTGTTCCGATTCCTTCAGGAGAAGGATGTGTTCGAGAGGTATTATAAACAACATTTGGCCAAGAGATTACTGCTAAACAAATCGGTTAGCGATGACAGTGAGAAAAATATGATCTCGAAGTTGAAGGTGAGTCTCGCAGCTAACGGTCGTTATTGACTGAGTGTTGCTCTACCTTTCGTTAATCGGAACCTTGTGTTGCAGACTGAATGTGGCTGCCAATTCACATCGAAATTGGAGGGCATGTTCAAGGATATGACAATATCAAATAGCGTCATGGAAGAATTCAAAGAACATGTAACCTCAAGTGGGGTAAGTTGGCTCTAACAGGCTATCCTTTCTGTCAACCTCGAATAAACCATCAAGGACTCGGTCTTCCGTTTTGACCCTATGATAAGGGTCATTTAGCGAATGGAAATTTGCGCCTCTTGATTGGTATTCGTCCGAAAGATCATTATAGATATTGCTGCCAACCTTTGGCTCCCTCTTCACCACTAGTCTTTGTCGATCAATGTACACGAAGAGGCTTTGGTTTGTTGCAGACAAATCTTCATGGTGTGGACCTGAGTGTTCGAGTTTTAACCACAGGCTTCTGGCCCACGCAAAGTGCTACGCCTAAATGCAGTATCCCGGCTGCTCCTAGAAATGCCTTCGATGCCTTCCGAGTGTAAGTACAAGTAAAGAAAACAAAACTCAAAGAGCCTCTAGCCGCGTCGCAAAATGTCAGAACTCATTAAAATCTAAAGAAATTTTTTCATTGAAGTGGATTGCTCATCCCTAGAGCGATCCAAAACATACTAGACATGCTTGATGTTCTTTAATGATTCACGAAATTACCGCGCTTTAATATGGCGAAGTTGCGTCTTTATTTCTGTTGACTTTCATAAGATGGCGCTGCTGCCCACAGTAGCGTTTTGGTAAAAGTACAATGTGACAACTTTTGAGTTTAAAAAAACTTGCAAGCTGTCTTTTTAGAATGCTGCATGCAAGGGGTAACACCTTGCTGGAAATCTGTACACCGGATATCGGGTTGTCAAGGATATCAGCCGGATATCAGAGGTATAATAAACGGATGTCAACAGAAATTGACCAAATTTCAATTTAATATCTGACAGATTTTAGCAGAATATTAAAATATCTGCTGAATACACCTAAATATGTATTAGCCAGATATCAGTTAAGAGTGGTCGGAGAGTAAAACACTTGAAAAATCGCTGAAAAAAGCCATGTTTAAACCGAATCCAACAGCCGGATATCAAGGATATCATTCGGATATCAAGGATAACCAGATATCAGCCGGATATCAGGGCCTTTTGTATACCGGATATCATGAGTTGTCACTCCTTGGCTGCATGTCCCCGCGCCTGCATTTTTCTTCAGTAACTTATTTGCTAATTTCTCTCAGGTTCTATTTGGGGAAACATATTGGGCGACAACTGACTCTCCAGCCACAGCTTGGCTCAGCAGATCTCATCGCCGTGTTTTATGGCGCGAAACGTGAAGACGCGGAAGGGACTGGCCGTGAGAGTGCCACTTCGAGCACCACGCTGGTGTCGGCCCGCACCAGCAGCACTTTAGAGCCCAGCAGCAGCAGCCGCTCCAGCGGAACCCGGAAGCACATCATTCAGGTCTCCACGTATCAGATGTGCGTGCTAATGCTTTTTAACAACAGAGAAAGACTCAATTATGAGGTAAGTGTTTTTTATGTACCCTTGGGGGGTCAAGGAGCACCGTAAAGTCGGACGTATTCGTATACCCGTTTATTACGCAACATTTTTAGCTACATTTAAGGATGTATGGTCGCTTAACCGTCACCGGTTTCAGTCGTTAAAACTCTCAAAACTTGTAGCTGACATTATCCTGCATGGTGAGTTAAAATTTTGGACTCGGTTACCGGAGTGATTTTTTAATTTCGAGGACCCGTAGGTTGCGAATTCCACAGGTGTCATACGGCAACTAACCTTAAAATGCCAGTTTTTAGCGTTTTGTGGGAATAGTAACCTAGGAACTATCTGTAGTTGAATACCTTTAAAAAAAAAGAATCCTCACCGATCATTTAATAGAAATGTTGCGCAGAAACCTGTAAATCAGCGCGTTTTGGCGCGAAGATGAGTCAAATCAGCAACTCTTGCGCCTCTGTAAAATTGAAAGCACCTTGATTTTCGGTCGGATTTAAATTGGGACGATTTATTTACGCAAGGGAATGGCTTTGATTGCTTTTCGAATTTTAGTACATTGATCTCAAAGTTTTAACTGAACTTGATTAGTCCGAAGCGACCAGACATCCTCAAGTACTACTAAAAAGTTGATTTGTACGAAATCTAAGAAGGTGCATCGTCGTTTACGCAAAGTAAACACAGTGGAGAGCATTAATGGCTGATCCAACTGACGGGATTTGTGATCAGCCATTCCTGCTCTCAACTGTATAATTAAGAGTGTCAGGATCTGCCCCATGTGTACGAATTCGACCCATTTCAACTTAGAGAGCCTCAAGGGAGAGAGACGTCAACTGTAACGTGAGCCTCGCATCCCACCAATCAGCATTACTGGTTCCATGCATCTCACGAATCAGTGCACACCAGTGTTGCCAGTTGTCGCGGCTGTCAAATCTATACTCTGTCAACTCTTTAACCGGAAGATGATAATGAGATCGATACCAGATTTGGATTCCTCATCTCGAGAGCGATCCAAAACATACCTGACATGATAGGTTATCTCTAGTGGTTATCGAGTTAATCGCGGTTAAAGTTTACAAACTGACTAAACTTGGCAACACTGGTGCACACCGCGGGAATACCTTGTTGCCTCTCTCCCTGTGAGGCTCTCTATTTCACGGTACACAAAACAATTTTGAAAAAATATCAGCTACTTATTCGGACGTTAGCTAACGTAACCACAACCACCATGGAAGATTTAAAAAACGGAAAAAAGCTCCTAAGTTGTCATTTTTTAATCTTTTTTTGGGAGTGTCTATTGACCCGACTGGCCCCATTAAAAAATTTATTAGTTTGGGTTCCGCGCGTTCAAGTCACATCCAATTTAAAATGCATTTGGTTGGTTACGTGCGTTCAAGTCTGCCCATGTTAATGCATGTCGGGTCGTTTATTTCTTGCGTTGTCATTTCTGACATGTGAGAGGGAGTACTATCTATGCACTTATTAATGATCGAATCCGCAGAGTTGTCATCCCCGTGAAACTGCGCTTTCCTAACACTGCAAGTGATGATCTACATCAATGTAAATGTTGCAGGAAATCCAAAACGAAACTGATATCCCCGAAAAGGACTTGATCCGTGCCTTGCAGTCCCTGGCGATGGGCAAACCGACGCAGCGTGTTCTAATCAAAAACCCTAGAACGAAAGAGATCGAATCAAATCATGTATTCCAAGTGAATGATTCGTTTACATCAAAACTACACAGGTAAATGATTCTTTTCTCCGACGTTGTGAAGGAGGGTTCCTCAAAATATCGCCCTTTCTGAAGGTCACCACTTTTGATACGAACGAATACGACGTGCGAAAACCCTTTCAAATGCGGGAAGTCGATTTGAAGTATCTGTCGATTGGTTCCAGAGTGAAGATTCAAACTGTGGCTGCCAAAGGAGAATCCGAACCTGAAAGAAAAGAAACGAGAAATAAGGTTGATGAGGATCGTAAGCACGAAATTGAAGCGGCCGTAGTGAGGATAATGAAAGCTCGCAAGCGCATGGCTGTAAGTCGTCTATTCAGACGCTCCGTTTCGTCCCAATTGAAACGCTTCAGGGGATAACATGTTTGTTTTTGTCCACAGCATAACGTTCTAGTTGCCGAGGTGACGGAACAGCTCAAAAGTCGATTTTTACCTTCTCCTGTTATTATCAAGAAAAGAATAGAAGGACTCATAGAAAGAGAATACTTGGCGCGCACGCCGGAGGACAGGTACGTGAAAAGAGACACTCTCAAAATGGGACAGTCACTATACAGGAGTCAATATGGGTTGATTTTAGTGCCAATGATTTTTGAATCAACAATATTAGGATCATGTTTTTGTTTTTGTATGAATATTTTTTAAAATATTTTTTATACATTTATTTAATTTTTTATTTCTGATCGAACCGCTATCACAAGCTTTTGGAAAATGGGCACATTGTTCTGGAGAGTCAATTACTTTTTTTTCCTCTGATTTTAGTGGGAAAATTGACACATTGTTCAGTTGCGGGAAAATTTTTTCGCAATCCTGTCAGGAACAAAATAGGTTTTTTTAAGGTCACCAGGCTTTCAATGGACCCAATAACGATATAAAGAAAGATATTGAACCCGTCACTCTCATAATTTAGGGCAGTTCTTACCTTTTTTGGAGCGTTTCCTCGCTATTTTGTGCGTATACTTGCAGTTTTTAGTTTTCGACCGGACAAGGATGAGGGCGCAGTTAGGTCCATTTTAAACACACAAAAAAAGGGAAAAAAAAACTCAAAATCTGCGTAGCTAATCTATCGGTCCTCGCTACAAACTTCACCTAAAATCGTAGTTTTACCGATTTTCTCCATATTTGTCGGCCTACAGTAGCCAGCATTTGTATCAGATCCGGATTGTGTTGATGCCGTAGTTAGGTACATCTACTTCCGTGATAAGAATTCTAAAAATCTGAATTCCTGGTTAAGATATTGGTCGAATTTTGAGAAAACAAGCATTAATAATCATTTCGACGCGCCCTACCGGAATGCCAGAATTCCGAGAGCTTTTAATTGCCGTTCCGACTCACCCGGCGCGCACGGAACACAGGAAAAGAAGTGCTTGTGCTTAAGACAAATTGTGACTTAAATTTTGTATTCAGTGAATTCCTGTTTATTGTATAAAGAGTTTATAGTCTTTCTAAAATTAAGCTCTTACCCTGTTTGCATTAGACGTTCCAACGGTACTGTTGAATATTATCGCTGCTTCTTTTTCCGTTTATCTACCCTTTGCACATTCTTTGATAATAACTGGAAAGAATATGAGACAAGTAATCTTGCCAAACGAATATTTGATTTCCTTTAAGAATCAGAGTCCTATCAGACGCTACTAACATATTATTCTGAAGACCTTTCTCAATCTTAGCGCCTGAAGAAGTTTTGTTTATTTTTTAAACGCATTTGTTCTGAAAGAATCTCCCTTGCTGTATTCGTCAAGGTTCTCTGCGCTGATTCGGTGATCTTTGTTAGAGGAGGTCGACTGACTGCTTGTCTTTTCATTTGCAGGAAAGTCTACACGTACGTGGCTTAAGGAGGCCTCAGTGTGTTTGTGTTGCGAACTCAGAGGGTTGATCCAACAAGACTGAGCATTTTAGGATTGGTGTGTTTGTGTGTGTGACGTGGCGTGGCATCGGCAGACGCGCGCATGACTTTAAATAAAGTGTCGCTGGCCCGTGTCAACGCAGCTCGCGTCAACGCAACAACGCTTCATCTCGTCCAGTCCATGGTTCTGGTCAGTCGAACTGGCTCCCAACTGGCGTGACTGTCTCCCAGGCTCTCGTTGCCCAGACTTTGGTTGCCCAGTCTTCCAAGCCAAGGCTTGAAGCCAAGGCTTGAAGCCAGAGGTGACTGACCCAAGGCGTCGGAGCTATGTAGCCCCTAATAAGCCGCGAACCAGCCAGGCGCGAGCGACTGCTTCCAGGCGAGCTCGGCGCTCTCTTCCGATTGGCTGCCGCTTCAGCCAATCGACGACAATGTGATCGACAGCAACACTCGTCATTTAAATAAGATATTTTTAATTTTTTTAATGCGTAGTTGTGTACAGTTTATAACAAGAGTAATGATTGTGGAAGGTGAGCGACCGTCTGTTCCTGTTGGTAGTTGAGTTTTCGATTTGAGGTGATGCGTAGAGCAGAGTGCGCAGAGAGGAGCGGAGCGTAAACCCACCTTGTCATTGATTTTGGTCATCCCGTGCTGACAGATAAAGCCCTGCCATATCTCAGATGTGACCAGTTGTGGCCGAGAGAGCGCCCTTCGCGCCAGGCGTCCTACACGGAGTCGGAATAACCGAGACGATCGCAAAGAAATTTGGACCGACTTCCATTGTTGCAAAGATTGTATTGCCGTATAAATATTTGAAATATGGAAGAGATTTTAGAGCCTTTCCTTTTTGACTGTCCCTTGTCCTTCTTGATTTGAAATGTGCACATGATCATCTGCATCTGTAATTGTGGCTAGAAATGATTGTTTCCATATTGTCGGATCTGACTGGAGTGGATTCTTTTGACTGTGATGTAAGGTAAAGTCCTTGAAGATCCACAGTAGGCACAGGCACGCGTGCTTGGAAACGAACTACGAAGTGTCGAGCTGCAGTGTGACCTGAGTATCTACGGTGTCGGTGGCGCCCCCACTGAGGTCTTCGGCGCACTCATGCTTCAGCCGAGCAAAGCATTGCGGACCATGACTCTATGACTTCTGTGTGCAGAAAAGTGCCTATGCATTAGACCAATAAATGGACCTTGATAATTCTTCCGTTATGTTTTGTTTTTCACTGGCAGGCGGAAGTAGAGGATTAATCGGAAAATAGAGATAATGAGCTATCGAGTGTAATTATATCTGATTGTAATTTGTCGATAATAAAATGTCTATATCATGATGCAGGGCAGTCGCATTGTATTTAATTAATTCTTCGGACTTTGTAAGCAATTTTTTTACATTGTACTCTGGTCGTCTGTGAAGTAGGACACTCCTGGAAATGCCGTTTGCTTACTAACAAATTGTGTGCTCTGCTGACATGCTGCAGTCTTTCCTCTTTGCAATCATTCATCCATCAGGCGACTATTTGCTTGACCGATTATTAAACAAGAGGGGAACTGAACTGTGATCCTTTGCGTGTATATCTATTCAGAAATATAAAGTACCACCATATCTTTCTGTTTGTAGGTGTCGTCCATAAATTTACCTACGATCGAAAAACTGAACACTCGTCGCCCGATTCCGCACGACACTAATACGTTACGATAGTGCACTGTAGTTACAATCAGTCCAAATGGTATTGTTCCGGTTCTGGTCGTGCAACAAGGCGGTGGATAATGTATTTCTCCATGAGGAGGAGCCTTCCTGCGCGACCAGAACCGGACAGTACCTTTTGGGACGATAGTAGTACTTGGCATTGGTAATATGGTCCTGGCTCTTTTATATTTCCGGTGTGTTTCTGATTTCCTTTTCTCAATTCCTGACATTCGCTTTGAGAATTTGCCAACATATTCTGTGATCATTGATCACCCGTGTGAAGCCGATCTTGGAACTGCCAGATGCTTGGAAATGAAACACAAATAAAAGAGTTGCCGGGGCTAGAAATAATTTCCAAAAGGTTGCCCAAACAATTTTCTTTCATGATACTGGTAGTGCGTGCTATCTTCAGCTAAAGCCCTGTATAGTAAAAGAAACGCTAATGCATCCCTGAACGCATGAGGAAAAATGGCCACTATACATGGGCGGTATAGGAGCGGCCGACATTTTTCCTCGTCAAGCGAATATGTCTGTCTCTCTTGCGCACACAGCGATTCGTATCTTCCATCTCTTT
>Ga0058701_10002625_pt1 | contig 13754 bp, 6 predicted proteins | sample AgamicOrMae_FD_97039 | JGI IMG/M metagenome (GOLD analysis project Ga0058701, IMG submission 97039) | Agave microbial communities from Guanajuato, Mexico - Or.Ma.e | ecosystem: Host-associated > Plants > Phyllosphere > Phylloplane/Leaf | place: Guanajuato, Mexico | collected 2012-06-04 | reverse complement strand
GCAGAAAATGTTGCTAACAAAGCAGGGAAGTCGAAGTTGGAGGAATAAGCAAGGAGCTGATGTAAAAATCACCCCTCTTAACAAACAAAGCCATTCAGACAAAAGAAATGGCGGGCGGGAGCGCCTTCCAAGAAGGCGCCCGCCGTGTCCCTCCTGCACCTCCTGATTGGGTGCTCGCCTCGCCTCGCTTCTCGCCTCGCCTCGCAGCCGCCCTCGCCCTCGCCCTCGCCGCACCGCCGATGTTCAAAAGGAACCCCGGAAGATTCTCTTCCACTCCTTACAGACCAATTATATCAGATAAAGCTTCTAAACTTTGGTTTGAGCCATTTTTATTCCATTTTTTCGCCCTTAACATTTTTTGTGCGTAAATTTTGAATTATGGTAATGGAATGGTTTAGATTTTTAGGGGCGAACCGCAAGGCTCCTAAAGTTTGTATGCAGTGGAACCACTTCCATCCGACTTCCTTTCAAATTAAAATTTTCTGTATCTGATTCCTAGTCCCGGTAAGACTGAGGATTTTAGCGACAACTCTAACGAGCTTCTTTATTGAGCTCAGGGGAAATTTCCAAAATCTATAACACGGCATTTTACTTTTGGCTTACCCTTTTTTCCCCGCAGCCGGGGATCACGCGGCATCAACCTGAGCAGGCTACGTGCCCTATGCCTAATGCTCTCCTATCGCTCCGCTTTAGCTCTCCTATCGCTCCACTATCGCTCTCCTGTCGCTCCACTATCGCTCTCCTATCGCTCCACTATCGCTCTCCTATCGCTCCACTATCGCTCTCCTATCGCTCCACTATCGCTCTCCTATCGCTCCACTATCGCTCTCCTATCGCTCCCCTTTCGCTCCGGTATCACCCCGATATCACTCCGCAACCGCTCCAGCCGGCTTGGCGACCACGCGACACACAGCACACCTACAAAATGCGACTTTGATTACTTGAAAGCGACATATTTCGGATATACTTAAAGCAGTCGGTAACTTAAGGAATTTTAAGCGTCTATCAGATTTGGTTTGATGGCGCGAGTGGTCCATGGGAGAGGCTGTCCCGAGCCGCCGCTCTCGCTAGCCCCTTATTACGCGGCCTATCTCTACCCGATCAGCCCCTCCCCCCCCGCTACGCCCCCCATTTGTCTCGCGCGGCACGCGATGCCATCGCCCTTTTGCGGTCGCTATCGCCGCCTCCGATCAATTTTATGATCGCATAACCCTTTTTACAGCTCCACTCGAAAATAACTGGTGCTGCTGCACAAACAGCATCTTCCAAAAACCAACCTCATCTTCGCTCATGACTCATTTAAACTGGACGTACCCCGATTTAAGTAAACTTCAAACGATTTTGACAGTGGAGAGAAGGCTACTTGGAAACGTCAGAATAGCTAAGGTTACTGTTCCATGAACTTTAACACAATGTATTTTTTAATTGATTAAATTATGACTTTAAGCAAACTTGTTGAAGCCGTCCTTAAATATGTATTTACATTGAGATACTCCTAACGCTCGGCAAATGGCAACGACGCAATCTTATGGGGGAGAGGTCAACGAGCGTAAAAAGGCTTGAAGGTGTCCGTTTTTTTTTGTCGTTGTTTTTTTTAATGTTTCAACCTAAAACTTCATTTTTTAACCCACTACCGCTCAGAAATGCAGGATGTTTTTGGTTCAGTATTGTCACAATTAAAAAAATATCACCCCTCTGGAAACCTGAAATTCAATGATTTAGGCATTTTCCAAAGCCTAAGATCTTAATGGAAAAATCCTTTCAAATATCTCTTCAGCTAAATTTCACTCCAAATACTTTGGGCTGTTATGCGTTAAACACTCAGGCGATTTGAATATCCTATCCATGTTTTTATTCGACTGATTTCCGAAGACTTCCAGGGCGACCTCCTAACAAGAAATAAATCACCACACACATTTTAGATTCCTCTCCTCTCGTAGTCCGCTTTAACGCCATAAAACGGCAGTATGCAAAAGCAAGAGAGACAGACTGATCTTTGGCTTTGAAACATTGTGCGCAAAAGAGCAATAAAAAGAGACAGCCCTATAAAAACGAGGGGGTGGAAAAGAATAGTGCCCTCTCTCTCTCCCTGGGCTCCTTTGTACCCCTGAAAATATGGGCGCATCTCCAAAGCCATCAATTTGAACGGAGGGCGGGAAAATACCTTGGCCATTTGGGAGATGCACTCTTCCCCCCCCCCCCCAACCACCCTGCCAGGAAAAGGATCGCTTCGCACGGACGCAATGTACAGAAATGTCCCCCCTTTTCCGACTCACTTTCGTCCAATCATCTTGTCGCGCAAAAAGTCTTTCAGAGTGAAGCGGATTTGAGCGGACCGAAATAGCGTTTCCGCCCTTTGAGACGCTCAGGCGAGGTTTACACCACATTTAGAAACGAAAATAGCAAAAACGATTCGAGGTTTGCCCAAAAAATGATCACAAGAAGAATATTCCTTCAGCCACCATAAATTTCGCCGATTAAGGTTTGTATCCCTGAAAATTTTGCCATGAAATATTGTCACTTACACGCTAAAAAAATGTTGTGAAAATTGCTCTGGGAGTGAAAATTTACTCCTAAATAGTGAAAGTGAGTCACTAATTTGCTAATAGTGGATCTCTGAAATTTTACTACTAAAGCAATTTTTACAATTATTTTTTTTTGCTTGTAATTTTTTGCGGCTTGAAATTTTATTTTAAGCAGTATCTCGAAAGTGAACAGATTTTCGTTTATTTTCTTAAACGAATAACGAGGTATTTTTATGGTATCAATTTCATTTTTAAGATGCCATGTATACAGTGTTTTCGCTTCTCGTCAAACCGAATCGCACCGCGTCTACGAACCAATTACGAGCGCAAATCAAACGGAGTGTAACAAAGTTTGCAACCGTTGCGTTGGCAGATGACAAATGCAAAAAAGGGAACTGTTTTCAAGAAAAGTTGTTTGTGTTGCAAAAGAACACAAACTTTTTTTTACGCCAAACGAGAAAAAAATTAATGTAAGCTGAAATAATAAAAGGCAGCGGTTGGGCAACTCTTGAGGTGAATCGCCGCGGGGCGCCGGGCGGGGCCGGGCGGGGCCGGGCCGACGGCGGTTGCGCCGGCGCAGCGCGAATCGCCCGCCGCGCCGTCGGCGCTCCGATGCCGCCGCCAAAGGGGCTACAACAACAAATCTCGTTTTTCGCAGCACAGAATGTCACACGCATTCTCGGTTAACCTCAATGGTCCTCCCCAAAAATAATCAGTTAACGTTAGAGGCTAATAGTAATGACCGGATCGGACTCAGCAATCGGTATGCCTATGTTCGTCACTGCACTTCCATAATAGCCTACTTTACATGTACTGGGGGCACAAAAGTCATGACCTCTGCTTCCATGTATTTCTTACGGAAACAGAGGTAATCAATTTCGAGGCAGACTGCACATCTACTAATAATATGTACAAGCAATCAAAAAAGTATTGACCGCTCCAATCTCTTTAAACCTCCGTAACATTGAAACGGAGATACGTCATCTTTTGCGACACGTCACAAAAGCACGGAATAAAATCGCCCGAAGAGATCTATCGAAATGATATCCTGGCATTTAGTCGTACCGAATCGCGTTTCGTTCCAAAGTTACGGAGGTTTAAAAAAAATTGGAGCGGTCAATACTTTTTGACTTAACAACCCTAGGTGAGATATCTTGTGCGTCACTCCGATATCGCTCCCGTTGGCTAGGCCCCCAAAAGCAAACTACTACCTTGTAAGTACAAAATGAATTTGACTTTCAGATGTAGGACAACTATCCTGTTACGGTTTAAAAAGTAGCCTTCATTCATTTGTAAAAGTAGCGAATATTTTGGGTTGTGATAAGAGATGTAGCGAGATTCCGGCGCGCGGAGGCTGCACGGCACATCAGTCACAGGACACGGCGGCAGCGGCGGCGGCGGCGGTCGTATTTAGCCCTAGGGCGGAGCTGCTGGGGACGGATCGATATCCCCACCCTAACCCTCCCCCACCCCCGCTCACCCACCCCCTCCCCGTCTAGAAGCATCTTTCCGCTCCCTCTAACAAACCCGTTCGCTACTGGCGGGCCATCGAAGTTGCCTACCCACCGGGGGCAGGAAATTCGGTTAGCAGTTGTGGCGCCGGGCGCGGCGGCGGCGGCTCGGGCGGCGGAGCGCCGTGCCGCAGATGGACGGCCGCTCCTCGCCTCTCCGCTCCGCACTTCTCAATAAAAAAATAACATCTCCGATTCTCGTTTATCAAATCAACAAAACTCCGCGATTTCCTCTACTCCGCAAGAATAACAAGGCCTGCGGAGCGCTGCGGAGCGCTGCGGGGCGCTGCGGAGCCCCGCCACACGCGAACAGCGAAACGCTCTGCGCATTTTGCATTATCTTTCCATTGCAGAAATCTCGGCCGGGACGTTGATAGCATTTTTGCTTCAATACACTGTGAGTTTCAAGGTTGCGTTTTCTCCAGTTGGAGCCTCTGTCGTCGTCAGGCCGAGCGGAGTCACAAGAGAGGGTCGCAAACTCAGAGCTTAATTAGCCTGACAGTCGCCGAGCTTGATAACGCTCTAAATACCTAAAAATGAATATATTTTACACTTTTTTAGCGTTACATTAAGTATTTGCGACTGATTCATGACTAGTTTTGTTGATTAACCGCATTTTAATACGTGTATCAAGCTTTCGTTTTTAAAAATGCATTTATTTCTAGGCTGAGAATTCGAAATTAAGATGTTTTTAGAGCTCTAGGAGAAGTTTTAGTCTCTCTTTAAAATGAAATGGCAGGATGAGGTCGTTTTTTTTAACATATACTATATATATCGCATTAAAAGATTTTTTTCGTTGGTTACGTAGACTGCTATATGCATGGAGTAGCCCTTAAGGAACTGCACTAATTGGGTTGGCATCCTCCAAAACATTTCTTTATCATTTAAATTTACGTTTCTTCATGAATGTGCGGGCGACGTAACATACTTGGAATCTTTTTAAAGAATACTCAAGTTTTTGGAGTTTAGTTAAAATTTGTGGTTCAGATCGTTCCTATATTATTTTTCAACTTTGCAATAACGCATTTGAAAAAAAAATATCAACGTCAGGTATAGAGAAATAAATCAGGTGCAGAAATATTATGCGCCGTATGATGTCCGCGTATGGTTTTAAATTTACAAACGCTTGGAAGATAAATAACGACATCAGCATTGATTTTGTCTAATTAGCATAATTAGCATCAGTAGAAACAATCAAACATCAGTCTACAATGCATAACAGAGGTGAAACCGATGCGTTAAAACAATGGGCCCTTTAGCCCGGGGAGGTATGAGCCCCTGTCATGTGGAGGATAGGCAACCGGCTTTACATATATGCACTGCGGGAAGTCTACCCTCCAAAATTTCGTAAAACGTAAAACTATGTATCGGCTATTGCCATCTGCAACATAATTACGATCAATAAATATCTTAATTCAAAAAAAAATTCAAAAAAAAAACTTACGAAACCGACGGTTTTACTCATTTCCGAAGCTTGTCCCAATCAAATGCAACTCTTTACCGTAGTCACGTCTTACTATTGCTTTCAATTAGCGTGACCTGAATAACAGCCTAACCTTTGTTTAAAGTGTTCATTACATCAACGATCAATCTAATGGCAACCTCGCTCACCGATAGCTCCTAAGCTGAAAAATCGACAGTCTAAATAATATCTTCCTGTGTTTTTCCCTCATAAATCTGGCTACAGTTTTTTTCTTCTAGGTATCGTAGTCTCGCTGAAAAATTGACTAAACAATAGAAAAAAGTTTTGTCTGAAGAGTGGAATAAGGATACAAATTACATAAATTGAATGCTTGTTAAACGGATGCAAATTGAGTTCATGCGAAAATGTATTTTTGAGGGTCGAGCTGCTTGTATCTTCTTTAAAATAATTCAAATCTTCAATTTAAAAAAATAATAATATTGGCTTTATAAAAATGTATATTATCAATTTTTATGAAGAAATTTTTGCCCTAATTCCAGTATCTTTACGAGCCGTTCGAGATGCTTCGTCAAAAAGATGATCTTAAAATTTCAGCTTTATATTTCCAAGACTACATAATCTTGGACTTTGTCGTAAGGAGATTGAAGAAACGCTGAACAAGCAGATTAAGCATTCAATAAATGTATGAAATGTAAAGATAAATTTTGGGTTGCGCGCAGAGCGAGGGTCTCTCGCAACTCTACCATCTTATAGTAAGTCGTTTTCCATACGTTTGAATAAAATTATATCCTATTAGGTCTTGAACCTCAGCCTCAGCCTAAAAATATGGTAGCATGACCAATCTGGCTGCGCAAGTAAAAACTTAGACGTATGCAAATGAGTCTAAAAACAATGATCGGTGTAGCGGTTATGTGAGGGTCAGTTTCTCACTTTTAATCCAGAGAGGGGAAGGCAATATTGCTCTATCCATCCGAATAGGCGCGCCTCGTAGATTCGTGGCCGCCGTCAACTTTGACGAAGATTAGAAATCAAGAAGTCGTGACAGCGCTCGCTTTTCTCGCGCGGCTTGCGAGAAGACAGGCTTGACGTGAGCACTTTCCTTACACCATTTCCAATCAACAGGTATTTTTGCATCCTACAACAACTAGCCTCTTTACCTTTTAACTGTGTAATTTAAACACTAGAAAGCGGAAAGTCAAAGGCAAACGTCACATAATTTGAAAACGAAGTGACTATTCACACGCTGCGCCATTTAAAATGTATTAGGTTCGTTTCCGTGCGTTCAAGTCATCTCCCATTTAAAATGCATTAGGTTGGTTTCCGCACAAGTCCTCCCTTGGAATTAGCATTAGCGCGTGAATAGATCTGACCATTTTAAAAATATCACGTTTCCAGATTTTTTTAATAACCTCGAGGCTGTTGGATGAGACGAAATTCCACTCGAATAGATTACCTCAAAACATTGAAAATATTTTTAATCAACGACGAAAATTTTAACAAAATTTTTGCTCTATCTATATACTCTTTAAAAACGCTCTCAACTTTCCTCACTGTAAAAGGATTGCCAATTTTTTTTTGAAAAATCACTGTTAAGCGAAATTTTGAGCAGGAAAACACTCGAATTCCCCCTGAAAAAAAAACTTTCAGCCCTTGATATGAACAAAAGAGTTGAAAACGTTATCCAATTATGATATGAGTAATCGTAGGGAAGAAAGTTTAATCAGCGGACTGATTTCGCCCAAGTTGAAACAATTAGAGCGAGCGGGAAGATGATATCATCAATAAACCAGTAGAAGACAGGCAATCACATCCGGTCGTTTTATAAACCTGTCACACCTCCAATTGGAAGGATTAAAAATATTCATCCCATTTCCTGTCCAGGATGGTCGTCCAGCCACCGCGCCGAGCCAAGCCGAGCCGAGACCGGCCGAGCTCGGCCGAGCCAGCCAAAGTTTCACCTTGGAATCAAAGTGGAGCGCAGTGGGCGTTTCGCGGTAATCACAACGTACATTTTTTTCCATCGAGACACTCAAACTCAAGAGGATAGACTAACTTTTCCCGCCGCCGGAGACCCACGCGAACCTCTCTTGTGACGCTGAAGATTCGGACTTTAACTATATGAAATTTCGGTTCGATTATAAAACTTGGGAAAATACAATTTCTCTCGAATCAAGACGTACAATTGTGTCAGCGAATTAATATGAAAGATATTTCAAATAAACTAATATAAAAGGCATACCATATATATCTATAGCACATAAGATATATCAGCGATAAATTTTAGCCTCTATATCGAATAAGGGAGACATGTAAAATATGTTTGACTCAATTATTCCCGATCGAGGAATAATAATTTGAGTAGGTCGATCTTTCTCCTATGGGCTCATTTTTTTCCGTACGGAGCAAACTGCCCGTCATATCCCGTTCCAGACGCACAATCCACACGACAATGGCAGTTCATAAAAATTGATCCTCGCCTTTTCAATTGCCCCTCCATTTACGGGGGAAGCGGCGCGGCGCAACGCGGCCGAACGCGCGTCGCTTTGCTTCGGGTCGCTTCGTATCGCTTCGCCTCGCTCGCCGTTCCGCTACACGTAGCGGCCAGCCAGGTATCTACACGGCGCCGGACGGCCGGCGAGTCATTCAATTTTATTTTTTCTAAAACAAAAAACCGGTACGTTATTAATAAGCAAAAGTCCATCTGGTAATTGATTGTCATTTAAAAGTTGAAACGAACATAAATATTGAAAACGCATACCTCAAAAATCTCGGATACTCCGAAGCCGATGGCAAGGATACAGACGGAAAATTGAACTGTAGTTCAAAAGGCCGTATTTGTCTTTCATGCAGACTTAGTATTTTTTTTAACGAAAATAAAGAAATATTACAACAAGACTATTATTGAATTGTAATTAGGTGATTTGGAACTGAATTGGATAGTGTTTTATGAAGATACGGCGAACATACGGGTGTCTTATTAAAAGAACATTCCAGGGAAGGCCATCACATTGCTCTCATGATATATGAAGGGGTACTCGAGGCACCGCTGGTACCTCACTACACATTACAAACTCAAATGAGAAAATGGTATTATTTCTAAAACGGTCATCGGAAAGATAGCATCAAGTGAATCCGAAGATATCTTTTTTTAATATATTTTTTAATTTATTTGGCCACTGGAAAAAAATACCTTCCAAAAATACTGTGGTTTTGCCGGACAGTAGAAACAATAAACCCTTCGAACTACTGGAGGAATATCAGCTAAACTTGATAAATTTTTGGGGAGTGTCTATTGACCCGACTACCCCATATAAAATGTATTAGGTTGGGTTCCGTGCGCTCAAGTCATCTCCGATTTCAAATGCATCCGGTTGGTTACGTGTGTTCTGATCTCCCTATATTAATGCATGTCGGGTCAATAGCAAAACCTCTTTTTTTTTTCTCATAAAGACGAGACAAAACTTTAAATTCCCGTTTCAAAAAAAAAAAAAATAGATCCAGAGGCATCTAAAAATTGTTGCTGAGTGTAAGTTCCGTTAGTAATCACAAGTATTCGCGCGGAGGTGGCAGAAAATGAAAACCATTCTTAGAAGTCCGAACTTTTAGGACGCTTAATAAATTAGTTTATCTTGTAAAATTTTTCCGGTATTTTTATTTCCTCATCAGCGTTATTTCCAATTTTTCCAAACCGGTTTCCCAGGAACGGTTTCGCGTTTTGATTCACCCAAAGTGGCGGTATGAATACATCAGAAAGAGCGGATGGTTATCGGCGGTCATTACGAATAAGACAAAGGGAAGTTGTATGACTGGCCATCAAATAAATATCAAAGGGCGAGCGATAGCGATTCCGATTCGTACCCTTCGGCGGGCCAATCAAACCGTCAAGAACACTCAAAGTAGGAACTCAAAGCCACAACAGTTGCGCGAACGAAAGAAACATTTCGCGTCACCTGAATCAAACTACAGAAGATAATAATTCAATCAGTCCACAAGACTTAACAGTTCCCTCGCGTCAAGAAAATCGACGTAAGCAAAGCGAGAAAAAATTGCTTGCTTTCAGCTCGCATGCTTTCACTAACTTTTATAACAATGACGAAAGATGTTTAGGCCTAGGGTAAAATTTTCAAATTTTTGACGAGATAAATTTTGAAAATCTTTGCCCACTCTTTCCCGGCACTCTAGATTCGGTTGACTTTAGTCTAGAAAAGCGTACAGAATGAGAGACGAATCATGCTCTTCTATTCAGGCAAATTGAAACGGATAACACGAATTTGAATTTTTAAATATTGGTCCATATCGGAAATATTCACTCATAGATATGTTTTCTGATCCCAAAAAATGTTTTCTTGATATTGGAGCATTTTTTTTCCCTAGGGCAATATTTTTTTTTCTTGGCACAAGATTTTTTCCTTGCTGGAAGAAAAAAAAATCTTCCTGCAAGAAAAAAAATCCCGGCAAGGAAAAAAATGTTTTGTCGCTGTATCAAGAAAACATTTTCTTGGCATCAGAAATAACTGTGATAGTTGAAAATATTTTCCACACTTGTTTAAGATTGTGTTATCATGATGATGAAATTGTACCTTGTGCCTCGGTCTGCTCGACGGTTGGCCAGCCTGACGTTTCTACGCAGTCACTGACGCCGAGAGGTACCATTGTTGGTAACGGGTCGTTTTATGTACGTCAACTTGACTCACCTGCAAACAAAACAAAGATATGAGTAACAAACAGGAACCATCGGTCAAGCCAAGCCATACTGTAAACCACGGTAGCCCGTCTTCAGCCTCTTTTCACCCACTCCCCATAAGAAAAGCTCCTGTCCATCTCACTCACGTCCGTGTACACAAGTGACTATCCTTTCCCCATTCCTCAAAGAAATTGGTAGTTTATGGACGACCCCTTCCCGCTGATTGAGATATGCCGCTCCAGCTTCGCGCGAGACATTGTCCCAGGGCCTGGTCCGAGCCCGGTCCGAGCCTGGTCCGTTTAAGTGGGTAATAATAACTGGGATCTAATTATTTATGGAGCCCGCTGGTTCCCGAAACGGTAATTAAAAAAGTGCCGTCCGCAATTTATGGCCTTTATAAAAATCACGGGCGCTTTTCAAATAAACCTAAATTCAAAGATTTATTTAACGTCGACGAGTAATTGTGCCCACATTTCCATAAATTAAATAAAAAAAAGCGTTTGGGGACGCAGAGGAGGTTGGGGGGGGGGGAGATTCACAAGGAAAATACTCAGGTGCGCTTACTGAAGCATTTGCATTATGTTCTCGATTTAAAACGATTTCCTTCGAGCTTCTCATCACGTCGCCAAAGTGAATCGAAGCAGTCAACTGGTCTCTTCTCAGAATCTTTTGAGCTCGTATGTCGCTGCATCTTTATCATCGACGTTACTAATCACAACCACGATAGGGGAAGTATTGAATCTGATTGTCATTTGAAAAACAGCAGGGACACGATATTTATTTCCTACTATATGTGAGAACGAATTTTAAACTAGCCTGCGCACTCTAATATGGCAGGCTTGAGGGAAAAAAAGCCTCCAAATTGGCTACTTTATAGATTCGGAGTCCGGTGTGGTACACGGCTAAATACTTTTTTTTAACAGGTAAGGGGAGGCAACAAAGAAGCAATGCTCGTAAAAAGAACACAATTTCGCACAAAAGCAAGCAAACGCACGTGTCGCGGAGGTGGCGTCATCGAGCGGTGGTGCATCAGCCAGCACGGCGGCGGCGGCCAGGATGCCGACGAGGGGTCGCCGACGAGGGGGTGCCGCCCGCCCGCGCCCGGTGCTCGAAACAGGCTGGAGTGCCGTCAACAATGGCGCCCGCTCTTCGCGCGCTCGCCGCGCGCCAACGCCAACAATGATGCCAGCCAACAATAGAGAGCAAAATGAAGAGCGCCTCAGCCACCAGATGACTTACTTGTGACGTCATCCTCATTAAAAATTTACGTCTTCGTAAAAAATTTAAAAAGAAAAAAAGTGAGAGAAAGAGAAAAAAATCATAAACGACTTTTTTTTAAGTCGTTGAAAGCTCAAACGAAAAAAAAATCGACGTTATAATGATAGATTTAAAAAGATATTAGTCAATATTTCGCAAAAATTTAATCGCTCGTTTGGCATAAACGCGAGAAATACAAATGCCCTCTGAACTACAGCGTTTCCTTGTCCAACGTTGGGATCAGGTTTAAATTCGTGTTTATATGCTGGACCAACAGGAGTTCAAGGGGAAGGAGAAAAGTATTCGACATGAAAAGTGTTCGACGGGGAAACTGTTCGACAATGTCGAACTGATCGTTAGGTTGGTGTGCTGCACCGTGTGCAGGTCACCGACGACATTGTCGAACAGTTCCGCTGTCGAACACATTCCGTATCGAACACTTTCCTCCATATCATAGAAATCTCAAGCAAATACAACTTTTTTTTCCATGTTCGAAGGGGACCCGATCGGAGCCGAAGGGAGTCGAAAGGAGCCGAAGGGAGCCGAGCGGCGCAATCTTTCTGTTTTCCATTTACTCAGACATACGTGCGGCGTGGATGTGGAGGCTGCTCGCCCATCCCTCTGTGGAGCACCTCGGGGCAAAGAGTAACTTTTCTCCGGATGAAATCCCTTCCTCCAGCGCAGCGCCTAGCGCAGCGCCTAGCGCAGCGCCCAGCGCTTTTGTCACAGGGAAGGGACGGAGCGTAGCGGATCGGAGCCGACCGGAGCAGCCCGGAGCGGACCGGAGCGGAGACTCGCTGCTTTGCTCCATTTCGCAAGAAAATATCGGTGCTATATTCCGCTGACTGTAAGGCGGAGCTGGAGCGGCCGAACGAGAGGCGGAGGGGCGGCCTTAAGGTTGTGGCGACAAAAGGTTGGTGCGACCCAAGGTTGGGAAGGCCCAAGGTTTACCACCGCTGGGTGACATCTTTCATCAAGGTGGAATGGGGAATCTGCCCTTTTTAATCAATTTAATGGTACGGATTTTGCTGAAGATTCCAGCGAAAAAAATAACTATAGGAGAGAAATTGCGTAATACATGGCAAATAGTCACTCTCCATTTGAATCAGTGAGAGTATAAGAGATTCAGTAAAAATCCACTGAATTCCAGCACCACTGATTTTTTTCAGTGGTTCTACATCGACTGAAATTCAGTGAATTTTCACTGAATCACAGAGGCTCTCACTGATTCAAATTTAAAGTGGTATGTCTGACATCGGGAAGGTTGTTATGAAACGATTTATGCCGAGGGAAGGCCCAAAAAAATGTGCGATTTTCAAAAAAATCTGGTAAAGAATTTTGCTTGAAATTCGAATAAGTAAAGAAAGCGCTAATAAATATTTCATTTTCTTGTCTTCCTTGATGAGGTGGTGCAATTACAACAAGTGACCCTCTACAACGACCAAATATCGCAATTTTGTTTTAAAGTAACGTCCGATATCGCACGGCGATGAGGCGATGACAGTCCTCTCTGCTGATGAGAGGGTTCTTGACGATAGTACATTTTCACAACAACCAATTATAATGAAAAATAATGGTGAAAACCGCACTTCCACGCGATCTCGCAATCGCTCAAAAATTAACTTCAAAGTTACTCTACCCTTTTTGGTTTCCATTTCAAAACACTGCGCCATGTCGTGACGTCAAAACCGTGCCAAAACATCAACCTAGCTGACTTCGCGGACTGCGCTAGTCAAGTAGTCATGGTGGGTTGCTGCCAACATGGTCGGCAACTGCTTTGTGTGATGTCCTCAGTGATATGTGCAAATAAAATTCAACGATCATAACCTATTTGAAATTTTTAAAGCTCATAGTATGGGAAATATAACAAGTATTGATAAAGACGCAGCAATGAATCAAGAGTGGTACTAAAATAATAGAATCAAAACAATGGCTCTTCCTGATCCCTTCAGCGAATAGTACACTTAATCGTGGGAAATGGTCCAAGCTAACGTACAGTTATTGAGTAAGAAACACTATTTCTGTCTAAAGATCAGTCTTCTTATTTTTATTTTCGTCATATACATACGTCAATCCGACGGTGAAAACGCAGGTTAGGATGCATTTGTTTATTGATTGGCTCTATGTGTAAATTAAACAAGTATCCCAAAAACTCGTCGGTTTATGCTGATTGTGGTGTGTGTTTGGTTGTTATGCATGCCGGCTAGCTTATGATAAGAGTCCTTTAACACGTACCTATTTATGTGTCGCTGATCTCACCTTGTTTTCTACAGTCCACCGCATTACCAAGTGAGCTATCGAATGCGCTCATCCTTTCCTCACACCGGTTGAAAACAAATTCTCAACGTATTTTC
>Ga0058701_10002624_pt1 | contig 13760 bp, 5 predicted proteins | sample AgamicOrMae_FD_97039 | JGI IMG/M metagenome (GOLD analysis project Ga0058701, IMG submission 97039) | Agave microbial communities from Guanajuato, Mexico - Or.Ma.e | ecosystem: Host-associated > Plants > Phyllosphere > Phylloplane/Leaf | place: Guanajuato, Mexico | collected 2012-06-04 | reverse complement strand
TCATAGCGCGATTTCAGGAACGTAACTGCTTTACTTGGCCGCTACTCTTTTATGACACTTTAAAACTGATCATTAAATGGACGCCTTTTACAACTGTAACCAGAATCGTTTTTACAAATAAGAGCGGCAGTTCTTGTCCTTTTGACATTTAAATCAACACGTTGGTTTTTCCACATCCACCTGGAGAAAGTACGTCAAAAATCTTGCTATACTGATAATGAAGTAGTTGGGGAATTCAGGTTATTTTTATCAGTGAGTATTTTAAACCAGCTTTACTGGCTCAGTCCTAATATGCTTCCCTTATCACTTACTTCATTGTCTTAAAAATGTTCCAAACATGCGCTGGAAATATTTCACGTAGGTTTGTGAGATGATATTCTTAATTTTTTCACTATAAATTGCCTTGTTTTGTTTATGTTTTTCAGACCTGAAGTATTTACCTCTCCTTAAAATAATGTCGACTTCCATATTCTTTTGCGCAAATAGAATTGCGCAACTAGAATTGCGCAATGAACCCATACGAATTGGTAAATGAGTTTCGTGAAGTAACAACGCAAGGTTTCGCCCATTGCACGATCAGATTGTGAAATTATTGTCGCTTTATATTGTATAGGATTCGTTGCTAAAGATGAAAATTACTGTTCTTCAAGGAAATTACTTTATTCTTTTTAATTTTTAAGGCACTAATGCAAACTTTGTTGCCATTGCGACATTGTAGTTCCTTGAGTGTAATTGTTATAAGATTATAGCGCCGGAACTCTTAAATAAGGATTTGTAAATAGGTCAATTTTAAACGCGGTCAACATTTTAATCAGTGAATACAACCACGTGATTGATGCCATTTTTTAATCACTCGCCTGAAGATTGATCCAGCACATATCCTACATGCTTGGCTATCTCTAATGGTTCACGACTTAATTGTGGCAATATCGCGAAATTCGGCGAAATACATAAAAAAATCTGCAAGAAATACATTAAAACCCAAAATGGCCTTTTGGTAGTTTGCGGTGCCTCAAAGCTGTGAATTGAGCGTGTTTGTGGAACGTGCCCTCGTTTTGTTTATCTAGCGGAAACAATAGACTCTGTGAGGGATTTTCGGAACTGAGTCGATTGACTCTCCACACCACAAAGTGTATTGTGATCAGGTATAAGGGTCCTTTTCACGGCAAGGTGCCCAAAGCCCACTCTCAAGAGGTCGATTCGGGTCTGTTCGGCGGTTTTTTTAAAAGTGTCTTTATAACGGATTACCGGGGATACTATTGTTGTCCTGCCATTCAGCTTCTCTGCCTCAACTTTCCCAAAAGAAAAAAAGAGAGGCTTTTCTATACGAGTAGGGAAACTTTCCTAATTTATGGTTACGAGTAGTATTTGAAAATACAGTGATGCGGGTTAGGGCAGGACAAGCGTTGAAAAATCCCCAAGAAAATAATTCCTCACGCAAAGTTCAAAACCAAAAAAATCATACGCTCATAGCAACGTACTTTTTTTTTCAGTAACAGCGGGGGAAAATTCACCGAAAAGTTCGTTGAACATAAAATAATATGAAATTCCAAAGAGGTTCTTAAAAATTATGTCTACAATGTTTTCATGTGGCTCTCATTGTGATATTAGTTATCACTCTTTGATAAATATATGTCTAGACTGATATGTATATAGTAATCATTAACCCAATTAAGCTTCAATACCAGAGTTCACTTGACTTTCCAATTAAAAATAAAGGAATCCTAAAATTAAAACAAGATTTTTGAACGTTAAAATTAAGAGATAAAGATTAGGACGCGTCAAAAAAATGGTTTCCTTGAATGTGGATAATCTGTATAGAAGTTAGAACCGGTAGACCAGTGATTCATTGCGTGAAAACCATAAGTACCGGCGGTAACTAAAAGCAATTGTAACTAATTTGTGTAAGCACACTTGCGAGGTAATTACGGTATATATCCTTTTATTTTATCGAATCAGGGAAGCGTTTGACATCTCACTCGTCAACATGCGTGTTCAACTCGTAACACCTATGATTACGTCCGATAGAGGGCGCTCCACACCAGTAACACCTTAATGATACCTCTACTCACAAAACACTAACCTGCATGTTTATTCACTTAACACGAAGGCATATACAATTATTTTCAGTTCGTTGCAGAGAATCCCAACGCCTCAATGCTTACTTAAGCGAATAAACCGAGTAACTTGTCATTTTTACAACTCTTTTAAATAAATATACTGTAGTAACGTGAGGCAATACAGTAAAAGTAAAAGGTAAAATTTTGTGTTCAAATTTTTGTCACTTTGTAAGCCAAGTGGAGCGAGACAAAAGGTGCGCAAGGTAACCTAACCTAACGTAGACAGCGGTAGACAATCCTGTTGCCCTTTCTCCTCACAGTGACAATTGCAGAAAAATAGTCTAATGGGCACAAAGCTTAAGCTAAATGCATTCGCTGAGTGATAATAATTAGCATTAGCTGAGCGATAGCAAAGTAGGTGATTCCGCGTGAAGAGAGGCACAAGGCACATCCAAACTTAACCTAAATTGATCGATTAAATGTCTTTAGTCCTTATAATGTGAAAAGGAAGGTAAGATTGAAATCACAAGGGAGGATAATGCAACCTGAAAACTGACAGTGCATAGAAGACATTCATGAGCAGTTCAGAGCACGGATGGGTCCGATAACTGTGGTTAGTATTAAACAGTCACTTAAATCTTTCAAATGATTGTCATTAAATGAGCTAGTTTGTTATTTATACAAGGAAGACGAATGAGGTCTTTTTCGAAAATATTAGATACCTGGTAATCCTGATAAATATTTTCTTTAATTTAATATTAACCCTAAAAATGTTTCGTTTTTCACTCATTAACTACATTTTCTCGCATGAAAAAAGTAATATTTAACGCACTGATTGATTACACGACGTTACGGTATCATTTTACAGAACACTTGGCAACAAAGAAATTGATGTTTTTAATTGGCACTTGTAATTATTTGAATGAAAACGTTCGTTGTGGCACGCCACGCCTTTTTAGCACTTATGGAAACACTTCGCTCCGCTCGTAAACAAAACCGGTCATTTCGTTCATCCTGAACGTTCCTCTTTTTTTGCGCACTTGAGAAGATACGGTAAAAAACAGCACCATGTCACATCGGGGCTCGAACACACGACCATGCGTACCTCATTTTTGGCGCAAAAGTGGCAATCTCACGGAAAAAGACGGTCGCACGACAAAACACGCTTCACATGTGGAATTGGCAAGAGACGTTGTCCGACTGAAGAGACCAGAGACCGGTAGAGACGCACAGGAGGAGCAGTCGGGACCGGCTGGCCGGCTGCGACCGGCCGCCGGTTCTCCACTTTGACACCCGCCGCTCGGTCAGCTCGGGCGCAGCCGGTTCTGTTTGGGTCTCCGAGGAGATGGACTTACCGAAGAAGTGGAAGCCGGGAAGACGTCCTGGTCGCGAATGTGGCCGAAGAAGCGGGCACAGGGACGAGGCCCACGAGACTGAATGAAATGGGTTCGGAGGTTGAGGTTGGTGGTCGACCGGCGGTGAGCTAACGTAACACAGCTCGTGTGCGATGCACGTCTGCCCAGCACACCATTCACAAGATTGTGTTGTGGCCCACCTCCTGAGACTCCTCCCCTCCTGACTCCCTTCCCCCTCCATCCCTCTCGTCTCTCCGTCTCTGTCTCTGAGACTCCCGCGCAGTCAGATTGGCCGGACTCTTGGGCCGCCTTCTTCTTCTTTGTTTTGCTACCTTCATCGGATTTCTCACCCCTGCATTCCATACGGACCGACCATGAGAAATCTTCTCAATTCCCATATGTATCTCATGAGCGTGGCGGTGCGGCGAGCGCATGCCTTCACTTCGTCTGCTGTCCAATTATCCTGCGGCGGTGGCCGCGCCGTTGCAACTCGCCCCTGCACCGGGTCGCCGCTGCACCGCGAGGCCCACGCCGACGGTCTTCGATCACAGACAGATAAAAAAAAGCTTAAACCTACTAACCACCGCCGAAATCAGCGCCACTTTTTTTGAGTGCGAGTAGAAGACGCGTTCGCGGTTTTTAGCCGAATAGGATAGGAGACTAATTTCCTTGCTTTAATTTTCTAGCTTTCGCGTTGACAAGCCGTGCGGAGCGGCTGTGGAGTGGAGCATAAGGCATCTCACGGTATAAAAACTTACTAATTTTTGATCAGTCTTTGATAAAACTATGATAAGGTCCTGGTCAAATACTGACGAGATACTGACCATGTAGTCCCATTCTGATCAGGAATTGGCCATTTTCTGATCTGGACCTGATTATGATCATCAGGCCCTGTGGATTTTATCAGGACCTTGTGAGAGTGATCAAGTTTTGAAAGTGATATTTAGGTTCTAATCGCCATATCAGCTACTGATCAGACTCTGATCAGGCATTGGCGTTTTCCTTATCACAAAGTCATAAATACATCAGGTCTTGATCAGCACTTGGTCACGTCTTGGTAAGTTTGTACCTCGTGGGACATTAGTAATCTAGGTTAGGTAAACGGCATGAGGCTTTGCGAAAATAGGTTCAAGTATGTTAGATGTATTGTGCCTCGCTGCGCTGTAGTTGAGCTTTACTTTGTGAAGAAAAGTAAAACCTAAAGGGTAGCAAGAGTAAATTTGGAACTGAGTAAGTTTTGGAAATTGTTTTGGAAGGACTGTAACAAGCATTAATCTATACAAATATAGCCAGTACCTGACTTACCGAACAGAGCTGTTCCCAACGAATCAGTTTTAAAATCCGACAAAGCTCAGGATAACGTTAGGAAGATGCGACACTCTTGCTCCGAAGCATGCCATTGTTTATTGAAAAATGCACCGTGATACGAATTAGGACATTCACACCATGGTAACATTTAAAAAAGGCTACACGTTTTGCACCTTGATGTAAATTGAAAAAATAAGGCTGTTACTAATTACCCAACTTGCATTTACATTGAAGATTTGAACACTCGGGCAAATGTTGAGAACGCATTTAAATGGGGGAAACTTCAACGCACGTAAAAAGGCTTGAATGAATTTTAAATAAACCGGATGGGCGAAAAACCACTTCCATTTTGAAAATAAACTATGTGCAACATGATGTAATGTGGAAATAAACTATGTAGGTACACTATGGTGCATATTGTGTATTTTCAATTGATACCATTGCGTAAATGTACTAATTCGTGCCTTGGTGTATTTTTTATGATAAACCATTGTATACTTCGGAGCAGGACAATGGCCCGAAGCAGTTTGAAGAATCCATAAATGTAATTGTTACTGGTGAGGATGCTTTGGATCATTATGTATATTATTGTTTTCGAAGAAAGTCATTAGTACTATAGCCGTACAAGAAAAACTATGTGACACCAAGAATACCAACGATAAGTTATGTTGGAGCCCTATGCCTTGTTCACAGATAGTTCAGGACAAAGAAATAAGTAATGTAAATTTTAATAAGTGAGAAGTAATAGCGGTTCCGTAGCTAAACCAACACTGTATCTTCCGCAATATTTGCGATTTGCTACCGTACAAAGTTGCGGTGAAATCAGTTACAATATTTCGATTCCAGCGACTCAAACTGGAGGTCCCCCGGTTCGATTCATATTTCTGCCACACGATAATTTCCTATAAGAATGATTCGCAAAACCCGGTAATCGATTTTAGTGGGTACTTTGAAATATAAAACGCTGACATTACATTTGTTTTCCTCGTATGCTGTTCCTATAATGTATGCCTTCTGAAGCAACGTCTACGTACGCGCTATCTACAAAGGACGGTATGATAAGCAAGAATCTCTGTTTAAATAAGGAAATTCATTAAAGGAGTCATTTCTTATCTAAGAAGGTGTGAATAAAAAATGCGTCAAGTCAATTACGGCAGCTTGGCGTTTTCGTTTTTTCACTTTTTGCAAAACAGATGGCTGTATCAAAGATTCGGCATTTTTAAGAATCTGTCAGATTTGTTGGCCAATTATGAAAGCAATAAAAGAGATCTCTTAACAAAAGAAGACAAAAACTTCCTTTTTGGGGGGAGGGGGGGTAATTAGAGCATTTTTGGTACGTAGTCTCTTTGAGAAGAATGTGCATTCCAACCTCGTTATTTCTAATGGAGATGGTGGTATGAAGCACTTTGCTTAATCAATTGTGAAATTTGGAAAATTCCCCGTCCCCGTTTTTTTTGTTCCTATTTATATTGGGATCGAAACACTAAAAATTGGATGCATAGTCTGACCAGGACCAGTGATCTCAGACTGAACATTAGAGTGAGAAACTGGGAAATAGTATTAAAAGAACGGGCATAAAAGAGAAAGTGCATTTCTTTCAGCAGTTTGTCTTAATAACGTGCAGTATTGGAATAGTATGGAGACTTTAACGCCAGGCAAGGTTTCACACTATTTTCGCGCCCACACTGATTGAACCATGAGGACTAAAACTATCTTTACCGAGTTTTCCCTTACTTAACATGACCTAACCTAACCAAGTACGGCACAAACCGAATCCATTTTCGCGTACCGGTAACTGAAAAGTCTAACCTTACCTGAAAGGGCGAGAGTGGGTGGTTCTAATTTTGGAAAACAAAAGTCGAGCTGCCGATTTATTCACAAATTTTCAGAGTGAGATGCGAAAATTGTCCATATTTGCTCTCGGTAGAATGAGCATGCCCTCTTTAATTCATTTGTTCTTGAATCTAAACACCTGTTTGGTAACCAGTGACCCGTTTTGATTACCCCCAACAAGTTTTGACCTGAAAGAGTTGTGCCAACGCCGTGCCGATTTCGGGAGGCAGGTTGAATCCTGCTTCAGAAGTCAAACCTCCTTCATGGGAATTTTTGTTGCACCCAAAGAACCAACTCTCCTCCCATCCCAAACACGGGATTCCCAAAAGTACGATCAAGACAGAAGAGAGAAAGAGACAAAATAATAATTCTACAGTTCACTGATACTTAAAAAGCTCGGAAAGACAGAGAGAGGAGATGTCTTGCGTCTCGCTTCACACCAACACACTCAAGACCGGAGTCCGAGAACCTATAACCGTGGGAAATGCACAGTAGTGATATAGGAGTGAGAGAGAGAGAGGGAAAATGGGCGGGGAGAAACAGATGCTCCTCCCACCAACGTCTCTGACTGGCTCAAAAATACCGCTCACTTTGCTGCCATTGGCAAAGCCTCTCATTAATAAACCTGTCACTGGAGCCTAACTTTCTTAGGAAGCGACACTTCTTGGACGAAAATGAGCCACGCTTTTGAAAAAAAGAGGTGAAATTAGAAATACTATTACGAATAATTAAAAACGTCTCGTGGCGGTTTTAACCGAATAATAATGTCTGTCGGTGTAAAAAATTACGACGGGAATGAATCAAAATGGGGTGACATTTTGTTAAGAGAAAAGTGGGGTCATCAACTTGGAAATTCATTAATTTGAGGATTAGTCCGACCCGACGGGAAACGGTGTCTTGAGGTTGGCCGGCGGAAATTATTATAGCTTCAGAGCTTTCTTGAAATATACGCTTCTAGGTTCCTTTGTTGCCCACACGATTCGCCAACCAATCTTTTGTTTCTTTTGAATATCGATACAACCATGTGTCAGTTAATGCATGAAGGATAACCGACATGTTTGTTTTTAAAATATATCAGAAATTAAGGTTGCAGTTATTGCCACCGAAAAGTAAGCGTACGAACACTAGGTTACCCAAGGCTAACAGTAAGTTAACGTCACGCACTGTACCTTTTGCTCCACTGCGCTGTCGCTCTACTCATTGTCAGCTTATTGGTGACAACAAGAAGTAGAATATACAACAATTCTTTTCGGGGTACATGAAGCGATTCTATTTTCTATTTAAAAAATAGGTGTATATATATATATATATATATATATTGCGAATTTGATGCGGGTTGGAATTAGTCCGAACTGGAGTTCCTTGTTTTTGTTAATTCATCCTTATTAAAAGCACGAGAAAACGAAAGATGCGGAGGTCATATGTTTACAGTAATCCTTCCTCTTTGTCGATGAACGTCATGTCCGTTATAATATCATTTATTTAATTATAAAATATCAGCTTAATCTAGCCACACTGAAATGAGTCCGATGTTTAGAGGTGGGTAGGCAAATCGGTGGACTCGCATGTAATGCTGGTTGCCAGACTTTCTCAGAAGTACAGTTAGTTAGTTGAGGAGCTACGAAAATTTGAAAAGCGGACTTTCCAAACTCTTTTTTTCTCCCTGTCGTGGTCAGTTTGTGTGAAGAAAAAGAGGAGTGAGGCACAAGGTAAGTAATCTACTTTGCATTAACCTTTCCAAGGTTCACTTGTAAAAAGAATTTCTGTTTTGAAAACACCTACTTTTACCCACTTTGAGGTGAAGGTAAAATTGGGACCATGCCAAGTTTTCATCAAATTTCTAGATAGGGCCACCAACAGCCATATCAATGGAGAGCTCTCGCTGAGCCCTTTCGATTGATATGCTTGTTTGTGGGCTTATCTGGAAAACCGATGAAAACACGATATGGTCCCACCTTACCTTCACCCCAAAATAGGGATAGGTAGGTGTTCCCAAAACAGGAATTATGTTAATCTAATCGGTACAAGCCTAGCGGAGTTGTAGTGAAGACAGGTCCGAGGCACATGACCTAACCCAACATAAATTAACCTTACCTAGGTTAACCGAACCTACGCGGCTGTATATGATTAGTCCTCATATTGTAATGAAAGATTAAACGAGGGTGGAACACGAAGTTAAGATATACAACGTATTACTCTTATGGTAAGAGAAAAGTGTTGAAAATCTTCCATAATCACAAACGAGGCTGAGAAAAAGCGTTGCAGACTTTTTAGAGAAACTTTAGAATCTATTATTTTTACTTTGACAAAACTTTCCCTGTCATTTTTAGTCCCGTTTTTTTTTCCTAAGAGATTTTATTTTTATTCATATTTCTAGGGTTTTACCGGTTACGAGGTGTGTGGAAACCATGGCTACTTGATGATGAACTTTAGCTTTAAAGCTCCCAAATCAATGTAGTTTCAAACTAATAATAAGTTAATGACTAGCTAGAAACATTATCCCCTTTTTTTTCTACTTCTGATTGAAGTTTGCCCCATAATATGGAAGTTTCTCGTTTAAGACTAAACACTGGTCTTGTCGAGAACCTGAGTGACGGATGTTATTCTAGTCAAGTTAATTTCATTCGGAGATTTTGAATATTTCATACTACCGGTAACACATATCTGTTGAGACACTAAAGAATCTGCTGATGCGTATTGTAACACGATACATTACAATAGCTTGGATGGGGGCCATTAAAAATGATAGGAGCACCTAAAGTCTTCCTTCTTTGAAAGTATTCAGGTAAAAAATTTAGACTTTGCCCTGTCTTCAACCAAAATCTAAGACATATATTCTTAAAGTACGCAAAGAAAAAAGGACGTTCATACAACATTCTGCCAAAAAAGTTTTTGATTCTAAACGAGTAGCCATGTCTCCTTGCGGATATTCTCTCAATGACGAAGATTTCTATTTTTGCACTGTATCAACACCGAGAGATAGAAACCCCGTAAAATGCACATATCACAGTCCTTAAGCTCCTTCTTCATACGACCTCAATATTTACTGAAAAGCCGTGATAAAATAACTCTTAACAAAATTTAAAACAAATAAATAATCTTCATAGGTTTTAAAGAAAGATATTTGTTATCATTTCTTGTACTCAAATCAGAGATGCTATTCTTGTTTTGGAGCATCTCACGGAAATATCAACGTAGTTAAGAGGGACCAGAGGCAGTAACGTTGGGCAGTTTGTCAAGCAGACGTCGACAACCATACTTCATAGACTAATTTTGAGCCAGGCCACATTAAGTCTTCAGGGAAGAAGTGTATCTTGTCACTCGGTCGCATCTGTCCCGTTCCCAAACCAAAAAGGTGGCTGGTCAGACCTTTTGGGACCTCGACCACCCTCGAGATAAATGTAATCTCTCATTAAGATAATCTATCTCATCTTTGCGGTTTACGGTCAAGCTCAAACTAGTAAATCACCCGCATAGTCGACTCGAATCAATGGACGTATGAAATCCAGCTGTGTCTTTTTTGATACTTTTTTTTTAAGAATACCACCGTGCGTCTTAATCAATCCTCAGCGATCGCGGAATGTTCTTCGAGTTTCTATCTAAAAAAAATAATTAAAATAATGCAGGAATCTGAAAAAAAAAGCGAATGAAAATTCACACGTTTTTGCCTCTGACAACAACATTAACATCTCAGAGACTATCTCAAACTACAATTCATTCTTTGATCAAACGATATAAAATTATTACGATAGTTCAAACTCTTCAGACCGGTTCCTTTGGGTATGCAGTGTTGCAACATTAGTGTTATAAGTAGTCACAACGTTTCGCCCTAAGTCATAGAACATTGCACTTTTTTCTATGTAAACACATTGCCGCACAAGTATTGCATCAATCATTTCTTACTAGACGGCTTAAATTCTGATGAAAAATTCATCGGGGAAACCGCTTGTAACGAGATGCACCGGATAGTTGCTTGGTGTGTACCTGTATTTAGCGTCTGATCTAAAGTGGACAACCATTTGTTACCTCTATGCGGTAGGTTTGCTATATCAGCAACTGGCCTCGGTGGCGTGTTACTATGTTTGGTAAGATAAATCAACTTTCTTATTTGAGGAGTGATTTTTGTTGCTGAAGCCAGAGGTGGTCGCTACGAATTTCTGTATTGAGACAAGAGCAATAAGATCTACGGTAAGTTGGCATCCGCAGCATCGCTGATAAAAATACGTTTTCGAGATTGTCCAACTAACATTTCATTTGGGTACAAAGGGAATAAATATGCTTGCTAGGGTTACGAGATTTATCATTTGTCGTTCCGAAAGACATCTCATGCCGAGCATTTTGGTGAAATATGGCTATCCGAACACTCTTAGTAAAGTCCGGTGAAATTACGTATGGATTGATAAGTACAAAAAGGCCATAAGAAAATAAGGGAAAATTTTATTGTAATACAGAGAAAATTTAAGGGAAAACCGGTGAGATTTCATTAAAGATGAGGACAACTTTAATAGATGTTTAACTGGATTTTTTTATAAGATTTCACCGGGTTTCAAAGAATTACGTATATATCGGGGGGTAATTCTGTCAAAACAAGTATTATTCTAGTCAGTGATGACCTTAATTTTGGCATTATCAACAAAATTATAATTACGGCATGTTATCAACATTTACATTGGCATCAATCCTGCAGTGAAACTGTACATGAACGAAAAGCGGCATAACAAAGTAAATGTACAATCTAAACATGAGGTGTGCCTATAGAAAACGTCAAAGCGATATCCGGATTTATTTATCTTTCAAAAGGCGGTCTCCGCAAAAAGGCTGGTTTCTGCGGTTTTGTGAAGAGAAACTGCGTTACATCACTGTGATGGTCACGTATTTCTGACACCTGTGTTCGTGTGACACAAGTTTGGAAAACACTTGAGTGACACCAAGCCGCCGTGTCCCGCCGCCCCGCCGGCTGCGCGCACGATAAAGCAAAGGAGACCACCAAAAGGCCCTCGCCCCATCTTCTCGTCAACAAACTTGCCGCAAGATTATCGCGCTTATTGTTAGGAAACATTGCCGATTCTTAGAAATCTGAGCAAATATCACCGAGAGTCTAAAAATTTGAAAGACAAAATTTCAGATGTGGCGGTCTCGATATGCGTTACGTTGCATCTTGATGCGTTACGTTGCACCTTAACGCGTTACATTTGTATCCCAATAATGCATTGCAAACAAATGCATCGCAAAAGAATGCACGGGACCATCTTCCCACGTTGTAGATTGTAGAGGTTCGTAACGAAATCGGGACACAAACGAAACGCAACGCAGTGCCGTAACGCACGAGGACTATCCTTCCCAACGATCAATTTGAGCAGCCGGCGCAACAACTCTTTGTCGGCGACCAAAAGAATCCTATTTTATCGTGGAGCTTCCCTCCTACTTTTCGACAGAAGAGTTCTTATCACGAAGTATTTGCTACGTTTTTTCTTCATGTTTACTGACGTGTTTGTCGTTGGGATGGGCGGTGCGGCGTGTGCAGCAAAAAAGCAGCTTTATCACGATGCAAATAGAGCTTACGCCCGCTTCTTGGGCGGTTTACTACAAAAGCGTTGCCAAGTGTATTCTTGAGAAACCTTCCAGTGAAATTTAATATCCTAAACTCTCTCAATTCTTGAGGTTGCATTATTTTTTTGTTTTCAGCGCTAAATCGCCAAGCGGAGCGATAATGAAGCGAGGCACACGACACGTAACTTAACCAAGGTTAACAAAACCCACCGGTCATTCGATCTGATGCCGCCTACTTCACGATTCCTGCCGCTGAGAAAACGCTATCAAGAGCGACAGCTGATGGGTATAGTGAAGAGAGGCACAAGGCATGCGTTACTTAACGTAGGTTCGACCTATTTCACCTAACCAAACCTACACGGATTTATTGTCTTTAATCGTCATATAGTGTATGATGAGACCTTTAACGAGGCAGCAGAATACAAGAGGTGAAAAACGAAAAAATATAACATTTAAAAAAAATATATCCCTCATAAATATCAATGCAGGCATCTATTCAGGAAAGGTTCTATACGTATCTGATTCACATTTCGGAAATCTGATTATGATCGTAAATTAGGACAATTAGGAATGACAACCGTCATAATACGAGTACAAATTTTATCCGAGCCTTAATCAAACTCTGGAACACATCAGCGGTCAGATTCTGACTAATGATATTATTCCAGATTTAAATAAGGATCTAGTTTAGGACTTTGAAGCGGAACGCAGACTTAGATTGTCTCGGATTCTGATACGTGCCATCATCTGCTGATACATTCTTCAGAATTGATCAGTCTTATATTCACCTGTTAAAACGAGGTTAAAAGAATCCAGTACGGGGAATTATTGCCTCTCATACTTTTCACCCGGCCTAAAGATCTGTATAAGACTTACTACTGTAGGAAATAAATTTTAAAGGTGTTTCTGCCTCGAGTGTTCCACCTTGGTTTCCTTTTATTAGATAATAAGATTTGACGACACGCAAGAGCGCATAGGTATCCCTCAGTTAGGTTATGTCACGTGTCCTGTGCCTCACTCCGTTGTTGCTTTACTCGGCTTTTTAACGAAAGGTGAAACACAGCAAGAGGCAGACGATTCCGCCTCTCATTTACCATGTAACAACGAGTGTCACTTTACCAGATTTACAAGAGTTCATGAGCCTAAACCGAGGGAATCCATTCCGCCCATTTACCCTACAGCCGTTAATTAGAGCAATAATCACGATAGGGAAGAATGATCCATGCTAATTAGTTTTTGGTGTTTTTGTTGTTTTTTTTACATCAATGGGTGATATTTTTACGGGTCGAGTCTCACACGGGAGCGGTGCTTCACTTAACACTCGAAGGCGAAGAACGCGTGAGGCGTGGAGAGTCCTCTCGAATGGAGAGTCGACTCGAATCGAGGGCCAACTCGAATGGAGAGCCAACTAAAATGCAGATCCAACTCGAATAAAGAGTCAACGCGCGTAGAAGGCCAACTTGAATAGAGAGGCCTCTAGAATGGAGAGCTGTCTCGAAAGGAGAGCCGTGGTGACCACCGGAGAGCTACGGTCAACTCTCGTTTTACAGTCGGAGCTTAAGGGCTAATGGGCTAAAATTATACAAGGACTTGATATTTTCAGGATTAGTTCAAAATGTGTATGTCTATCGAATGGCGAAGTTTAAGAAGATTT
>Ga0058701_10002623_pt1 | contig 13764 bp, 9 predicted proteins | sample AgamicOrMae_FD_97039 | JGI IMG/M metagenome (GOLD analysis project Ga0058701, IMG submission 97039) | Agave microbial communities from Guanajuato, Mexico - Or.Ma.e | ecosystem: Host-associated > Plants > Phyllosphere > Phylloplane/Leaf | place: Guanajuato, Mexico | collected 2012-06-04 | reverse complement strand
CTGCCACAGACAAGCCATTGGCTGCGCACACGAAAGCATGCGCGCCAGCAGCGAACTTTCGCCGCCGGGCCGCCAAACTCTTACTGAACGCCCCTCCGTCTGTCTGTCCGTCCGTCTGTCTCCCCCTCAATGGGCAGCCGCGGCCAACGGAGAGCCAGCTCAGGCCCGCATAGTTATCTCACGCAGGAGACGAGCCATAGAGTTGACTGTGCTCTCTAGAGTAACAGGCAAAGAGAGAGTATATTGTTGTTGGGCAAGCGGCGGCAACCTCAATTTTTCCAAAGTGAACTCTTCAACAACCCGCTACTACGCCGACGCCAAGACCGAGACCGAGACCGAGGCCGAACATCAATCGGCGCGCGCGCTCTCTCTCTCCCCAATTGCCCACTCTCACCCCAAGCTCGCCAGCAAGCCAGCAAGCTAGTTAAGCGACCAATTGCTCCGGCCCTCAGCGCTTCCAGCGGCCAACTACAATCTGCGGCACCACAGCACCGAGGACGTTTAGGCATCCTCAAGATCAAAACCAATTCGGCGTTAGACTAGAGAAGTCTCTTGCCAGCGAACAGACCAGTTAGATACCAGTGACAAGCACCAGAGAGCAGTGATCAGAGGCCAGTCTCGCTGCTTCAATTTTTAGGCAAATCACTGGGCAAAAGAATCACAGTTACTAGTAAGAGAAAAAAGGGAAGAGCAGAGACCTCAAGGAGTTGCATGGACAGTTGCCCGCTCGGAAGTGGCCACAAGACAAGAAGTCAAATTGAAAACCCAAATGAGAGAGAAAGAGCAGCTCAGAGTTAGGGATCAGTAAGCAATTGACTGGAGTCTTTGATAAGTCGACCAGTGTTTCAGACTGACACTTGGAACAATCTCACTGCATTGCACAACACACTCAGACAGGAAGAATATAAATACAAATACAAATATCAATTTAGTAATCGGCCAAGTCTCACAAGACAAGAGGGAGACAAGTACAATTTTGTGGATAGACCAAGCAGTCGCTTTAGTGGAACGAGCTAAGTCAAAGTGTCTAATTAGCAAAAATGGTCTCCTCAGACAGCCAACTGCCGCTTAAGAAGCGCAAATCTTCAATGGCAACCCTTTTGGCTAGCCAATTGCAACAATTAGTCCAATTGCAACAAAGCCAATTATTAGCTCATCTTCAAAATCAGAACCATAATCACAATCATCATTTGCAACATATGCACCACAATCACAACCAGAGCACAGCAACGGCAACGACAAACTTAATCAATAGCACAAATCAGCAGCAGCAGCAACCATTTCAGCAGCAGCACCACCTGCACCAAAATCATCACCAAACTGTCGTTGGCAAGCTTCCAAGCGCCTTGCAGATGCACTTGCAGAGAGGCCACAACATCAATGGCCACCACCAACATCTTCAACAACAACAACAACAACACAGTGACTCTCATCATCATCATCAGCTGCAAGCGAGACTCTTTCTCGCAAATGGCCACCACCAGCAGCACCAAAGCGACAACAATAACAATCATCAACAACACCATCTATTCCACCCGAATCAGCTCCAATCGAGCCTTAATCAAACGAACAGATCATCAAACGCCGCCGCCAATCATCTACAGCTCATTAAATCAGCTGCAAATCAATCACTGCTAACTCTAGATAATGGCAATAATATCATCCATCATCATCATCAGTCAGCGCTCACTGCCGCCACAGCCACCGATCCACAGGGCGCATTGGCCTCTTGTATGAGCCAATGTCTTGACCTTAGAACCTCCTCATCTAGCGCCTCTTCAACCAGTTCCACCTGTTCCTCAACCTCCTCCTCATCCTGTAGCTCGTCATCCTCTAGTTCATCATCTAGTTCAGCCTCCTCAACCAGTTCCACTTTGTCACTCTCATTGGCTTCCTCACAATTGAATCGTGGCTCATCCTCAACAACTACCACAACAACAACAACCACTACAACAGCTTCAGGAGTGGGGGCCAACAATGGAACCAGTGGACACTCGGCTCTGCAACAACAACTCAGATTGGCCAGCACCAGCCCCAAGCAGCAGCAGCAAGCGAGCCAACATAATGGCCTGCATCAGCTGGTTGCGGCGGCAAACATTGCCGCTGTGGCAGCCGCCGCCGCCCGATCCTCACCACCAAACACCACCACCAGTGGAACTCTAGATTTATTAGGCCAGAGCAATAATCATTTTATCACCGATGGTAACAATGTTACCAATAACTCGTGCAATAACAATGGTAATAACACTATCAATATTAGCGACTCACAGGCTCACGCTTTCAATCAACAGCTTCAGCAGATACAAAGACAACAACAACAACAACAACAGCAACAGATACCCATGGACACACAGCAATTGAATAATGATGGCAACACTAATAATATTAATAATGATGATTCTCAGCCACAGATTTGCATGATCTGCGATGATAAGGCAACCGGTTTACACTATGGCATCATCACATGCGAGGGATGCAAGGGATTCTTCAAGAGGACTGTTCAAAATAAGAGAGTTTACACATGCATATCAGAGAACAACTGTGTCATAACGAAGCAACAAAGGAACAGATGTCAGTCTTGCAGGTTCCAAAAATGTCTCCGGCAGGGAATGGTTTTGGCAGCGGTCAGAGAGGATAGGATGCCGGGTGGTAGAAACTCGGGCGCTGTGTACAACATGTACAAGGTCAAGTACAAGAAACACAAGAAGCAGAACCAGCAACAACAGTCCCAACAACAACAACAATCTCAACAGTCTCAACAACAACAACAACATCAGCAGCCACAACAGCAACAACAACAACAAACAGGGGCCACTGCTTTTAGAACCTCGAGTGCGTCCTCAACTACCAGCTCCTCTAGCGGGGTCTCAGTGTCGCCAACCGGCTCCTCATCTTCACTCTCTTCTTCAGGCTCGCCAACCTCGCTAACCTCGTCGACGCCAACCTCAACTACCACGAGCTGCACCACCAGCACTTGCTCGCCAACACCTGCTAACAACACTAGCACAAGCTCATCCTCATCTGGCCAACAACAGCATCATCAACAGTCAAGCTCACCAGATAATAATGGCGCCAGCGGTAGCCAAAATCAAAAACAACACGATGCCCTTGGATTGAGCTCGGCCACACTATCACTATCAAATTCTTCACTTTCATCTGCCATTTCCAATTCGTCTCCGGCCACCACCACTTCTGCTGGCTCTCCTGGATCATCATCGACCTCATCGATATCATTCAATACTGGGTCAACAAATCGCAATACTAATGATACCAATGCAACAATACCAAATGACGGTTCATCATCAACAAATTCGACGTCATCAAATTCGCCGTCGGCAAGTGGAAATATACTAAAGTCTGCTTTAACTTCACCCTTACTTGATTCGCCAAACAAAATTATGGTAACAATATTCAATTGAAGTTAGTTATATCGTAAATGCGTATTAGTTCGAGTCTTAGAAATAAAAATCAAATGATAAAATGCGATTTATTTTAAAATTTAACAATAATGTATTCATTTCCTGTAGTCTCATTCGTGCTTCCTTTGTCTCCCCTCCCTAAGGTCCGAATTCCATCTTCTCCGCCCCTCTATGCGCTCAGTGTCAGGTGGCAATTAATGAAGTTGTGTGTCCGTCCTTGCGGTCATATGTAACTCTGAAGCTCGGCTTCTGGTTTCACATCACGGCGGGTGGTCAAACCGTTTGGTGACCATGAATCAGTGAGCCACCGAACGGCAATTTGTATGACCAAACGCCACATAATTTCAACTTCCTAAGGAGAAGTGCAAATTTCAAGAGGATAGTGGCAATCAGTTTCATCCAGAGATGGCGCTCTTCACGGCCGATCTCGTTATCTTTTTGAGGTGGATTTTGGAAAATATTAAGGTAACGAGAACATCAATGAGATCAGACTTGTGACGAGAAAGAGAGACGGGGTAACTTTGACTACAAGGACCACAAAGAGGTTGGAGGCACCAGCGAGAATCGAGCCATCGAAATCTTCCCAAGGATTAGGGCTACACATGGGAAGATAGACGAACTATTGGAGGCCTAAGGATGATGTTGAAAGAGATTCACGTATTCAGAGGATAATTTTGAAATCAAAATTTTCTCAAATGATTTGGTTGTGCGCCAAATCATCATCAAGAGCCACGGATTGTGATCCCTGGAGGTGCCTCTCGCGGCGATTAGGGCGGGTAAATCGAGTTTAGTCGATTCAACATGGATTGAGTCAAGTTTCTTTAATTTGCATTTCTCGATCCTACTTTGCGTAAGAATCTAACGAATTTCTGTGCATTCATAACAAACTTTGTCAAATATCCATAGCTGCCCTCTTTTGTGCAACGTCTTACAGCCTCGCTGAAATCCGCGAATGGATATAAATGGCGATCTTTTTTGTTCACAGCAAATCTCAGTTTCAATCTCTCATGAGGGTATGTATCCGGGTTCACCTTGATAATGAGCCAGAGGCTGTGCCTCAAACCAAGAATTGCTATGGCAAATTCATATGGGTCATTCTTGTTTATAATATGGCGATAAAAGGTGAAAAGATTTTCCATCTCGGCATCAAGCCGTCTTTTGCATTCTTCGGACTCGTGTATACAATGTTCCAAAGCTTCGATATTGTGCATGGTTGTACCGAAGACACTGGTTCTAGTGGATATGTTGTTTGACTCATTAAAAGATCCGTAGAGAGTACAATTGTTTGTCAACTCGGGAAGATTAATACTACTAATTTCAGACATCTGTGTCATTGTCTTTTCCGGGGATATGGTAGTTTCCATGTCTTGAGTTTGCTGCATCTGATCTTGCTGTTGTCGCTCTTGTTCTTCTTGTTCCTTCTCTTGGTGTTGTTGATCTTGTTGCTGCTGTAGTTGCTGTTGCTGCTGTAGTTGCTGCTGTTGCTGTAGTTGCTGCTGTTGCTGTTTGAGCTGCTGATGTTCCTGGTCCTGTCGTTGTCGATGCTGATGTTCTTGTTGTTGCTGTTGTTCTTGTTGTTGTTGCTGTTGCTGCTGCTGTTGCTGATGTTGCTGTTGTTGATGATGCTGCTGTTGCAAAAGTCTTTTCTGTTGCTGCTGCAGCTGATGTTGTTGCTGTTGCAGCTGATGTTGTTGTTGTTGCAGCTGATGTTGTTGTTGTTTTTGCTTTTGCTGCTGCTCATCTTGCTGCTTCTGATACTGTTTCTGCGGTAGCAATAGCGACTGCTCTAATGTGATATCCATAAATTGGCTGCCCATAGTTTGATCAGAGGGAGAGATAACTTCACCATCGTGGCAGTATAAATTTGTGATCTCCATATCTTCATGAAGCACACCCAGCCATCGGTCATCGAAGCTAACAGTTCGAGAGTCGCGACGATTCGCTTCACTTGGCCGTTCATCCGGGAGTCTCAATATTGACATCCTTTTCTTTCTAGGCGCAATGGCCTCCTCAAATGACTCAATCATGATGAGGAATATGTTGCTTATTGTTAAACAAATTAGATGAAAAACGTCAACACGTTAAAATTTTTGATCTTCTTTTTCCAACGGCAGTTACCAAAAACGCGGGACGCAGATCTGCGACCGGCTGCACAGTCCTGCAGCTCGAAATTAAAACTGCCGAGCGCTTCAATTCCTGGCACTTTGCGAACGCGAAAACGAGCCGTGAGCAACGCAGCTTTAAGTCCAGTTCCGATAATAGCAAACTGCCGACTAGGATCGTGGATTTGTGTTCAACCCCAATGAACATTTTGACTCATAATAATAACTCGCTCGATCAATTTAACTTTTGGATAATTTAACTACTCCATTGCTAACAATCCAAAAGCTCGATCTTGGTCGAGGATAATTTTCAAAACCAACTCATATCATCACCCATAGACTGCAGATAATCGATGCCAGTAGATGGAACATTATTATCAAAGAAAACGCTATCAATAAAATGACATGTCCCCACATCAACAGATAAATCCAAAAAATACCAACAGTCGTAACAAAGATGGGCCACCGCCCGGCCCAAGAGTCGTGCATATCCGTAAGACTGAAACTGGTTTTGGTTTCAATGTTCGCGGTCAGGTTAACGAAGGTGGACCCCTGAAGAGTATCAATGGACGACTTTACGCCCCCTTGCAGCATGTGAGTGCTGTCCTTGAGGGCGGTGCCGCCGAAATGGCCGGAGTCTTAAAGGGTGATAGAATATTAGAAGTAAACGGGAAGAACGTTGAAGGCGCTACCCATAAAACTGTGGTGGATCTGATCAAATCAGGTAACGATGAGCTAACATTGACAGTCATATCTGTGAGCCCGCATGAGGCTGCTAAATTAGAGCCGAGTGACGAATCAACTTACTACAATCCCTACTACGATTATAGCGAAAAAAGAAGTTTACCCATATCTATTCCAGAGTACTCATGGGTTGAGGCGTCAATAAACAACAACTTAGTGAATCGTCGGGCTAATTATGGAAACCCTACATCGAATAACGACAACGATAGAATTACATCAACTATTGATACAGTATATCCTGTGAACGGCCAAGCTAAGAATAGTCATCATAACAATTATAGTAATACGACAAGCAACAACATTGGAAACAGTAATAATAATCATCAAGGCGAACGATATGTAGTTTTTCATATCTACATGGCTGGCAGACACTTGTGTTCGAGACGATACAGAGAGTTCGCGCAATTGCACAGTAATCTTAAACGAGAATTTCCCGACTTCAATTTCCCTAAATTACCTGGAAAGTGGCCATTGAGACTATCAGACCAACAATTAGATACCCGACGACGTGGCTTGGAGCAATATTTAGAAAAAGTTTGCGCTGTCCGTGTTATTGCCGAGAGTGACATAATGCAGGATTTTCTAACGGACCTCGATGATGAGGGTCAAATAACAAGTGCAACGCCTGTCGATATGAAGATCATGCTACCAGATAGATCAACTATAGTTATCAAAACAAAGAAAAACAGTACAACCGTTCAAGTATACGAGCAGGTTATACAAGCCATAAACTTATCAAGAGAGGCAGCGCCATATTTTGCCATCTTTGAAATAGTAGAATACTATTTCGAGAGGATGCTGAGACCAGATGAATTTCCACATAATCTTTACATACAAAACTATTCTACCGCTACTCCAACTTGTCTGTTGTTACGAAAATGGTTGTTCACATTACAAAGAGAAATTCAACTAAGCTCATTGGATTCCCTCGCCGAAATGTTCTTCTTTCATCAAGCAGTGGAGGACATTAACAAGGAGCTGATAAAATCAAAGAACAAATTGTATGAATTGAAAGCTCTACAAGATTGGAACAAGAAAGGAGAGTATCTTAAATTGGCCAGGACTCTAGAGGGTTATTGTGCAATCCAATTTCCTCCGTGCGAATGTCGTTCAATCAGGGATGGTCGTGTAGTCCCGATCATAAGTATAAACAATTTCAAGTTAGTAACTCATGATGAAAATACTGAATCAAATACCACTGGAGTATCGTCATTGCACGTCAATGGTCGGAGTTCAACTGGTGGGAGCGCAAATTTGGGCCACAACAAAGCAGGAACAAATGTGATGGTATTCAATTGGAATGATATAAAAGAGTTTGAGATTGACGAGGACGCAATAAGTTTTGTGTTCAATCATGTGACACCAAACAGTCAGAGGACCATTCAGATAGTAACTCCATATTTCGTGTTCATGTATGATTGTTTTCACAGAGTCAAGATGGAACTAACATGGCCTGAGAACGCGGCATCGGTAGTTGTTACAAATTCGAGAAAATTGAAAGACGGGAGCATGAAAACTCTCGAGAACTCAGCTTCGCAAAAAGTTGTAACTCAGATTCCGGCCCAGGAAGCTCCAAAGATTGAGACAGTTCAGAAGGTGGTTGACGACTGTTCGACGGCAGTGAAAAAGGTTGTTTCAGATAGCGCAACAGAGTCTGGCCGAGAGTCGCGAGAAAACTCTCTTGACAGAGAAACTCCAGGGGAACCAAGTACTCATCCAGATCTAGAAGAGGAGAAATCGCCATCAGAGAAGGATGGCGAGCTCGAAGAAAAGCAAGCTGAGATGTCAAGTCCCTCTCTGGTTGCTGGAAAACCAGAGCCCATTGAGGCCTAAATAAACTAAATTAATAGATTCCAAGAGAGGAAATTGGCTGTGAAGTTTGTTGTATCAAAGCTTTGCCCTTGCTATCTGTTAGCGTGGGGCTAGGTTTGCATAGCGACAGTTCACTCGATGAAACAAGAGTTCTCCCTAAGGATGCTAGAAATACCGTCTCGCTGCAGTTAGAGATGAATGCATAGATCACCAAAACTGCACAAGGACCTATGATTGTTTGTACAAGAAATAATTGTCTAGCTTGTGCGAGAGGGCTTTTAGCTCGGAAAAAGTTGGCCTTCGGAGTTTGCAGTTTGGAAATGCCACTGGGCTTCCACATCGGAGCTTTGTGGTTTTTCTCTCTTTATTCAGACACGACAATATTCAGAAGGGTGACAATTTTTGCGACAGATTTGACTGACTGTCTGGATTGTGTTTTGTGTTTGGAAAATATGGTCAAACCATAGGGGAAGTGATGGAGAGTAGGGGTCGAGGGGCGGAGTTGGCTGTCAAGTGAGAAAGAGTGTAAAAAGTGTGAATTCCATTCTGGCGTCATGCTAATCCATTGGATCCTGTCCATTTGGCTTGTTGGCCCCGTCCACACACGCAGGTTAGCATTGATCGCTAGGCCTGCTCTTCCAGAACGTTGGCGCGTGAAAGCTAGCTAGGCTCCTCCCACAATTGTTTAGCTCGCTTCGGTGAGGTGGCCACGAGTTTGTGGATGGATTGAATTTATGAATATAGCGGACGACGACAAATCACTTGAAAGCCTTTGGGCGACGAGCTGCATGGATGAAGAGTAGGAGAGGGCGTATTTTCCATCCATAAGTTGCATTGTACTCTTTGGCCTACACTAACTTATTTGGCTTGCGTCACCAAATATCAACAACGACACTCGGCGTCGGCAAAGCAACGACAACGGCGGAAACAGCACTCCCTAGTGTTGGTGAAAAAAGAGGAGGAGAGACGGCTCGCTACCGTCGTTCTATGTCCAATTATATTGTTCTATCATAAAGCGATTAGGACAGTCTGAGTGCTGCCGCCAGGGGAACGAGTTGGCCAGAGAGAGTGAGTGAGTAAGATGGCGGCGAGTTAGCAAACAAGTGTGCGCAAGTGTGTAAGTGTATTGGGCCGAGAATTGAAAATGGAAGAAAAGTGAGAGAGAGAGAGTCTTGAGGAACTGGCGAAAGAGTGGCCAGGCGGCGCATGAGTCATCGCCACTAGAGGTGCACAAATCAGACAGTCATCCATTGAAAAAGTTAGGGAGCTAGAGAGAAATCTCAGCTTGCCTAAGACAAAGCAACTCTGTTTGTCTGTCTGTTTGTCTGTCTGTCTGTCTGTCTGTCTGTCTGTCTGTCTGCCTGTCCGCTTGTCTGTCTGTCTGTCTGTCTGGCTGAACATTAATGAGAGAAGTTGGCGCCACAAGTGTCCTAAGGTTGGCCCACGAGCTTGCAGTAGAGTCGTGTTGGCGCGGGACCAGATTTGGTCTTTTCCATGCGGCGCACAAAATCAACAACAACCACAACCACAAGTACCATTGTCCACCCACACCCACACGGGATTGCAATTTGAACAAAGTTTGATTCCATCACCGAGCAGTGCCTTATGAGCCGGCTCGGCTGGTTGTCCTCGCGCTCCAGCTTGCCACTTTGGAACCTTAGCTGTTTCCAGCCGGCTCGAGTGCGCCACTTGAAGCGCAATCTTCCCTCCCATTTGTTCCCCTCTTTTGGCCGATAATATTTGCGAATCTTTCTCTCCTTCTCTCTGTCTCTCTGTCTTCCAATAACTCCTCGCATTGAACCTCTCTGCTCGAAGATCTGCTGAGCTACAGCAACAACAACTGCCGCCCAACAAGCAGCGACTTGGGATGAGCGAGCACAAGACCACTAATGCAATTGCCCTTAGTCCGTGGCCGAGCGGAAGTGGCACCGCCTCACGAGATGTGGAGGAAAGTTGTCAAGCTTGGCACTGTTGCCCCAGGGACCAGCTGGCCAAGATAGTTGGCCAGAGAGGAGAAGTGGGCACAGCCAGAGGACAACTGGGATGCTCTCTTGGGGCAGCCATTTCCTCGTTGCTAACCTCGACTTCCACTAGCCACTAGCCACTAGCCACTAGCCACTAGCCACTAGCCGCTGGCCACTAGCACGAGACAGGCCGCATTCGACACTGGTCAGACACATTATCCACAGTCTAAGGTCGCGCACAGATCAGGTTTAGCGGCTTGCTCTTGGTCAGCCTTACCTAAGCGGTGGCCTTTCCTCCTCTGTTTGTGCGCCTTGTTCTTTGCTTATTTGTGGTCAGTTTATGTTGGCGACAAGCTTTCAGAGAGAGAGAGAAAGTCTCCAGTTTCAGTTTCTTTTTCTGCCCGATCGGCGACAGTCTCATTTCTTAGGCCTCAATGAGTGAGCCGAATGGAGAATGAGAAAAAGTGGGCGCATGGACGAAGATTGGGGGAGGTATGTTTTGTGTTGCGTTCAGCTCCAGTGCAAAGTTGTTAGCCTTGGGCTGTTGGAGGCGGGCTAAGCATTGGAGTGTGGCAGTTTTGAGGCTGTAAAAGAAACATTTTGGGCAAAATTTTTCCTTCGCCAAAGCCCAACAACTGCACCAAGCAGCCCTAAGCTGGTACGCCGAGTGACTGCTTTCTCCTTGGCGCCAGATGCAGCGAAAATCAATTCTCTCGAAATCAAGTTTACTTAGTAATTGTTGCAGCTTAGCACTTTAGCAAACCAATGTGAATTTGCATCAAGATTGAGTTGGGCGGCGAACAATCCAGAGACAAAGTGACGTTCCTCAGCTCTAAGGAAGATTCGAATTGTTCCTAATCAGAAAAATTCTCCCTCTGCACCTTTGCCACTTGGGCGCCAACAATTATCTTTGCACACCCACACATAGTCCCCCTTTGGGACACAACCACAGAGGCCCCATTATTCGAGTGGTTTGCGCAACTTCCGGCCTTTGTGAGGCTAGACATCAGTGACAAGATCGATCAGCGGGGTCCCCAAGGTGCCCAAGAACTGGGGGCCGAGGTGTGTGGGCCGAGAGTTGGATAGTTTTGTGAAAAGTTTAGCTGGATTTTCGCGCGTCTGAGTGATTTGTCGTAATCATCAAGACAGTCTGTAAGTTTGCTAGCTGTGTTTTGTGGGCAACTCTGCTCACAGAGAGTGGAAGCTGATTGGAGGAAGACAATAGGAAAGTGTTGCGGCCAGATAGGTAAGTGTCCAACAAAGAGTTCGTCGTTCCTCCTCCTCCTTAAAGGCCTTTTCTTTTTCCTTTGTTGCTAATAAGCCCTAATGAATTTAATCCCCCTCTGTCCAACATAAACAATGAGGTTTGCAGCCTGATTGTGTGCAAATCTGTGGCTCTTGGGGCCATTATGTTGCTCTCGGCACCTTAGGGCGATCGTTCGAGAGAGTTGCAGTTGTGAGTGAGGGCGAACAACAATCGAAAAGGCGGAGAGAAAGTGCAATTCGCCCTTTTTGCAGCATCATTACAACAACAATTGCTCTTAAATTCCCCCATCAAAAGATACTTATTCTTCCATCACCAGAGACAGTGTGAGCTAGAAGCTTTTACCGAGAGATAAAAGACAATAAATGGCATTCGTTATGTGTTGATAGCGGCGCAACACGTACATTGCATTCTTTTTCTCCAAAATCCAACTGGCCGCCCATTTCTCTTGCAACCTCTTGCAACAGTTAGCCACCATTTGTCCACACACAAATGATTAGTTACTGTTAGTGGCACCCAGCGGAAAGACAAAAGGTCCACTCGCTTTGGCCGCCAGTCCAGCCGACACCTCGTTGTCCCAATGTGGCCAAGCAAAAACCTTTTAAGCCGGCGCCAAGTTGTCCACTCGCTCAAAGACCAAATTGGCCGCCACTCAAATAAGTCACAGACACACACAGTTAGTTAGTTTACTTTTTTCAGTTACTGCGATTACTTTATCACTATTTGCTCTAGCCGTTGCACCAATCCAGTGCATGAACTGGCTCGGTGTCTTTTCTTTTCGCCCATTTTCACGCGCCACTCTAATGGCACACAAATGATCAAGATCGATCAATTTGCACCGTTTTTCAAGACGCTCCAGATGAACTAATCACAATTAACAGAAATTTCTCCTCCATCTCAACACTGACAAATCCGTTCAACAATCAACCAACAGGAGCAAGGAGACAAGGAAGAGTTCTTTGCAGAAAGCGTCTAGCGTTGCACTCGAGCCGCAGACAAGCTGAGGGGTCACGCTGCAGCAGATGACCAAGCGTCACGAGCAGTAGTCATCACTGGCGTTGCAAATTAGCAGATTAACAGAATAACTCTGGCAGATAACAGTCTTTAGTCAGTGCAGAAAGTCATTAGCTGGCCGGCGTCCATTTGGCGTAGTGAGAGAACAAGAGAGAGAGACAAAGGCGAGACTTGGGGCTGCATGAGGGCACTGTTGGGAGAGTGTGCACGATCGTGGTGAGTGTGTCTGAGTTGAGGGCGCCAATCAGCAGGGCCGATCTGAGAGCTTTGGTCTGGCCAAGTGAAGAGTGTCTGCGAGTGTGTCTGATTCAGCCATTGAGCCCCACTGATGTCACCATCAGTTTCCAATTGATTAGCTTGAGGAGTTGAGAGATAACTGTCCGCGAGAGTCGGTGAAGAATTGCAGCCCAAATCTTCAGTCTCGGAGGTTCAGGTCTAGTTCATTTCACGCGAGCAGTTTACAGAATTCCATATAAAAGCGAACCTGTTCCGTTTGGGCACATATTTAATAGTTAACTTCCGAAAAGATAAGTTGGATTAGCATAGCTAGAATTGCATCAAATTTCATCAAAGAACTTGCTAATTACACGCAAAATTGCATAGAAGAAATCTCTCGGCAAATCTCTTGCGAAGAAGATCGCATCAAGATGCTCAAAGTTCAATCACAGCAGCCCACTGTTGCCTTCAAGTTGCCAGCAACAAGCTCGGCCCGAGCCACTGGCTGCATTCCGGAAGAGGAGCCAGACTTTGAAGAGGCGCCAGTGAGGCGAAGAGGCGCAAGATCGCAGCCGTTGCGCGAGAGCACCAACTTGAACGGCGTTTCATCACACAGAAGTGGACTTGAGTCGAGGAAGCAGCTCGAGAATCGGGCAACAAGCTTCGAAGAGACATGGCTCAACTCTAATGACTGCCTGCCGAGCACTGAAGAGCGAACGGCAAAGCATCTCGATCTGATCAGCTGCAACACATCGTCGTCCAAGCAGCCCCAGACTGGCGCCGGCCGAGCAAAGGACAGCCAGCCGGACAGTGTGGGAAGGGGCGCAGGTTGTGTGCGAGGCGCAGGGGCGCCCTCGGACGGCTCTACGGGTGGCCCGGAAGGGGCGAAGCAGCTGGAGAGGGACACTGAGGAGGAGGACGAGGAGCCGGCGAGCAGCCAGCAGGGCCAGCTGGACACCCAGTTCAAGGCAGAGTTGGTGTGGCGCAACATAATCCTGTTCGTGATCCTGCACTCGTCGCTGCCCATCGGAGTGTGGCTGGTCTACAGCGGCCGAGTGTCCAACTGGACTCTGTTGTGGTCCCTCGCTGGCTCCTACGCCAGCGGTCTCGGAGTGACCGGGGGCGCCCACAGACTGTGGTCCCACAAAGCGTACAAGGCGCGCCTACCCGTCCAGCTCTTTCTGATGTGCCTGCAAACGATGGCCGGCCAGAACAGCATTTACACTTGG
>Ga0058701_10002622_pt1 | contig 13765 bp, 6 predicted proteins | sample AgamicOrMae_FD_97039 | JGI IMG/M metagenome (GOLD analysis project Ga0058701, IMG submission 97039) | Agave microbial communities from Guanajuato, Mexico - Or.Ma.e | ecosystem: Host-associated > Plants > Phyllosphere > Phylloplane/Leaf | place: Guanajuato, Mexico | collected 2012-06-04 | reverse complement strand
AGCGCCAATCCGTAACCGCCAAACGAGAAAAGTCGCAAACGCCAAAGGTCTTAACCGCAATACTAACCTTACCTAACCTAACTTAACCTAACTTAGCCTAACCTAACTTAACCTAACTTGACCAAACCTATACGAACTTGAGCGTTTGCGACTTTTCTCGTTTGGCGGTTACGGACTGGCGCTTGCAGCGTTGGCGCTTGTGGTTTTTGGCGCTATCGAATGCCCCCCGTGGAAATCCACTGAGTTTCAGTATCCCATACTAATTTTTAATGAAATGATGAAGTGTATCAGTGGTTCGATTTTGACTATGAGTATCAGTAGATTCGACTAAGTCGTGACAGGGTCAAATACAGGGGCTGAATACAACCTATAAAGGAATCATGAAGTTAAACAAACGCTCGCATTGTTCTGTGTTGCCGCAAGGATTCGAAATTCTGATTCGGAAAAGCGAAATAGCAGCTAGGACTTCCCGACCGGCACGCCGAGCAACTGCGCTCAATTAGATGCTGCACGCAAACTTGGTTTCTTTGATCGTTTGGAAAATAAAAAAAAAAAAAACAAAAAAAAAACAAATGTCACATATGATGCAATAGATATAAAACCCGGTTTAGCGATACCTTTCGACTCGTGGAGTTGGATATGATTTTATTCCCTTGAAGGTCGAATAAGGATTTTGAAAGCTAGATCCAAAATCGTCACTTTTCGGCATGATGATTGTGTTTCAGATTCGTATCCTTTTTTGTAGACTTTTATGCGTTAAATTCTGCCATATTTTTTTAAATTCATTTATTTTTACATGAGTGTTGTGTCAGAACCCAAGATCAAATCGTCCTTTTATAGGTGAATGTTGTCCAGTTGTGTAGGAAGGCGTGAATATCTTCTTTGTTTCAGGGAGCACTTATAGTAAGCTTTTCTTATTTCTAGAAGCAGAAGCCTTAACTGTAAAAAGGAATCTGAAATCCAGATGCACCAGAAGTTAAATCACTGATATGAAAAAAAAATCAGTCGAATTATGACCTGAATTTCAGACATCATTTTAAAATTCTATAAACTTCTTATTTTAAGAATGATGTAACTGAAATTCTGTGAATATTTGAACTGACTTTTTTTTCAGACCTGTAATTTGACTTTTGATGCATCTAAAATTAAGATTCTTTCTTTACAGTAAAGAAGTAAGATTCTTTCCTTCCTTGCATTCAGAGGCAATAAGCCAAGACAATTATTTTTATTTAGCCGTATTCTGGTTTCAGCCTGCACGTATGAAATACTTTTAGCTGACTTTGATTGTTATGTTGTGCTGATTCTCGAGAAGGAAAAAAATCTCTTTACTGTGTAAGTAAAGAATGAGTGTTCATCGAGACAGGAGGTAGAAGTCGATAGAGAACATTTCCTAGAAAAACGGAAAAACTTTCCCACGGAAACTTTCCATAGCAAATCTAATGCGAGGGTCTCTCTGAGCAAATCGGCGGTAACCAAGCAAATCAGAAACCTTACCACATCAGCAGAAATCTAGTCTACCAACCAGATATTTTAAAGTAAGTCTTTTCGATCAGTGACCGAATATTACCCTCTAATCCGCGACAATTTATACTCCATTCTCATGTAAAGCTCTAGATCCAGAGACGCGAATGGATCACGGCCACCTGGAAAATCAGTGCTTCTGAGTGGTTGTAAGCGATAGGAAAAATGGCCGCTATACACGGGGTTATAGGAACGGCTGCCATTTTTTCTATGCAAGCGAGTATCTCTGCCTCTCTCGCACACACTGCAATTCGTATCTTCCATCTCTTTCTATCACCGACCAATCAGCGAGCTCAACACCATTTGCGTCTCTTTAGCTGGATCTAGGACTTTATTCTCATGCTACTGATTCAGATAAATAGGGTCCTTGGAACCAGAAACTAGAAACGGATAGATGTAGCAGGGTCGTAGCGAACTGATGCTTTTCGTCCATCGAAGCATACTTTGTCCTTGTTCATCCTACACAATGCATCGCGGAAGTGCCCCATCTTTGTCGCACTCGCGTTAAAGAGAGACAGCATCTTCGATCCTTCTGCAGTTAGAGAAGGACGGACAAGAACTCGGGTTGTTGACTTATGTCATAGCAGCTGCAAACTGGATGAAACCGGATTTTCAATGAAGTATCCGGTTGTTAAAATCGGTCTGGAACCGAATAGCCGAGGCTTTTATTACGTACTTCGATTAAGAGTTGATAAATGATGGTCAAAACTTAAGACCGACAGGGTAATTACAGTTGGTGATTGCTGATGCATATAGTATAGCGTCCTTTTCCCGTCGTTTTAGTGCTACTGTCGAGCTGTATGATTGCGCAACTTCTTTGAGATTTACGTGGCTACTTTATTTTCGTTTGATGGCTTTTTGTTTTGCGTGGTAGTAATGAGAATATGCGTTGACGTAATTCGTTGCTGGGTGTATGTATACGAAAATGTAGCGTTGAATAAGAAAAATATATTTCTATATTTTTTATGATTTTTTAAAAAAAGTCTTTTTCTCCCTCTTTTTTTTCTGTTTTTTTTCTTATTTCCTTCTTTTTTCTTTTCCTTTTCTTATATATCTTTTCTTTCTCTTATATATCTTTTCTTTTTCATGCTGATTGTGAGCGTATTTAATTTTTCTGAGAGCGTTAAATTTTTGCTCTTAACACAGGAGAATCTTTATATTTTCGGAGAGATAGCCGGGTTAGGAAGAAATATGCACCTGCTTGAAATAGCAAGCTAACTTATCGACAGGCCAGCCAACCTAGAACTATTTCCAAGTTTAAGAAAGTTACGCGTTTAATTACATATTTTCCGTTTTTAAAAAATCGCTCCAGGATTTCAATTTAATCACAACCGAGGCGTTCCAATTGACTAAAACAACATTCTCGAACATGAACATAAACTCATGCCCACAATCGCCAATTATGGTTAACTTTTGAATTAATCGCTGACCGGTCTTATCTTAACCCTTTAACTATTTTAAAGGTCGCTTTTCTGACGAAAAATCGTCCTTGTCATTAAGACAGTTTTATTTGGGTAATTAGCCTCTATCGTATCAAACGTAATTTTTGTTTATCATTGCGGATAAAAAGTCCTTAAACTAATAATTCGATGACATGCATAATTACATTGGAACACGTTTTATATTTCCATCTAAAAGTCCCGGCACTTGGATCTAAATGAAAGCACTTAATAATTGTATCGCATTAAAGATATGAATAAGTTTACGTTTGATTTGATAAATGGACTGCGATTGTGTTTTAAGTGTAACCGTGTGAAGCTTTTACGAGCTATTAAGTGATTCCAATTCGTGTTTTACCGTCTCATTCTTTCGTGAGGCGGATTAAGTCTTGTATCTTCGTCGGATTTCGATATCACACAAGCATTGAAGCTTTAATGATCTTTCTGATACATGTTGATGTGTACGCCGATTGGGTGGGTAAACTTGTCATTGCAATCCAGAGTTTCTCAGTCCTTTTTTTCGTCCTAGCAACTTTTTTTGATGCATCACATCGCTCTTTCTTAAAAAAAAAAATAAAAAAAAAATTGAGAAACGACTCGCCCACTTCATATTAAAGAAGATACGATTTTTGTCCGAACATTTTGTTAAGCTGTAGAGCAGGTTTTCTCCGAGAAAATGCAATATTTAACCGTCGGCACATTGGTTTGGAATGTGAAAAATCAGGGGGGAAAAAACTTCCTTTTTTGACATTATGCGGCTTTTTTTATTTATTTTTAAATTTTCTTGTGCAAGCAAAATCCTTATGTCAAACTCCCTGACTCGGTAATGTTTGGTACATTTATTGAGCATGATCGAAGGGAGTGGTAGTAGCCCCATTGGGGTTTCTGTCCCGGGGGGTATACATCCGCAGTCCTCCCCCCCCCCAAGAATATAGCATGGGGATCAGGGGACCCCGAACAGTCTTATGGGGCTATACATCGCGTATATAGCCTTGTCTCGCAAGTTACACCAGGATTTAGGGTTGTATTCGCTCGGAATTGACTTTTTTGTGATCGGAACTAGTCATCACTCCATCCGAACTCCAACCGAATCAGCTTTGGATCTACTCACTGTACAAACTCAATTTTAAATTTCTTATCGTGTTCAAATTTTGATTGCCCAGCCGGACGACATTGAAGCAAAAGCTTAGGTCATACAGGGTTGTCTATGACATAATGATTAACAGGAAAAGAAAACGGAACACAAAAGGAAGATAATTATGTCAGCAGTGAGAGTATGCTTAAATGTTACGCTCTTCAATTCAATGAGCGGGAAAAAAGTGTCTTTTTTATTTTATTTTACTTTTTTGGTCTTATCTTTTGATTGGTTTTAAGTATTAAGATTGGCGGAATAAGAAAACTTTGATCTCAGTAGTCTGTTCTCCACCTACTACAAAAAATTACTCACTGAATAAAATTTGTTCTCAAATTTTGCTTTTTATGAACATGAAACCTTGCGAGATCGAACATGTAACTAATCCAGAAATAATGCATTTTGTGGGGATAATTTGATCAGCTCTATTCGCACGCGTATGTTAATACAAGGAGGACTTTAACGCACGGTAACCAACCTGATGTATTTGAAATGGAAGGTGGTTTGAACGCACGGAAACCAACCTAATATCTAATGGGGCAGCGTGTGAATAGTCGCTTCGTAATTATTTTTTAAAAATTAATCTTTGTAAGACCTTCCAGGATACAAATTAGTTTAGAGGATTGTCATCGTATTTACTTGGGGCGTCTTTAGGTTTCGCTTAGCGCTTATTTGGGTGCTTCATCCCGTCTGAAAGGGGCAGCTGACGAGCTCACAGAGGGTCCTAAATATGCGATGATCCGCGTGGCGGATTAATGCAAAAATAGATTCGCGCTACTTTGTCCCAATCATCCGAGCGAGTGGCATTGTACAAAAGGGGATTCAAGCCGTAATTATAGATATACTCTTAATCGTATGTCGTAGGAACCACCAGCGTGAATGAAATACAAACCACGAGCCGAAATTGTAATCGTTAGGCAAAAGTTCGCAAGAAAGGATTCCTAAGAGTGCAGGAGTTATTGGAAAAGTTGCTTGTTGAGAAAGTACTGCCAAGAAATTTTTTATTGATATAGGAACCAAACAATTTTTTTCTTGTTCCAAGATTTTTTTCAATTTTTTTTTCTTACTGTTAAAGAAAATCTGCCAAAAAAATCTTGCGGAAAGAAAACAATGGCGTCTAGGAAAAAATTCTTGCGGCAAGAAAAAAACAAATTCTTGCGGCAAGAGAAAAATTGCGTTCAGAAAAAAATTATTGCGACGAGAAAAAAATGCATTCTTTCGGCAAGGAAAAAAAACAAAAAAATCTTGCGGCAAGAAAGAAAAAAAAGTTTCTTGTGGCAAGAAAAAAATTGCGTTTAGAAAAAAAATTCTTGCGACAAGAAAAAAATGCATTCTTTCGGCAAGGAAAAAAACACAAAAAATTCTTGCGGCAATAAAGAAAAAAATTCTTGCGGCAAGAAAAAATTCTTGTGGCAAGAAAAATATTTTTTTCGGCGAAATTACATAAAATGCTTTTGGCGCAGAAAGAAAAAATTCTTTGGACGAAAAAAGAAAAAAATTCTTGCGACAAGAAAAAAGAAGTGTTGTTACATTAACAAAAAAATTTTGGCGTGAGAAAGATTACTGAGGTGGTTTTGTTTGTGTTGTTTCAGGGGAAGAGGCTTCGGACGACGACGAATCTCGAGAGGACGACCGGACCGGAAGGAGCCACGGGCCCGGAAACGGCTTCGATCGAGAACGGCCCTACAAGGGGCGCAGCCGTTACCAAACGGCCTCGCAGCACACCGTCGAGAAGAGGACTTTTAACGAAGGTAACTCCATTATTCCTCGCTCACCTCGCTCGACGTTTTACATGACAGTCGGCGGGCGCCCTTTCACTTTGATGGCCTCAATCTGGACGAGTACGCTATCCTAAGGACCAAGTGCACCCTGGAGGAGTTAAAGCGCAAAAAAAAAGTTTAAAAATTGTTTTGCGCGATATTTTAGGAAATAAACAAGCTTTTCTGCATTGTATTCAATAAAACTTTTAACTCAAAACGGCTATTTAACAGTTTAAGGCTTTTTTTGCCTCGTTAATCTCTTTAGGCTCGTTTAGGAGTAAGTACTTATACACACGCCAATCCTGCGCTTCCCGCGCTAGGAGACGCCTTTTTGCTTCAATTCCTTCCCGATTTCTTTTCTTTTGCCGCAAATCCCAATGCTTTTCTTTATGTCGGTCCTGCGAACCAATCAGCGCATTCTGAGAAAATCGGCGAATTGGCGTGTCTCATTACGAGTACTTCCAGGGCCGCAAGGCTCTTGTCAACTAGCGGGCAAATAAGTAATCAAGAAAAAAAAAAGAAAAAGCTGAAGGACCTCTCATTTCTTTGACTGCTAGGACCTGATCTAATGCGACGATCTAATTCTAACGAAGGATTTTGTCTTATGGACAAGCAGAGATAGATCTTAAATACCCCGTAAATTTAACTTGGCGATATTTCCTACCTCTCGTGTTCATCCTTGTCAGGGAGTGTCTATTGACCCGATTGCCCCAAATAAAATGTATTAGGTTCCATGCGCTCAAATCACCTCTCATTCAAATTGTATTAGGTTACGTGCGTTCAAGTCTCCCTGTATTAATTGCATGTCGGGTCAATAGCAACACCCTTTATGTTATGAGAAATTTACGACCTAGTTATGTTATGTTCCCTGATTCGTCTGTGAAACCCCACCGAAGGAGACTTACTGGTAGTTGCCTAGCCTAGCCACGTACTTGCTAATTAAGTAGCGCTAATGTGGCAGGTTAGGAAACGTGCGCACCTGGTCGACACCGTCCGTTGCTTGGTTGAAAAATAGACCTCTTTGCGAGGACTTCCGCAGATTAGTTTTAGCTCTCATCCCACACGACTTATTCTTCTCTACCTGTCATACTTAAATGACACATTTTTGTTCCATGATTCACTGAGAAAAGTGGTTTGGTAAAGGTGACTAAAAATTAGTAAAAATAATTAAAAAGTGCGACAGATAAACTTGGCTCGTAAACACTGACAGCCTTGCTTGAAACGTTACCGTTACGCGGTACTGTTTACAGTAACGTTTATTTGGCAGATCTGGTAACGTTTACAAGCCGTGTTGGCTGTCCCTTTTTTTTGAATACTAATTTTTAGTACACTTAACTAACGCAGTATTTTCTGTGTTTTCTTATCAAGTTCTAAAGACGTTTCGGGGAATCTTTATTGTAAGACCCCAAACATCAGGGTTTTCGACGTACAAAATAATGTCGCTGCAACAATTTGAGGTATTCAGACGAGTGGTTCAGGTTAGCGCATCAGAACAATATTTTACAAGCGGCAAATTTTCAAGCTGGACCGTACGTTGTGTTTAAGGTTTTGGGTGTATAGTTCAGGATGCTGTATCCGTGTGAGGTATATAAAAAAAATCTAGCAACTTGAAGTTACTTTAACCCACGACCGCCCAGCGATGCCTTTTGGAAACAATATTTTAGAGGATCTTTTTAGTTCAGTATTGTCAGAATTTAAAAATTATCACCCCTATGGAAACCTGGAATTTCATAATTTAAACATCCTCCAAAACTTAGAATTGCGTACTTTTATGGAAAAAGTCCTTCCAATTTCTCTTAAGTTAAAGTTCACTCCAAATACTTTGGGATGTTATGGGTTAATGGACACTAACAGTGAGCTCGTAATTGCTCTGAACAATGAATGAATGGGACCCGCGTTTTTATTGATGAAGTTACGCACACTGTCGGTTTGAATGAAGTTGGATACGTGACAGAATGGATGAAAATCGCAAGGCAATGGATTGTAACGGTCAGCTACCCTGACGCTCAAACGCATAAAACAATTTGATGTCTTTTTAAAGGCGACACTGAATTAATGCAGTTTTACCAACAGGGTTTGTCTCCGTTAAAAAATAACGATAGACTTGAGTAAATCTTTCTTGAAAGGCTGTTCTTTGCGTCGCCTTTTGGCCTTCCTGGTCACGTTGCCATGAGCGAGACAAAGACGGAAGATCCCTCGGAGATGCAACTTTGCGTCGGAAAACTTCGGAAAAGCTCTGGGAACGGAAGCCCAGCGTTCACTCAAAGGAAAATCGCATGAAATTTTGGCCTTCACAGCCAACCGCAACTTAAATACCCACCGCTTTTCATCCCCTATAAATGCCTTATGAAATTGCTATACTTTGTATTTTGATTTTATTGAAAATTACATTCTAAATAATATTCAAATATTCTGTTAATGAAATATGCAGGGTTTTTTCGGTTTTTCTCTCTCTTTGATGTTCGAATAAAACGATAACACGTTATTTAGAACTTTTTTTTGGTTTAATGCTAAAAAAAATCTGTATTAAACCTTTTCTAATTAGGATTAGTTTTTACACAGCCAAAAGGAAAATTGTATTTCTATTTAACCTGGGCTAGAAAAGTTAGGCTGTACTAGATGTATTGGAAAGCTAGGCTAAATTAGGTTAGGTCTTAAAAAGACAGCTAGTTAAGGTTTGATTTTTGGGGGGCATTCGATAGCGCCAAAAACCACAAGCGCCAACGCCGCAAGCGCCAGTCCGTAACCGTCAAACGAGAAAAGTCGCAAACGCCAAAGTTCGTATAAGTTAGGTTAGGTTAGGTTAGGTTAGGCTAAGTTAGGTTAGGTTAAGTTAGATTAAGTTAGGTTAGGTTAGGTTCGTATTGCGGTTAAGACCTTTGGCGTTTGCGACTTTTCTCGTTTGGCGGTTACGGATTGGCGCGTGCGGCGTTGGCGCTTGCGGTTTTTGGCGCTTACGACAGCTACCCTGATTTTTAACCCACTATCGCCCAGCGACGTCATTCGGAAACAGGAAAATTTATTTCGAGGATCTTTTCAGTTCAGCATTGTCACAGTTTAAAAAATACCACCCCTCTGGAAACCTAAAATTTAATAATTCAGGCATTTTCCGAAGCTTAAAATTTCGTATTTTAGTCACTCCAAATACTTTGGGCTGTTATGGTTTAAGGCTAAGCTCATATTTATTAGCTACTCAAGTAACAGTTGTTTTTTTTCTATATTTTAGAACTATCATTTTTTTTGGTTCACCCAATTTTTGCGAAATGCTGTTTTAACAACAAAGCATTTTTTTATCAGTCATTTTAGCATCCTGAGCATTTTAGGGCGTGATATCGTGGAGTGCACGTGAGAGAGAGAGAAGGCTCCACCTTTCCGACAGAGGCCGTCTCCGTCCCTCCCGTTGGCCACCTGGGGTGCGTCCCAAAGCGAAACCCAAGCTTCGGATGTTCCGTCGTACGAATGACTCGAGACAAGAGGGATTTGCCCCCACAACAAACTGACCTCGTTTCCTCGCGAAGGAAATGAACTTGTATTAACTGAGCTAAACAAAGTTACGTTTCCCACTACCTGTCTTTATTCCCTCGAGTGAAATACATATTTGTACGGTTGACATTGACTATAGAGATAATTTAACGTCTTAAATAATCGATCCCTCCAATAAAAAATCGATCAGGTACAAATGAGTTTCAAAAATCGATCAAGTGAAAGCGTTCATTTGAAAAAAAAAACGATCAACTGCTATTCTCATACATTGCGGTTAATCGTTTTTTGAAACGTACTCCTTCACTTGATTGATTTTTGAAACACGCCATTTCACTTGATCGGTTTTTCAATGGAAGGATCGTAATGTCAAGTAATGAAATTTATTTCGTTGTAGGATATTTTGAAAATATACATATTAAATGCGACAAGTAAATAAATGTTCAATATATAGTAGGCCCAATGACCTATTTCTTCTGATTTGTGCGACGTAGATGCTAATTAGTTGTGGCAGGGGTTCGATATGGAAGCTTGCTCAGCTCATTCGGCGAAAGTCGCGTTTTACGTTAGCATTTTCGAGGTGTTTATTAAATTATGAAGCAACCGGCAAGGTTTTTATTCTTTTTTAGTATCCCTCGATGAATTTTAATCGTAATGACTTAAAAATTCAAATAAAAAATTTTGAGCTAAAAATCGAAAAAAAGTCAGGGGTACCCCTTGCTTTTTTCAATTTTTAGCCCAAAAATTTTTATTTGAATTTTCCAGTTATTACGATTAAAATTTATCGAGGGATATTAAAAATGATTAAAAACGTTACCCGTTGCTCCATAATTTGATTGAACGCCACAAAAATGCAAATGTTAAACGGCGATTTTTTGAACATTTTTTAAAGCTACGAAACTTTAACTCCAAACGTCGGTTTTAAAGAATTTCTGTAGAATATTTTTGGTCCTAAAATAATTTTAGGGCTCAAAAGAAGCGTGCTCGAAAATTGTGGATATTTTGTTTGCGTTTTTGGTGTTGAACGATATCTCAGAGCTCGGGGTGATCGAAAGAAATGCGAGAGCTAAACATGGACTCAGTATCGTGCAATATGGGCTTTTAGAGTGGTTTTTGCCACATCTCTGGGGCGTCCGGAAGTATACGGGCTCTTAGAGATTGGTTCGTAATTATTTCCATTGGTTCGGCGTTTCGCTGGTTCCCATGATCCAAGCTAAATGTGGCATTATCGCGGCCATGATAAATTCGTGAATCAGATTGGTCGGGCAGAGAGGAGGGCTCCGAGCTCGAATCCAATGCTTTTATAAGGTTCCCAGTTAAATTTGATGAAAGTGGCAATATATAGGAAGGAGCGGATTTGCCTAGAGGCCTTTGCAAGTGATTTAGGGCCTTGTACCTAAATTCGCTGATCGTTGTTTTTCCCTGGGATACAGACGGTTTTGGCTGCCGAAGGGCCTGGGGAAAGGGTCCCTACTACCGGGACCGATTTTAGACCCAAGGGCTCGGGGAACAATGACGGACTAGATCGTTAGCTTGTGATCTTTGTACTTGTGCACTAACTCTGTTTCTCTGGAGTAATAATTTACTTAAATTATGAGAATAGTAGTTAGGGCTATGACAGTTTTGGCCCACCACCTAACCTAAGGTAGCCTAGGGTTATTTTGCAACCTAACCTAACTTAGCCTAGGGTTATTTTGTAACATAACCTTAACCCTGGGCTAAGTTAGGTTAGGTTGCAAAATAACCCAAGGCTACCTTAGGTTAGGTGGTGTGCCAGAACTGTCATAGCCCTAACTACTGAGAATCAACGACATTAAACCGCCCAGGCTAGGTTAACCTAGGTTAACTTTGGTCAAATTAGGCCACAAGCCTGCGGTAGCCAGCTTCACTACCGCTCCGAGGTGACCTTTAGGATCTTTAGGTTGGGTTTTTACTCCTTGCTGTGCTATAGCATCGCTCGACTTGGTTACAAAAAGAGGAACAAGGAGGAAAAATTCCCTTTTTTCGAATTCACACAGGCGAAAAATTCCACTTTTCGAATTCACATTTTTCTCTCACAGCAAAACCAGAACATTCCCTCTCCTTTTAAAACTGCTTTTTTCCTGAAATTTGATTTATGTTCGGGGAACGTTGAGATAAGGCCATATTGTTACCTGTCTTAAGGAATGAATGTAATGGAGGAGCAAAGTTAACTCTAGTTGTAGAAAGGAAGTTAGGTGGAAGGCGTTTGGGGGGTTTGGAGGCGGGCAGTAAGGGTCTCTGTATGGTCGATATTGCACTCCGGCTTGTAACACGGCTGGGCTGTTTTTTTCGCTGAGGCCTAGAGGCTGCAGGGCCCCGGCTCGCCACGGCTCGGCACGTCTCTAATGAGGGAGGAGGAGGTCTCTTCAGCCTACCGTTCCAAAAACGGCGCGCGGTTTGAATTTATTGGTTTGTGTTTGCAGACGAATACACGAAGATCACCACACCTCGGCAGGACGTGCTCTTCAAGAAGGGCTACCTGGGCCGGAAGAAGGCGGTCACTCCGGTGGCTCCCAACGGTGAGATTCCTAATGGAATTCCCCATGGAATCCCGAATGGAGCGACCAATGGGGTGCTTAACGGCGAATCTTCGCCCGCAACTAACGGAGGTAAAAGCAAATGAAAAACTTGTTTTTTTTCGTCAAAATTGCGTGTTTTTTTTTTTTGGAAGACTAGGCATTTGATTTAAAAATAAACACCCAAATCAATAAATTTGATTTTTAAAAATACGTGCTTCTTTGCTGCTTGAAGATATTTTGATATCTCATGATTGAAGGTAGTCCGAAAACCCATGATTAAAGATATTTCCGTATCACATGGTTGAAGATATTTCGGTATCTCATAATTGAAGGTATTCCGGTATCTCATGATTGAAGATATTTCGATAGTTCGATCGAGATAGTCTGTAAAACCAGGTTTGTGCTTTCGTTAGGCTATGTTTGGTTGGTGTTTTTCCCTTCGCATTCCCACCCACAAGTAAGCGCTCCTAAAAATATTTTTGTGGCTGTTCTTGCACGTGTATCCTTGATAATATATCCTTGATTTCAGGAATCCCCAAATATATTCTTCTCCTGTAAGGGGATTACCTAAAATAATAGGGATATGGTTGGAGACCCCCCCCTCCAAAAAAAATATTTTTGGATTTCCCTATAATTAAGGAGATATTTGAACTTCATAAAAAAAATAGGGATACTTATTTATGGGTATCGCTCAGCTCGAGTTGGCGGCGAGAGTACAACACGAGAGGTGGTGATAGATCAGGAGGTATGACTTCCCAATGTTCAAATCACTGATTTTTTTTTTATTTCTCATTTCAGAAGCAGGGTTAGAGGCTGAAAACGGCTGGTGTAATGGCGATTATGTTCCTGGAGACGATCAATCTCAATACTACATCGGTGGAGGTTTCGTTGACCAAAATGGGGTCTATTACAGTAAGCGACTCATTTTATCGGAATTCTTCTGTCATTTTTTTAAGTTAGCTCATTCATTACAGCTCAATCAGGTTTTCAGGTCGCACGTTAATCAGATTTGTAGAACATGTAAAAAAGAGGTTTCCAGGGCAGATCAGCATAAGGAATACGGGATCCATTTTTGAATAACCTCTACACATTTCTTGGATCATTGAAAAAGAGAATGAGCTGAGAAGTCTTAGAGAGGAAAATCTTTCATTTCGAGAGTAGCGTGTGTGAGTTATTCGACAAGGCCGGCGCTGGTGGCCCCGCCAGATGGCGCCGCGGGGCGGGGCGACGGTCGTGCCGGGTGCCGGCTCGCCGCGCCGCGCTGTACCTGCAACTTGCTAAATATAATTGACGGTTGGAAGTTGTCACTGAGAGACGGACGGCCGCCGCGCCGCTTTCGCTGAACGCGCAGCGCGCATTGTCACTGCGTTTCGGACGTCGAGGCGTTTCCCCTCCAAGACAAACGCCTCAAACACGAAATAGACCTCTTGGTTTGTTTCGAGAAACAGTCGAGTAAACCAACGCAGATAGTCACCAATTTAGAAGTAGTGCAACGATATTCGTCCCGAGGATACCATTCCTGATGATATCCATACTGACCATATCCCTCCTGACCATATCCTTGTTGATCATATTCTTCCTGGCCATATTCTGCGTGACTGTATTCTGCCTGACCGTATCCTTTCTGACCATATCTTTCCTGACCATATCTTTCCTGACCATATCTTTCCTGACCATATCTTTCCTGACCATATATTTCCTGACCATATATTTCCTGATCATATCCTTCCTGACCATATCCTTCCTGACCATATCCTTCCTGACCATATCCTTCCTGACCATATCCTTCCAGACCATATCCTTCCAGACCATATCCTTCCAGACCATATCCTTCCAGACCATATCCTTCCAGACCATATCCTTCCAGACCATATCCTTCCAGACCATATCCTT
>Ga0058701_10002621_pt1 | contig 13766 bp, 11 predicted proteins | sample AgamicOrMae_FD_97039 | JGI IMG/M metagenome (GOLD analysis project Ga0058701, IMG submission 97039) | Agave microbial communities from Guanajuato, Mexico - Or.Ma.e | ecosystem: Host-associated > Plants > Phyllosphere > Phylloplane/Leaf | place: Guanajuato, Mexico | collected 2012-06-04 | reverse complement strand
TTTTAAAAACTTTAAAAACAGCCGCATTTTGTAGAAAAGTGAGTCAAATTAGCAACTTCATTATTCTTCAACGTAAGAAATAATTTTTTACTGAGGTGAAAATAAAAAGCGAAGATCAGCTAGTGTAAATACTTGTCGAAAGTGATAATTTTCTCAATTTTCAGATTTTTAACACGCGTTTTGAATTTTTCGATAAACTTGACTAGTCGGAAGCGCTGGAATATCCTTAATGTGGGATTTATTCCTGCAAGACGCTGCTTCACGGATGTGGAATGTCTTGACTTGTGTTATTGTTTGCAGGTGTGTTCCTCTTCTGCTGGGTGCCGTTCTTTACGTGCAACATTTTGGACGCTATGTGCACAAAGCTAGGTTATGACTGCCAACCCGGCATGACAGCCTTTATTTTAACGACATGGCTGGGCTATATGAACAGTTTCGTGAACCCAGTTATTTACACCATCTTCAACCCGGAATTCCGCAAGGCCTTCAAAAAACTCATAGCTTTAGATTCGTAGGGATCGCTCTGGGCGTACGGCACTACCACCGAGGGAAGTGTTGTGACTCAGCAACAGTAAGCTGCTGTTTCTCGACACCAGAGGGCGACACATGCCAAGAACCACACAAGCCAAAGCCACCGACCGACCCCGTCACTGCCTGCGAATGTCTGCGGTTCATACAACATATCATAAACTAGCGAGTATCTGCTCAAGAGACAGTTTTGGATGTTGTCTGCTTCACGTGCCTTTTCTTATCTCCCGATAAGATCGACATGGGCGTCGAATTGACTCGAAAAGAGTCCACTTCATTTACTTCACTTCTTAAACTCCGTGGCTGTCTTCAACCTACAGTAATAGGGCACATTCTGATTTCAAGGAGACTGCTGTGCTAATGGTTTTCTGCTCATTGCTGCTTGTCGAGAGCTCCAATCAAAATCTTTCGTCCACTTTCACTCAATCGGTACGTCTCTTGGCTTTGAATAGACTCTTCTTAGTCGTGTAACAGTTGTCAAAATATGTTGCGTTTCACCTTTGGCAAGTTTCTGGACTTGCTGATTAAAATGTAGTCATTGGAGGTAAAGGAACGGCAATCGCATAAGTTTGTGATCTCGCTCTCGATAAGCAACATCAAATTTCAAGTATTTTTTATAATACGTCCCGGTATCAGCGATGGGTAAGCTTTTTCTCAGTGCAAGAGTTGATAAACTTTCGTTCAGAAAAAAAGACTTTCAATTTAACGAAGTTGTTCACGTCTGTCATGCATATTCCTGTGGCTTAAGAGTTCTGAGAGCAATACGCTCCGCAAGGTGACCAAAAATAAGACAAGCTACTCACTCTAAATTTTAGCGAAAGTAAGCTAAAAGTAAAGTACCGGTACACAATGACGTTGCTCTCAAAGGGATACCACCTTTCCTTTGTAAATCTTAGAACGCAGAAAAAGCTACGCTTTTTCCACGTTCTATTGGGATAGGGTATGGGAAATTTGTGAAATCCCACTCTGAATGTGGTGGCATGTAGTGGCGACAGTGCAAGCAGGAGGCCCTAAGGCACGGAGAGTGGAGAGTGTTGACAGTTTGGGCTGCTGCCGCTAGATGGCGCCAAAGTCAGGGTTTGGAATTACCAAGTTTTTAAACGCCCAATAAAATGTTTCGGTGAATGTTGAAGCGGGTCATAGCGATGTGTGCGGGAGATGATGTTTGCGAGGGTAGACGCTGGTTTTATTTTTGGTCTCCTTGTTGGCATGATTTTGTGTGTCGCCTCCCCATCGCCGTACGCCGCGTTGCATTTGCCGCCAAAATCCAAGCGGCAGATGAGACGCTGTCACTTGGACAGTGACTAAATTTATCCTTGTTTCCTTTGTTGTGAATTTTATGCTTTTCCTGTTTAAATGTTTTAATGTGCAGGTCACTTACTATTTTATAGTTAAATATGTTAAGTTAAATTATGACTCGAGTGGCCAAGTACTTCGGACCCGATGCTTGCTGTAAGACGGTATTACCGGTATGTTAAATGGACTTAATGTTCGTTATGTTGATTCATTTTGTATTTTAATGATGTTTTGTTGTGAGTGAAGAGGGCATGGGCAGCTGTGTTGATCACCAAACAAAGTTCTGAGGTTCTTTCGCAATAAACTTCCATGTGCACCAAACAATTTCTTCTCTTCGTGAAGTGATTGTTACCAGTACTTTGGGAGGCCATGATATTTCGTTGTCTCGATTAGCTGATGGGGCCTCGTAAAACTGTAGTGCGTTTTAGCACTGCTTAGCGTTTTAGAACATTCGGCCAAATATTGTTTATTGCCAAAGTAATCCAGTCTACTGACTGCTTTTCTTCCAATAAGACGTGTTTCAGCGTTTTAAGCTCGAATACTGATAATTGTAACTCAACCGTCATCCGAAGATACGGTAATGTACGATGATCACTAAAAGTACGGTTTTATCGTAACCATTGTGATTTTTTTAAATCTAATAGCACGGCCACCAACCTACCTAATACATTTTAAATTGACGTTTCACGTGGATATAAGTACTCAAAAATCAATATATATTCTCATTTTATTCATTTTACTCGTTTGGTTACACCACAGTTGTCTTTTGTGCCTGAGGAAGATGTCTGTGTAGTTTAAGTCTCTCTACAATAACAATATTAGCCATTGCCGCACCAAGTGTACTCTACGGTACATCTTGAGGGAGAAAGATTCTATGTGATAAAAAGACCGTGTTTTCTTCATAGAATTACACGTTATTGTGCCCTTTGTCTTTCCCTGGTAGATTTTAATAACTCTGGGCGTAAGTGACTGTTATCTTTCCATCATTGGACTCCGATCAATGGCATACTCTAGCCTATACCCAGCAATTAATTTCCGGGTGCCGTCGCTTCGGTTAGGCAACCCGCTTGATTTCTGTGTTCGGGTATTGCCTACGCGACAGTCTGCAGGCGCTCGCTCAGCTTACAACGTTAAAAGAAACTTTTGTTTTTTTTTTATTCAGGTCCTATAAATCAATGGGAATATCTATCATAAATTGAAGCTCACCGCATGGAATGATTTTTGTCTTCATATTGATTGGTTTAATGATGGAAACTTTTCGTGTTGCTTCAACGGACGTCAACAGTGTACAAGGTTTAAGGAATTCAGTTTCTCGTCTATTTCTGTATGTTTACTGTTGTCCCTTTATCTGAACTCTGTAGTGCCTATGTAAATATACTCCCGAAACCTGATTGATTTCTCATCACAGATGATGTCTTATAGGTCAATTTTTGATGATTTTTCGCCAATGAAATGACATTGCCTCAAACGTACTTGTGTAATTTGACGTTTCCTTTTAAAGCCTCGACTAATCGTTCACCGGCGCCAGCAAACATGTATACTTTAAGTGCAATAATGTGACCCACTTCTTGAGTACCGGTAATATAATTTTATATGAATGCGCCCAAGCGCTTTTCTCTTTGGTTTTTGAAGTTTTGACGATGCGTTCTTGTTACCTGTTATATTATCTATGGTTTTGAGTAAAACAAACAATAACAGATTGTATTTAGTAAAAGGTACACTATTTGGTGCACACTGTTCTGTTTTATATTTCCGTTCTATTGCATATTTTACCTCTACCAATTCGTAGCCTTGGTACGAGAGGAGAGTTCTAATGATGGTAGAACTTCGAACGCAAGTTCAACTATTTCATCTGCACTGTTTTGCAAAAAAGGAAATCAAAAATTTGTGAGGCGACGTTTCGACTTGTCGGGTGTAGCCTCCTCCTAATACAGTATTGGCGACGCGAATAGCTTTCTTCCATGTTAAGCGGCACTTTGTACTTCTTTTTTTACTATTTTTTTCTTAATTTTTACGGCACTAGCTCTTATGAAAGCTTTTCTGTTTATTACTTCAATATTTTTTCTCTCTCCTAATAGCTTCTTTGGCGCGCGCATTTTGATTTCGACCTTCTCAATAGGCCAACGGGACTTCGCTCAATGAATGAGTAGATAAGAGCAGGTTATCCTAGAAGTGATGCTTACATCTGAAAACTAACCTATCGCAAGCTTTACTTGTTTGATAATTCGTACCAAAATGAGTTTTTATTCGCAAAGCATAAGAGCTTCCGCCCCCTCCCCTATTCTCCAAAAAAAAATCTGATTTGATTTGTGAGCTGAAATGTTCCCTCAACTTGAAAACGCTTATTGCCCTGTAAGTAAGATTTTTGGCAACTTCTTTGTCGAAATCTATTTTGTATATTGTAAATATTGTACATATTGTCACTGTATTTCTTTGCATCTTCATATGGAAAAAGCCGAAAATAGTGGTTTTTCATCGTATACTTTCAATTTTCTATTAAAATTTGTTACCATCCTGTTTGCCAGTGTGGAATGAACTTTGATTCCAGACTATTCTAGTGACTGTGAAAAACTGTAAGTTTACCTGTAAATTATGTACATATAGACTTACGGTACCGATTGTGGTTTCAGTGGATCTTGTCTGTAGATATTTCCTTGAAGACTGTTCGTTATAAATAATCAATTTTCGTAATTGTTTCATCTAGAGAAGCTTTCCGTATTTCTGTGCATTCTCTGTAAATAATAGACTAAGTAATAGTGTACATAGCAAGTTTAAGTGGAACCAAACAATTCATTCGCCACGCCGTGTACTGACCGCTACCCCGATTGTTGTGTATAGGTGAAGTGTACATAATTGACATGTGTACATATTGCTTGGTTAATGTGACATTCGGTACCGTACAGTATATCACTTTAGGGCGTTCTCTTTGTACGAAACTGCGCGAAAACGTTTTCCTATGATGTATGTATGGATATGGATATATTTAGTTTTATGTGTAACCTACACAACAAAGCGGTGGCCATTATGCTGTATACTGTTTGTATGCTACGTGTAATAAGTGCGGTTTTGTTTTTATTCACGAAAACCGATGTTGAACATGCACATTTTGTAAATGGGCGCTGTTTGGCCGCCCATGAACAGCGAAGCGCAGAACGTGTAACCAGACATCTGTTTATTAGTGCGAATAATAAACTTTCCAAACGCTATTTTCCCCCTCAATATTTTGGTTTTGTTTTTTGAGTGTAGGTTTAATAACGGACGGATATCTCTAAATAATGTGTTTTTCATCCAGATTGAATAAAAGTCTATTTTTATTGAAGCGTTTAACGGTATGGATGGGAGAGTGGAAACCTTCCACTACCGACTTTTGTACATACAGTGCCGTACATTGCATCGTGTTGCGTTGTACTGTGCAATGTTGTTACAACCATCCATTGAGTTTCCTTCCAAATTATAAGAAAATGTATTGCTAGACATGCGGAAAAATCATTTATTAGTGGCTGTTCCCAGAAAATACCCTCATTCGAGGAAGAACCATTCCTTAAAAAACCTTTCACTCTAAAAGAATTTTTCACAAGTTGGCAAATTTAGAGAGAGAAATATCAGTTTAGTTCTACTTTTAAAAGCTCAACATCTCAAAAAAAAGTAATAATACAGGGTAGCACGCCTTTAAAGTTCTTGAAAGGCCAGTTAAAAAATGTACTTTTGTTTTTTCTTGCTCAAAGGATTTGTGGTATATTTTGTATTTTGCGAAATCGAGCGTTTGCCTTCTTGAGAATTACAAAAAGCGCTGCCCTTGGATACCCTTTTTAAGCTATAGGGTGTTGCATAGAGCGCATAATAAAATTCTAGTTGAAGTTACTCTTTTAAGTTAAATGAAAGTTTCGTGTGTACTTATCTGTATTTTTTATTATTATTTTTTTTAATATTCTGAGTTCTTGTAAAAGATTACTTATAGACTGGGATACAGCCATGTAGTTTAGAGTATTGAAGCCTTGGGCGGCATTGAGTGTCTTTGCGCAAGAAGTTGCCGTTTGCATCGCATCTCCTTGAGCAGAATCTGAGCCCCAGCTCAATGTCTTCGCCAGGCTTCAAAATCAATGTCCGTTATTTTTCTCCTGCTGTATCTAACAATGCACCCCTCCCCCAATGTTGTTTGTTGCTACTCTTTTATTTTTAGAAACCTGTACATCTGACATATTTACCTAGAAACTAATTGAAAAGGAATCAGATCAAGAATGTTTGTGAATAAAATATGCTACAAAACTGACATTGTTGTCTTGTTTTTAGACATCCTTTTTCTTTTGTCTCGTCGACTTTTTATGTTCTCGAGAGACTTGCAACTAGGTTACCGGTAATTGATATCGCAGTATGGCTAATGGCATTGTGAAGCTCACCGACGGAGATCGAAGCGGACAGCTGTAGGCAGTACGGAAACTTCCTTCTGTTGCAAGGTTCGGTCTAAATTAAGGCCGAATTCAAGGATCATTGCTCAAGATGAGCATTCACGCCGCAAGCAAGGGGCGAAAAATAAGTTTACAAAAAATAACTCTTTTTATTATTATATTTTATAAATCACTGGTACCGGTATGGTGTTTATCAGTCCAGGCGCCGATATGCCAAATATGGGCTTTCGCGTAAATCAATGAAAAATGAATTCATTTTTTATTTTGATTGTTTATACTTTTTCTAAACTTAAAATCATGGAGTAAAATTTAAAAGTCGATCAGGCCATTTGATTTGCGACCTTTGAGACTCGGCAATTTTTATAGCCTAAGCAAAATTCATCGATTTCATGAGAGAAAAAATATTTCTTTTCCTCTCATGTCGATTTACTGGGAACTTTTTGCTTTTCGCGAAAAAAAACAGAAGATTATGAGAGAAAAAGTGTCATTTTTCTTTACATGGGAAGGTACCCTACGGTACTGGAGCTCTGCTTGAAGAGATGCTTGGGAGTTTAAGGGAACTTGATATTTACAGGCTTACAGATTCGTTTCCAACATGAGACTAGCCCAAGTCTCATGCTTTCCATCTTAGATTATAGGCTTATTCCTCAACCTACTTTTCGATTTACTAGACCGTTGCAAGATAGTCAAAACATAAGAGCTTGATCCTTAAACGAGGGCACGGAAATGCGGCTCCATGTTAGCCGGTAACGAGAGTTTGAAATATCCCGGCATCTTGACTCTTTGCAAGCTCTACAAGGCAGTGACTCGCTACGTCGCGTCGTCTGCTTACGCCAGTCAAAGTTAATTTCCAAAACACCAAAAGTGTTCGATTTGTACAGTACGTCAATCCGGGTGTTACGAAGGAACAGTGCATAAACTAGGCATAAACAGCTTCGCTTACCATATGAGCCTGCGTTTAGTCGTGCCATCATTCGTTCGTGTCGCAAAGTTATCTTTAAATAAGGAGGTCTTCCTTAGGGCCGCGAAAGTTGCTCTGGCACGAAACTTTATTCGTAATATTTCCAGCAATATGTCAGGAAAAACAGCTTTGGCCCTGTTGGCCGAGGGCTCTGAAGAAATGGAATTAGTTATCTCTGTGGACGTACTTCGCCGCGCAGGGGTAAGGTGGCCGTACCGTGACTCTTTCTAGGTTAGGAAGTCACCGGTTCATGGCCTATTGTGGAAATTCATAACCCGTAAAATTATTTACTATTTTTTATCTCTTTCAAATGCTTACCCTCTTTTTTTTTTGTTTTTAGCCTATTTTTCATATGGTATCCATAATATTCGCCGGGTAACCATTATGGGACATGGTAATGACATGCCTACTGCGTGTAATCGATTATTTGTTACCTTAGGTCAAAGCGAGGGCATTTAAATGTTTCCCAGTATCAATTTTTTTTTTTACTGGTAATTTTTATTGAACTATTCATAGAGACATCTCATGCCCTAGACTGAATGTCAGAAGCTTTGACCATATGTAGATACAGTTGGTTTCCTTGTTTTCAGATTGCTGTAACAGTTGCAAGTTTGCATGGATCAGATCCCGTGAAATGCAGCAGAGATGTTAAGATTCAACCTGATGCCAGTTTAGATCAGGCAGCTACCAAGGCGCCGTATGATGTGATTGTCCTACCAGGAGGATTGGGAGGTTCAAATGCTTTTGCAGCAGTAGGTATCTTTACTTTCGTGAAAGTTTTACTCCTTGTATCGTTTTCAATCATTATTAAGTTACTTTTTGTTTATGTTAGTCAGAGAAGGTTGGTGCTTTGCTGAAGGAACAGGAGTCCTCAGGAAGACTGATAGCAGCTATTTGTGCTGGTAAGTGTGTTATTATATTTATTCTCATATAAGGCCTAGCCCAAAGCAAGGCTGCTTCAGGGCCAAAGTGCAGTATTTCAAATTTTGAATTGAAGAAATCATGGTAAAATGTTAAAATGTTTCCAGCTCTTCAGCATGTGTATGCATTAACTGTAGGATTACACTCAGATTTTTTTCCTTATGTTTTTAAGTTTTTTAGTAGTGTACCTTAGATCTCCAAAAGTTAGGAAATTTTTTGTCTCTTGTAAAGCCAGGGAAAAGTCAGGAAATTTCTCAAACATGGGTCAGAAGTCAAGGAAATTTTTCTAAAGCTAAATGTAAAATTTTGATTGATGTGTGAACTGTTATAGGTCTCTGCATTTGGCAGATATTGGTCAGGAAATTCCTAAGTAACTAGTTCAGGGAAAAGTCAGGGAAATTGTCTTCGGCGGCCGCGCAGACACCCTGATTCACTTTTCTATAGAGCTCATGCACAATAGCAGGAGCTGTTTAGCTGTAGTTTGACATGCAAGACGAAAATTATAGATAAGGTATTGTAAAGTATGACAAAAAAAAGAGTAAAACAATAGGAATTATCATAAATAGTACAGTGGGCCACAAAAGTCATGACCCTTGCTTCCATAATAAATACTTGACCATGGGTCATGATTTTTGTGGCCTACTGTACAGATAATATAGCAAAGAAAAATAAAAAGGCAAAGAAAAACAAGAAAGTTCATAGATATTAATCTGACATCAACTGCTTTCCTAGCCTCAAGTTGAGTTGCTTCTTTCTGTTTCTTTTTTTTTTTCCTAATGCCAATATTCATTGCAAGTTTTCTGTTGACAGCCCCTACTGCTCTTAAGGCTCATGGAATTGGATTGAACAAGAAAATCACATGCCACCCATCACAAACAGAGAAACTTACTGATAAATACACCGTTGTTCAAGATAGAGTTGTTGTTGATGGTGAGTAAGCCCCCTGAATATTGGGACAGTTCCAGTCTATGATTGCTATACATGCATGTTGTCATTGGTTACAGGAAAACTGTTGACTAGTCAAGGTCCGGGAACAACATTTGAATTCGGTTTGGCTATCATTGAGCAGTTACTCGGTAAGGATACTGCAGTCAATGTCGCCAAACCGATGATAGTCGCGTGATAAATCTCTATAATATCCGTGGAATAACTGAATCAATAAATTTTTGAAATATTTTCTTTATAGGACTTATACATGTATTCTTATTTTTTAAAATTAGTTCATGAAATGATGTGGAATCAACAATCAGTTTCTAATGTCATTTTATTGTGGATCGAATTTATATAAACCATTTACTAGTGGATATGACCTGGGTCTATCTGTTTTCCTCTCGCTGTATGGAAGATTTTGTAGTTGGTGATGGGTTTATGGGTTGGAATGGACAGAAGTACTATCAGCATTAAAGGTCAGGCCACACTTGCTTTGGACCTATTTAGCCAGAAGACTGACTTAACTTTTGATCAGCAGTAAACTGCATCACCGCATATGCGCTAGGCTTGGTATCTTAAACGAAATCGCAACGTTGTCTTGTAGTAAACAATTGTCTTATTAGTGGATATGTTCGTTAAGTAGTCTGTTTTAGTTGTAGATGGCACCATGAGAGGATCATCTCGTGATCACACACTAATTTGATCAGGACCTGAGAGGACGACGCAATCCTCTTATGATCAAGATATCCAAGTATTTGTTTTGGTGTAGAAAGTTTCAAGCTGACTTGTTTAACCAGAGTAGGTAGATTTTGTCAAAAGGGCACAAGCAGTCTCAAAAGTATTGATCGCTCCAACTATTTAAATCTTCGTAACTTTGGAATGGAAATAGATAGGACAAGAAAAGCTAAGCTCAAATTTCAAGATCTCTTGAAGATTTAGCGATTTTATTTCGTGCTTTTCTGCCGTATCTCCCTCCATTTCAAAGTTACGTTGTTTTTTGAAAGTATTGGACCGATCAATACTTTTGAGACTGATAGCACATGTGAGTGGGGTGTAGTTTAAGAACAGGATCCCTGTGTGGGAATTAAACGATTTTAACGGAAACGTAGGTGAAAGTAGGAATCTTGGTAACCAGGATTTTGTCATAATTATCTCTTGTTACACATAAGTACTTTATTTATTCTTCTTTAAAAACCGGTTTTCCGGCTTAAGTACAGAAACTCTGGCTTTACAAACATCACCGGGAAAAAATATCTCCTTTTAGATACTATTTCATACTTCATGGATAATTAACATGTATTTTAACACAATCATGACAGTTATATCTACATGAAAATAACAACAGGGAATTATTGCTACTGTAGTGAATAGAGTTAAAGCACAAATATGAGGTAATTCAGATACATTCATACCATCCGGATATGGGCAGGGCGTATAAGGTACTGGTGCTATTTGGGGTTTGTTATCTTCTTTGCTAGCAGAATTAACTCTAAAGACCATGGCATTCGTTGGGAGATAAAAAATAAATTAGACACATTTTTGCCCCGAAATGCCTTCTTCATTTTTGGTGCTAATTTACTCTTAGAAACGCGCCATAACTGATTTTGACTTCAACCTGAAGTGCAAATAACTGTTAGAATTTAACACATTCACAGGGAAATCAAAGTTTGCAAACTGTGATAGCCGTTCCGCGATCTTAATTTTACTAGCAATTTTTACTCAAAAGTGCACCGTCGTTTTGAAAATGAGTTCGTCAGTATGAAATACAGGGTATTTTAATTTGACTTGGCGATCGCTTAGAGTACGGTACTTATTAACTCGTGCTAAATAGATGTGCGAAGTGCGTGTGAGGAGAATTGGCGGTTTAGGAGAGGGAAAGTTATTTCCTTTTTTGCCAGATTAAAAGATATCTCTGCATCAAGGCACATGTACATATGATGTACACAACAATAAAGGCAAAAGAAACTAGCAGCGCGGCAACTTTCACTTAATGGAAGGTGAATTTTGCATATTGCTTTTCTTAAGGCGTAAGTTCATAAATAGAAAAGGCTTGGCCGTAGAATTAATCAACAACAATGTTAAAAGTTACGCAAAATGAGGTTCAAAGGATATAGTCATAGCAAAAATCGTCGAAGAATGCAATATATTAGTATGCTATCAAAGCCATTCTTATAAAGTTTAATAAGCGTGTTTAAGATGTTCGGGTTAAAATTGACCCACGAGCGCATGCAGTTCGGAACTCCTCCAGCCTCAAATATGCTCATATAAAAGCACAAACTGTTATTACTTAATGATTTTTAACATTCTGTTTGTAAGTCGAGAAGATCATAACTGGGAACTGCCAAAAGTTTCTAAGAAAGGGGTTGGTCACCCTGTTGTAGTGGCCTTTTCCAGTCTTTCAGCGTGAGTTTTCGCCGCCGTAGTTTTTCTCAAAGACTTATGGGAAGGTCTGTGACGAATTGCCTAGGTATACATTGAGAAGCGGTAATCGCCCTCGCAAACCACACATCACATTACATTCTAAACTTGCGCAGCACGGGCATTAATTACAACTTGTAGAAACTAACGACACTTTTTAGCCAATCAGGTCCAAAAAAAGCACACATTGGCAACCAAGATCTTACGTACAACTTCTTGTAATACAGGCGTGCAACCGCACCATTAGAAAATTTTAAAATAGAGTCGAGTTGGACGATTATTTTTTCATACATCTGATTAAAAAAGATTTCTATCTTCAAGGAAAGTATAACACAAGGCAACAAATGAACTATGTTTCGAAAATTCGGTTGTATGTTTACAAGTCTGAAGGACTCACGGGCAGTTCACACAAAACTCGGCGTAATGTTGAGATTTTTTTTTTTTTGTGTGTGTTTGTGGAAAACAAAGAGCATGTTGATTGTCTCAACGTTGAAAGAAATATTTTCGGATAAAATCTCGCTGGATGCTTTTCAGTAACATCCATTCAACCAACAGAAAAATAACTCGCTATCTACTTAATTCGTAATTTTTATCGAACGGAATCATTAAGACAAGAGGTCCTCTGTTGTAGAAAAGATAGCTAATTTGTCACAAGCTTTCTTTTAAATATTTCGCGCTACATATCCGCCATTACACTGTCTGGCCCCTCATACATGCCAACTAGACTTTCTGAATAGATGACAGCTTATGCAAGTAGACATTCAGTTCATGAGATCACATTCTGCCATAGATAACAACAAAGGTACATTTGACATATACTGTACAGTCTAGTCCTAGTCAGTACTATACTGTATATAATCAATTAGAAATTAACATGTACAGTACCGGTATCACTAACAACCTGACAAGGACCTGGTAACGATACAGTCTTGGAAAGCCTGGACTTTACCCTAACTTGAACGAGCGCTACAAGGCCACATAATCAGACGTTACACATCGTTACAATCCAGTTAGAATGAGTAAGGAAAGCTGTGGCCAGAGGGGACCCTCATTCGAACGATCATATGAACGTCATGAGTTAGACAAAGAGCGAAACACAACCATCAATAATTAACTCGAGTAACGACTCAAGTCTGCAACAATACTGGCCGTCATGAGCGGTCGATTTTTCTCCGCGAAAAGCGAATCCTACACATCGATCCTGGAAAGATGGGATTGTCGCATAATAACTCCGTAACGTTATTATGAGGGAAAGTCCCTAATTACGAATTAAAGTTCCCAATCGAGAAACTGAGTGAGACTCGTGAATAGATGCTACAGAAATCGTCCAGTCGGTCTTTTTAGCTGGACCACCTAGCCTAGACCGTTGAGGGGCCTAAATACTAGTTCACTGGAACTGTGAATCAATGGAACACCGCACTACCGGTTAGTTCCAAATAATAACGTTCTCTCATTCCGTGCATTTGTGCAAAGTCCTCCCAACTTCAAAGTTGCCCATGTTTTTTTCCATCACAAAAATCTCCAATTCGATTTTGGACGTATTTAAGGAGGTCCGGGCACAAATTTTTCTCACGAAGAAAGATGTCTAGTCTACGTGATTATTACTAAAAAAACCTCGTCAAAAGAATCAGGGACCAAGATATAAAATTTGAATGCTTATTTGAACATATTCAAAGAATACGATTTTAATGGGATGCTACTTTAAGTGCGGTTCTCCTCAAATTACATAACTTCTATAAATCTGTTCGTCGAGAGGCTGAGAGCCTGGACGTATTTGAATCCTACAAGCTTGTGGTCAGGACTTAATACTCCCAATTTTTGAGGTATTACCACAAGTAGTCTTAAGGAGACAATGTCATTAGCTGAAACTTCTCGAGTTTGGCGCTTGCCAATTAATTCGCAGTCCCAGCTAAATTAATGCCACTCATTGGTAAAAGCAAGATGATTCGAAAAAACTATGTTGTAGACGTCTTCTGTAGCATCCATTAACGAATCCCGAAAGTTTTGTTCAATCAGTGGGCTGGGGGACTTTCATTCCTTCAGTTGCTTTGGGTTCTTACGCAAACTTCCCCACCTGACCGCATGAGCTCCTAGAATGACTTACACAACACTATAATACTTCTGACTCAAAAATCATTAAAAATGTTAACATTTCCAAAAGTGCTGCTCACCCACCCCGCTAGGGTGACAGTTCGAAGAATCAACTTTATTGAGCAAGCAATACTTTTAAAAATATTCTTTGAAACCCATGTGCTTGCACTTGTTTTACTATTTGTTTCTACACAGTATTCATATTTATCTACACG
>Ga0058701_10002620_pt1 | contig 13766 bp, 12 predicted proteins | sample AgamicOrMae_FD_97039 | JGI IMG/M metagenome (GOLD analysis project Ga0058701, IMG submission 97039) | Agave microbial communities from Guanajuato, Mexico - Or.Ma.e | ecosystem: Host-associated > Plants > Phyllosphere > Phylloplane/Leaf | place: Guanajuato, Mexico | collected 2012-06-04 | reverse complement strand
TCTCTTTACTAAACATAAAAGCTTCTTTTAAATCAACCCTATAACGCGTACTCTCTCTAAACAAAAGCTTGAGCAAAATCGCACCAAATCTTTGCTCTCTAAACGAGCTTGCTCTCTAAACTGAAATGCTCAATAATCGTTTTTTTTTTTTTTTTTTTTTTTTTTTTTTTTTAATTCGCAAGGAAAGTATTTGCCATTCCCTGCGACCAAAAGTCCGGCTCCGCTAATTCAGCCATATAAAATGGACCTCTTCGTAGAATATGAACTGCTCTACTGAATTTTGAAATCTCAAGTGGCCAAAAACAAAGTTCTTTTAAACCGTAAACACGAAACACACAGCCTTGTAAAAACTATTTTCGGTGAGGTACCGGTATTAGGAACCCATGATCACTCTCAATCTAGCTGAGGCTAGCTCTGTGAGAAGGTAAATATTTAATGCTCAAAGTTCAAAACCTAGCCTAGCTTGAGGTAGCCTACCGCGCGAAAATTGTATCAGTCCATTTATAACTTTTGTGTCCGTTCGGAACGGCTGCTGGGGTTCACTGTCGGTGAAATGCGGTTTGGTAACACAGAAACATCTGATCCTTTTCGGAGAATTAGAGTTCTTTGAGATGTAGAGAGCTTTTCGACTCGAAGATATTTCAAACATGTGACCAAACCGAACGTGTACCGAATGATGAAAACCTTTTCCGTTTTCGAGTGCAACCCAGTGGTGTAAGATTCCGTGAGTTTTAGAAATCTAACGTGGTTGACCCGAGAACATCCGGAGGATAATCTCGTTCAAGTATGTTTTGGGTCGCTCTGGAGATGACCAAATGAAAGATGAGACTATTAAATTAAAGATGAGACTATTCTCAAGTAGTTGAAAATTTGAACGAGTTCAAATTTAACAAGGTCGCGAAATCTGGCAACACTGTTGCATCCCCTTTTATGAGCTACATGGTCCGAGGCCGCTTTCGTTCAACTTGCAGGCAAATCTTGTAAGAGCCATTCTTTCTTGTTGAATGACTGGATTATGCGTAACTGTAACGGCTGTTTAATTTGAAGGGTATAAATGGGCTACAGCATAATGTTGTGGTCGAAATTAGTAAGGCTGTTTTACACCAATGTTTTAGTGATTGACGAAGAGGAGACCTCGCTGTGTTTTTGTAGAAAAATGTATTTTCAATGAAGAGTAACCATGGTGCGACTGTAGGTTAAATGTGCTTAATATGCAGACAGTGATTTTGTGATGTTACTTAAAAGAAAGACGTATGGTATGGAAAAGAGGATATTATGTAAAATCTTTTGCACGGAGCAAGTAGAGTGCAATAAGTCATTGTCGCTAGTAGTTCGAATAAGTGCAGCAATAGGTAGCTTGCACGGAGTCAAGAAAGCCAATGATAGTGACTGATAAAATTGTAAGGGACGGGGAAATACAAGAATCAAGTAATAATTTAATTCAAATCTATTTTTGTTCTATTTTGATAAGTAGATGGTGCTTTACTCTGGCTGGGGCAACAAAATGATACTCATTTTTAAGACTTTTATTATTCTGTTATGATTAAGGAAGGGGTGACTCATTTATGCGTACTTGAAGTATCATGATCGCTGCGATCAAATGTGTACTTTCGAGAATAATTGTGATTTTTGGGAAGATGAAAGAAATTTTCTTTCTCAGCACAGAAGCAGGCTCAAATCATGACTTATTGGCCCGGTATTTATTTCTTTGTCAAATTATTTCCAGTATTACGTATGTTATCCTAGTTGTTTTGGTGCTCTTGAAAGAGTTTATAACAAACATGTTTTACCAAGAATGTAATGATGTCGAAACGTTAGACTTGTTGGGTTGCACCAGACTTTTAGTTCCGATTTGACGATTGGGGGAATGTTTGTATCGGTTTTTGAAGTCAAGAGGTCGTTAACGATTGTTATTTTTTTCAAGTTTATATAAACGTTATTTTAACACATATGTATTAACGGTATAGAAAGTGCCATAATTTTATTTTTTTACTTGTATTAAATACAATTTTTCTTACATGACGAAAATAAGTATACGGAGGTTTTCAACGTCCTTTTTTTAAACGAAATTGTAACAATTTGTTCCTCCACAGTTCCTCACTATCTCTGGAATAAAATGTCGTCTACTATATACACCATTCCATGGCCGTTAACCTGAGATAATGTATCCATCGTAAAATGAAGAAGGTTGCTAAGTCTAAATGGCACAATTCTTCACAAGGCACATCATAAGACTAATGACGTAGTCGTGACATATATTGCATACCGAGTGTTTACCTAGATAGCGTACTGTCGCAAATATTCGTGCTTTCTGAGAACTAGCTTCTTATTTTTTATCAGTGTACATCCAGTGTATCTAGTTTTACACTTGGTTTTTGGCTTGGTTTTTCATATTTTCTTTTTTACTGTGTCGTTCTATTTTTACTGCTGTCACAACAAATAGATATCCACTGAATTTCCGTGCTCTAGCTATATAGCAGGATAATTGGTGATGCCCTGCTCTGGAAATAAGTATTTGGGGAAAAAAACGAGTGGAATAATTAAAAAATCACACTTCCTGTTGATTGTGTGAGCCGTGTTTAAGAGGGTTGTTGTGCGGAGGCCATTAAGAAAAATGGAATCTACTGGGTGTTTTGAGATTTTACAATGTATTTTTTAATCCCTTTTTCTTGTGCAAACCCATGAAGACTTAAAGCTAGTCTTTTAATAGAAAAACGGACTCAAGAGGATATCTACTTAGTGTGGGAAAGTGATTTTATTGTCACGCACAAAACGTATATGACCCACAGTTGACGTCTATCAGACGTCTAAATGTTGTGACTTTCCGAAATCATCTCCAAGTACGCTTTCTTTGATTAAACATAACCACGCAAATTCAATCTGAGTTAACTTGAGGTACAGCTTCATTTAAATGCCTCAAAAATATCTAGCGAGCCTACTGTCATAAATTACTGTACAAATTCGTCAATAGGCTTAAAAACCCTTTACCTTCGGAAGCTAACACCTGAAAATTCGATTTAAATGCGTCTGTAAACTTGCATTTAGCGAGGATTATTGTTCTTGAAATTGTTGATTATTTTCGGAAATTCAAACTTTAGACGTCGGTTTACTGTGCAGTTGGTGCTCTGTGTTTATAATTTACCTCCCCAAGGGCCGAATTATTTGCTTATATTTCTTTGGTTTAGACGTATTAAACTCACAGTACAAGCTACCACGTAACGGTGTATGCTGACTGTATACGTAATGCTCAACATATAAGTATTTAGTATTAGCCAAATATGTACTGTGTAATTTATGTTGGTATTCGCGTAACACTCGTGATCACATCACTCTTAAGATTTTTGTGTACAGGGATATCAGCGTTCATATAGGTCAAGGAAATAGTTTTCATGTTGTCACCTGCATTGTTTGTAACTAGGCTTGTAGCTACATAGATTGTAGTAGTTACTATGTATGCACCTGTTTTGTCCAAAAGCTACTTACAAAGTGATCAAAGTTGATTGTCAAAGCTGCTAGATGGATGTATCAGTTCAATAGAAGTTTATTTGGTTTCAGAACCATGTCTAGTGACTTTTACCTACCCTATATACAACTAGAAAAAACAAACGAAAATAAGAATACAAAAAATGGTGTGGTTCAGAAATCGCTTCTTATTATTATCGCGTATTGTGTTAAGAGAATGTTCTAAGAACGAAAACCTAATGATTTTCGACCCTCTCGCCGACCTACGGAAGAAATTGTTCTCGCTAGAGAAGGTCATACGTGAAGCAGATATACAGCAATCCTAGAAAGTTTGTCATAAAATAAAGAACAAAGTGACTATTTACACGCTGCCCCATTTAAAATGCATTATGTTAGTTCCCGTGCGTTCAAATCACCTCAAATTCAAAATATATTAGGTTGGTTTCCGTGCCTTCAAGTCTCCCTTGTATTAACATAGGCGTGCGAATAGAACTGCCCATTGAAGAAAGGCAGAATATTTGCCCTGAGACTATTGAATGACCCAAGCAAAATAGCGTATTATTACCGAGTTCCTGTTCTCTAATTGATCATGCAGGAATAACAAACGAACATTATTGCAAGACCTGTAATACAGTAAGTTCTCACCTGTAAGGCTGTCGAGAATCCGTGACATAACCTCATTTCTGATGAATGGTACCCAAGGTCTCAGATCGGATTTTAGTGAAGAACACATTAGTAAACTCTTCAGCAACTTCGACATGCTTACAAGTTAGTCGAAGTTTCTTTAGAATGTTTTTCAATCACAGGGCACCTGATATCGCCAAACTCTTCCTCAGTCAAATTCACAAAACGGGCCACTTACATTAGATTACTATTTTCAACGAAGCTGAACATTTTTAAGATAGAAACTCCCCTCAAAACGAACAATTCCAATTCCACGCCGCCTTCATAACCCAAACTGAAGTACCGCAACGAAAGGATTTTAACTTGTCAAAAACGTAAGGAAACTCAACTTGTTTGGGTACATGCATCAGCTGAAGGTCACACGTCACACCTACTGTCAGGTGCAAAACAAAGGTGGGAACCAGCGGGCAGTTGGGTCCGTGCCAGGTCTAGCGAAGTCGCGCGTATGCAACCCGCACAACAACCACGACACTCAGGTTGCCTATCTTATTACTACGTGTACTGTACTCATATCAGAGCCTAGAGCGAGCAAAGCTATTTTTTTTTCGATCCAAGTCCAGGTATTTTCAGAAATAGATTGTCTCACGGTAATGAAAACAAGTCACTGATTCTTCCAATCTACTCAAAAGCGAAGATTTATTTCCTATCGTGCACTTTTGCAAGGACGACTGCGTTAATAACTGTCCATCAAGGGAGATCTAGCGACGCCATCTTGAAAATTTAGTTTTTGGCGCATTACTCACTTCATGGCTGAGATATCAAGAATCGGCCGACGTCGATTTGTAAACATAATCATTACCTATCTGAATATCAAAAAATGACGAACAATTTATCACCTTACGCCCAGGAAATTAATTTAAAACGGACTGAAATATGAACAAAAAGAGTGTTTTAAATTTCCTGGTTGTGAGGTGATAGTTATGGTCATTTATCGATATCCAGATAGCTAATGATTATGTTTACAATTTGACGACACCGCCGATAACTTACTTGATATCGCAGCATTGAAGTGAGTAATGAGCCAAAAACTGATTTTTTAAGATGGCGTCGCCAGATCTCCCTTAAGTTTTCCTCGATACCGGTGATTGCCGTTTACCATTCCTTATTTAAATTCGTAAAGAAATTTGTATCAAAAACTTGTGTTGTTCCATAGCTTTGTAAAGATTTGCCTGTTTGTTTCTTCTCTTAAAAAAAGAAATCTTTAATTGTTTTAAACTTTTCAGGAAGAATTTTTGAGATACTTGAGCACTAAATTGTCTTTATTATTCGCCCCGAGTGCTTTGACTTCGTTTGTCAACATTGGCCCTTGAAATACATAAAAGAATTCTAGTGTTGGTAGTACTGATTTGGCGCGACAAGTGAAATCAACGGGTGGTCGTTGCTTGGTTTCCCACCGCGCTTCTACTGACAATGACGAGTGCGCAGGATATCATTGCAAGAAATTCCTCTCAAGTAATGTCGTCCATGGATCAAAACTATGCCATGTACGACGGTCAACAGCAAAAACAGCAGGTAAGATTAAACAAACAAATAATAACAAAAACACAAAATAAATATGCGACTCTCAAAACTACTTTCGAATGTCACCCTTCATGTACAACTCCTTCCGACCAGACCAATATAGCCTTTCCATCCCGAGTTCTTGCCAATGCATGTTGTCCACAATTTCACGAAAGTGCTATTATAGCAAAACTGCCGTATGAAAATCCTGACCTTTTCTCTCCGCAGAGACTCGTGCAGGAGTTATCAGCTCTTCTTTCACAATTTGCAATTTTTGAAAAAGCTGGGTATCATTAAGTTACAATAATTTTCAGGAAGGTGGACAGCATGCCGCTTTACAGCAAAGCCAGCATAATGCTTTACAACAAGGGCAGCATGCGTCGGCGACGTTCCAACAACTTCAAGTGCAGTTGCAAAAGCAGCAACAGCAATTGCAACGCTCCGTTACGGAGGGATCGGTCCCTGGTTCGATTTCCGGTACTTTACCTATGCCGCTTCCGGTGGCAGCAGCGCGGGCAGCGGGGGATGTTCTCTATCCGCCTCTTCCCCAGCCAAGTAACATGTTAGCTGCCACGCAAGAAGCCCTGGCGGAGAGGAGAGCAGCTGTTGCGGCAGCTGTGGCAGCCGCGCCAGAGCGGGCCGCAGCTGCAGCTGCAGCGGCGCAGGCGGCGGCAGCCGCGGCCAAAAAGGTAACGAAAACGTTTCAAATATGTTTAAAAAAGAGATGAAAATCAGTCCACAGTAACTAATGTCCTAAAAATCATTACATAATAACTTGCAAGTATTCTTCTCTTGACGGCTGCTACTGCAACTTGAGTCCGTCAATGAGGTTTTTCGGTCCTGGATAAACGATGAGGAAACCGTTGGTATTCCAGTATACTGTAGATTGTTTAGGTTGGCAACAGCCTCCAGAATGTGTTATAACCAACCTGAGGCATGTGTTTCTAGGCATGGATTTATTTAACTTCCTTCAACATACCGGAATGAATTTTTATTTACGAGTCGATTGAAATGGGAACCAAATACAGCAAAATAAAACGGCTCTAGGAATTACGTTTATAGGGGCTGTACAGAAGCTCTAAATAGGGAGTGTCTATTGACCCCGACTGCCCCATTTAGAATGCATTGGGTTAGGTTCCGTGCGTTCAAGTCACCTCCCATTGAAAATGCATTAGATTGGTAACGTGCGTTCAAGTCTCCTTATATTAATTAACGCGGAGTCAGGTCAATAGCAACACCCACTTTTTCTTTAACCCATAACACTCCACGGTTTTTGTAGTGAAATTCAGCGCGTAAGAGAAATTAAAAGGATCTATTTCTCATTAAAATACGCATTTTTCGAAAAAGGCCTATATAATTAAATTTCAGGTTTCCAGAGGGGTGTTATTTTTCAAATTGTGACAATACTGAACTGAGAAGATTTTCTAAAATAAATTTTTCTGTTGCCGAACGGCATCGCTGGGCGGAAGTGGGTTAAAAATGCAAGTATTAACCGAATTCGCAGCCGTTGGCCGAAGTAATACGTTCTCGGATGTCTGGTCAATAGTGTAATTTTGATATTAGGATTTTATTACATGAACAATATTGTTTGATAGCAGCTACCTCCTGAGCTCCAAAATATCGGGCTCACGAAGCCCGGGTCGCCGCCGCCCGCCGACTCGCGCTCCCCCCCTCCAACCCTGGCGTCCCTCGCCTCCCTCCACGTGGAGCCACCGCCCCCGTACGTGAGCAACCCCTCCTTAGCGGCTTACCGGAACGCTCTCATGTCGCAACAACCGTACAGCGCGCACCTCGCCAGCCTGATGAGCGGCCTCTCCAGCTCTTTGGGCAACCCGATGCTCCACGGAGCAACCGCTGCTGGTATACCGGGGATCACCTCGGGTATCACCACGAACCCCGTCACGGGACACACCCTCCCGTCACTGCCTATGTCAAGCCAGTTGCCTGGACTGGCTCACTTGACCCAACCCCAGTCAACTCTGCAGTTGCCGTCTCTGACCTCCTCTGCGTTGCCTTCGGCCGGCTTGTTGTCGGCTCCGTTGCCCTCAACAGGGTTGTTGTCTACTCCCCAGACGACTGTAGCTCCTACATGGCAAAATACTGAGAGAGAAAACTCAGTTTGCCATTCGGTAAGCAAAAGATATTGAACGATTCAGAAAACCTTCAACTTTGCCCTTTTAATTTTTTTTAAGTTGAAAAACAACAAAAAAACAAAAGAAAAACAAACCAACAAAAAATTCTTCTTGATTTTTGGTCGCATTTCTAAAACATTTTTTACGTTTTTTGTGATTTTTTTTACAAGAGCACTTGTTTTAAATCACGGATTGCTCCCTTACGAGGATTTCAACGCAATAGGAAGAGTAATGCAGTTTCCTCAGCAAATAAAGAATGCCCACAAAAATGGCTTTTTTGTTGCTAATCCCGGTAAATATATACTCAAACTCAGCCATACACAGCGTTGAGATTCCTCTTGATGAGCATTACCTGAAAATGAACGGATACAGATACCACTCGATTTTTGATCCAATTATATATAGGCCTATATATAGAAAAAGAAGAAAAAGAAAAGGGAAGCATCGAGTTTGACCTACAAGTTTCCTTGTTATAAAGATTTCCTTGGTCTGTTTGTAGGGAAATTGTCACGGTTCCCAGCCGATGACGATGATTCCCGTAGCCATGCCCTTCCCGATGCACATGCATTCGTGCTGTCCTGGTCCGTGGATGCCCAGTGCGCCCATTGTATGGGCAATGGGAACCCCGGCCTGCTGCCCTAACAGCGGATCCAGCTGTTCTTCGGCTGGCGGTTGCTGTCAAATGCCGGGTTCTCAAGCGCCCTCTATCGGCCTTTCCAATGCCGCTGCTGCCGGGATGGCTTCAGCGTACCCAAGACCGACTTTCTCTATGCCCAACTCCCCTGTTGGAGGAATAGTACAAACAGGCCCACCGGGGTACCGCATTCCAGCCAACCTCGGCACCCGAAACGTCGCGACGAGCACTCTAAACGTACCTCAGCAATTGCCCGAAAAGCCTAAAGCATTCTAACTGCTTTCGCTAACGGAACATTTTTGGACACATTCGACATTATTTTAGGACACTGACGAACATATTCAGTCATGGGATTAAATGTGTCGTGGGATGGAATGTGGCAAATGTTTTGTTCATAGGAAAATACTTTTATTTCAACGATTTCGAAAAAAATATTTCCTTAGCGGCAATAAAATTTGCAATTGCGATGCGCAACGTAAAGAGAAAGAAGGACAAAAAAAGCATTTTGGCTTTGCAGGTACTTAAGTATTAAGACACAAGTATGGCAACTTAAAAAGTTTCGTCCACTGGTTACAAATGCTACATGCCGAGATTTCGGAGAAGGTAGTCATGCAATGTATTTCATCTGAACGGCATCCGATTGTTGGTGCGTTTAATCTTTCACCAGGTCGTCAATGTCACTTAAGTAATGTATCAGCTAAAGTTAAAACAGCGCACATGTTACAATTAAGTGAAGCCATGTAACATACGCAAGCTTTACGAAGAAAAAAAAATGAAAAAGATTTTTTTCAAGACCTTATATGAGAAATTGCTGTGCGGGGATTTAATTTCATAAAACGTTACTGGTCAACCGCTACTCTATTCCTCTTCGAGGGAATTCCTGAGAGCGAGCTGGATGAAAATCAATGCCTTTTGTCTCAAGGCAAATATAGTGCTTTGTTTCAATATCTTGTAACAATGTTAAAGTTCTTGTTATTAAACGAAATTAGACGTGAGTGCTCGTTATTGCCTTGTCAAAACACTTAAGTAACCCGTTCAGACAAAATTAATCGGGCGGCTAACAGGCGACTTCATCAGTGACCACTTATGTCGTATGAAATCAAAAAAGAATCAAGAAAATCAGGACACACAACATCTCAGATCTTATGAATAAAATTGTTACAATTCAACTGATAAAAGTGAAGACGGTGCTCTTAACAGTATCTCCATGACTTCTGGTAACATTTCGGTGACAAATCTCTGAAGGCACTAATTAACAATATCAGTGACTTTATTGGATTTCGCGAAATCACAAACCCAAACGAAAATTCTACCCGTAGAGTTAAACGATGACTTGATTTTTCATGAATACACGCCTCGGTAAAACGAAAATACTCCAGGAGTAGATTTGGCAACATATTCACGGCAAAAAGAAGAACTTACATAGGCTTAAACTAATTTACCGCGCGCAGCATGCGCAAAACGAAAAAAGTAGACAAAACTTTCCCAGCTAGAAATCGATTATCGATTCGATGTCGACCATCGAAAAACCGGCGAAATCCGGAACAAAATCAGATCGATTCGACCTCGATTCGAATAATCGACGTCTTTTCGAGATCTCATTTCTGACTGGGTTCCGAATATAAGTTACAGGCTAAGAAACCAGGCAAATGAACGTTGTATTTTTACGGCCCTTCAGTTGAACACGTTTCTTTCAAACAATTTTAAATGCTTTAAATGGATTTCATTGGGCTATTAATTTAAAATATTTCCAGGCACGAGCGTGCGTTTTTTATTTTAGTGACCTCACGATAAGCAGGTATGATTGTGATGGTATTGTAATGTTAAAAAGGCCTAAATTGCAAATTATATTTAGATTTTCCTTAATTTTGATAAACTAGCCGAGAAGTTGTTTAAAAGAAACCCGATGCGGAGCTTTTGGAGGAATGCATTTCATAAACAACACAAACGGAGACAGCAGAGCAAATAAAAAATCCCTGGTCGAACTGTCCGTAGCACAGATAATTCGACACGGACATCCGCCCGGATATCCAAGTGAATATCCAAGTAAATGGCCACCGGGTGACGATATCCGTATGGATGTCCGCACTTTCTGACCATTTACATGGATATCCATTCGGATATCCATGCGCAAGTCTGTGTGGTATTATTCGATTATCCGTGTTACGGACAGTTCGACCAGGGATAAAATTTCGCATAACTTTCTGGTTGCGTTGAAAGTTTTAGCTACAATAGTAGGTACATGGTAAATGTTGTATCAAAACAATATTTTTTTCAATAGATAATAGATCACAAATTTGGCTTCATGAAAAGTTCATGACTAGCCTTGTAACAAGTATTTATATATCCCTAATAAAATATTACGTACAAAACAAATTCTATATACAAACAACTGTTGTAAAGGTACAAAAAGATAACACGTCTCTAACAGGGATCAGATAGAAAAAATACGATCTATAACAACGTTCTTAAACGTACTGTGACTATCAAGTAAATAAAAGAGCAGGCACATCATGAAAAGTTTTAAAACTACGCAATTTTTTGGAACTAAAAGTACCACAAAGTATTTTGAAGACAAAATTCACACACCTCTTAAAGCATTTACTGATGGAATGATGAAAACCGAAAGCGAGGGTTGATTTAGTCCTCAACACCCCAACATAATATAGCAGGCCTCCATTTGACATATGAAGTCAAGCTGTCCATAAACAATCTGGCTTTGCGCCGTGTTTGAAAACAACGCGTAACCGGACAATACCTTTTGGATTGATAGAACCTAAACTCTACAATGACGTGCTTAACTTTTAGTTGTCAGAGTCGAGAATAACCCTTAATGAACGGGTAACAAAGACTATTTGCCATTGTGGACACAAAGCAAGGCTACCTTGATATGGTAAGTCAACTCCAGCTGGTTCGATAGATTACCTTCAGTTGAGCCGTTCTGAAAATGATATGTGGGCTGTTTACGGATATGCCAACTTTAAAGGTCTCATGGATGGCTACTTTTTAAATGGGGCACCCTTGTAATCATTGCTACCGTATCTTCAAGTAAAAATACCGGTGTTCAAATTATCATTTCTATCAAACCAGCACTGACGGCCAGAGGTAAAACTGACTCTCACTATATCAACGGGCTCCGTTAACAAAGTTGGCACATGCGGTGATCAAACACCGGGTTTTGAAGAGTTTCGGCAACTTTCAAGCCAAAACGAAATTCTGAATATTGTTTTGGATCACAGAAAAGATATACTTTCACGGTTCATATCAGCACATTATGAGCTGGGCAGTTTCGTAGGCCTCATTAATATTTTCAAAGCTCGAGTACCTAAATCCTTCAGGATTTACGAGAAAAGGAAAAAAAATACAACATTCTCTCACTGCAAAGCACTTTTGGACAGCATTGAAGCACAAAATTACGGTTAGTAAACGATTCTCCACACTCCTCCTCTAAAGCTACACTTAAGTAAGCACAGCCAGCTAAACTTCATAACTAGCGATTCTCACAAACGGACAGAGTCAGTTTCATCGGTGAACTTAGTAAGAGCACTTCAAAACACTTCACCAAGTTTCTTACTTCTAAATCAGAGCACAAAGCTGTCGAATATCTTCGGAAGCACTTACGCCATGCATCCATTGTCCAACCCATAAGAACAATCTTGGGTTCCAGACCCGTAATACTGGAAGTTTCCTGGCGTGCACACGCTTCCTGGACTTTCCAAGCTCGCGGAGGACGGAGGAGTATCTAAAGTTAAACTAGCTGGCCTACAATAGTTATTCTGTCCCTCGGGGGCGTACTGCTCACCCGGCGTGGCAGCCCCGCAGAAATGGGGATCTGCCGGGGGGTAGCCAGGGTCTGCTAGGCCGTCCAGGCCGTCGGCCAGCCCTGTCAGCAAGGGGTCCTCGCCGACCTCCTGCTTCGTCACCCCGTAGTACATGGTGGTGCGTCCGGCGTAAGGGGATGTTTTCATGATGTCTGTGCGGTTGTATTTTAGATCAAGATCGAATCTGGTATAAGGCGCCTCGGTGACGTCGGACGGGGTCCGGCAAGGCGGGGAGTACATCGTCGATCCTTGGTTATCGTAGTTGAAGGTGTTGGGCGAGTCCATGAGGTCATAGCTCGTGGCATCGGAGCTCGGCGTCGACGCCGCCCTGCTGTACATGTAAGGAGTTACGGACTGGGGCTGCGTCGCCGAGGGGTATCCCATGTAACCAGGATACCCTGGTTCACTGGGCGTGGTGACGGCCGGCTCAGGAGGAGTATGGCGTGCCTGGACCTGGGCCGAGTGAGGGCACGTGGTAGTATGCGCCCGGAGCATATCCGCCAAACGGTTCTTCTGCGCTTCTAATTCCTGGATTTGCGATTTCAGTTCTTGGTTTTGGCTTTCCAAGATATGCGACTCCTGTAACAAAGCCGAACCACTCTTTAGTATTTCTTTTCAGATTTTAAAAGGAAACTCCAGGGAATGACACTTTACCTGGACCAAGTTGACCGTTTTTTCTCGTTTCTTTATCCGGCATTTCGTGGCTGCTACTTTATTTCTTTCTCTCCTTCTTCTCCGCCTCTCTTCGTCTTCGATAGTTAACTGAAAAACACAAACATAAAAATGTAACACGCAATCAAACTAACAATCACTATTACGTTCCCCGAAAATATAAATAAAATTTAGCATCTTCACCATAAAACTTCTGTTAAACGCCTTTATTGCTAAGCTAATCTATTTTTATGACGCGGAAGTTTCTTGTTCTCCTTTTCAATCTCTTAACTACGCCCCACCGCTATCCACAACCAATGCCAGGGGTCAAATCTTTTTCTTGAATTTTTCCCAAGTCAGAAATGGTTGGTCGAATCGAAGTCAGTTCGACGTCGAAGCGGAGGTCGAAAAAAGTCGGAATCGACGAAATCCTTCTAAAAATTTTGACCCAATTTCGACGAACTTGTCGCTTTGACGTCGTTTCGACGTCAAAATGGCGCAAGACCTTTTGACTTTCCTTGAATTATAAAAAAATGACAGTTCACTCGGAAAAACACTCTTTAACGCAGTTTTAAACAAGTAAAGAGTTGGTCGATTATTCAAAAAATTCGACTCAATTTCGTTGTCGACTTGGCTTCGACGTATCGACGTCGAATCGTTATCGACCGTTTCTCATTTGATCTAAGTTTTAAGGAAATTACTTGTTACTGTTTCGAGCTAAAACCTTTTTTAGCTTCTCGGTCCATAATGAGGATCACGACACTGTAATTTTTTAAGGTAGCATTTTCAACCTTTTGGTTTAAATTTGGTGCTACCCTCCGTCGTCAAATTGAGCGGAGAGATAGCGGAACGAGGCAAAAGGCATCCAACCTAGCCCAACCT
>Ga0058701_10002619_pt1 | contig 13766 bp, 8 predicted proteins | sample AgamicOrMae_FD_97039 | JGI IMG/M metagenome (GOLD analysis project Ga0058701, IMG submission 97039) | Agave microbial communities from Guanajuato, Mexico - Or.Ma.e | ecosystem: Host-associated > Plants > Phyllosphere > Phylloplane/Leaf | place: Guanajuato, Mexico | collected 2012-06-04 | reverse complement strand
GGGGGGGGGGGGGGGGGGGGGAGAGGGGGGGGGGGGGGGGGGGAGTTGATGGCACACCAAAGGCGACAATCACGCAGACGCCGTTGTTTGTCAGCTGAATTCTTGACAAAATTATCGAAATACTTTGCAATTTCTTCCAAACAAAAAACAGCTCTTTAGTGTCCACGATTTCATTGAGCTCAGCTGCTAACCAATGACGTTTTTAGCACCTACACTGTCTCAGAATGCAGCTTCTACCTTTTATGTTTAATGCTTCGAACCCAACAACAAGCCAAGCGAGGAAAAGAGTGCTTATTGTTAGCTAGCTATCCTATAGTCGCCAGGCATGATGACACTTACGGGGGGCATTCGATAGCGCCAAAAACCACAAGCGCTCCGCAAACGCCAGTCCGTAACCACCAAACGAGAAAAGTCGCAAACGCCAAAGTTCGTATAGGTTAGGTTAGGTCCAGTTAGGTTAAGTTAGGTTAGGCTAAGTTAGGTGAGGTAAGGATAGTATTGCGGTTAAGACATTTGGCGTTTGCGACTTTTCTCGTTTGGCGGTTACGGATTGGCGCTTGCGGCGTTGGCGCTTGTGGTTTTTGGCGCTTTTGACAGCTACCCACACTTACTTTTCGTTGGCGGTTGTGGCCGAGAAGTAAGCGGCATTAGGATTGGAGATAGCTGAGCGCACTCCAAATTGGAATCAGTGAGAGTCTAGGAAATTCAGTGAAAATTCACTTAATCTGAGAGACTCTTACTGATTCAACTTTAGAGTTACGATATAGCGGGGTGAGGCTCAGGGCACCTTACGTAAGAACGAGTCCAGTCAGAGGGAATGTACGAACGAGTCCATAGGGTCCGTAAGGACGTCCTATTAAATGTGACATCTTTTGAATGTTACAATGCTCACCTGAAGGAAGTTGCCCGTCAGCTCTTCCGCCACCTGTAACACATATAAAACATACATTTAGTGGGAAAAAACAATGTTTGTTTAACTTTTCAGGTTGGACAAACCGTGTGTCCACGTGCGGAGAAAGTGATCTCGATAGCAATTTTACACTTCGTAACGACATAGAAATAATCCCACTTTCACTGGCGAACCATTCATACAGTGAACCGTAGCAGACGAAAAGAGAGGTAAAAAAAGCCCCTCGGAAGCAATTTCATCGTACTTGTCTCTTACTAGAAGCATTCGGCAATCTAGGCTGAAATTTCACGAAAACTATTTTCGACTGGCTGGATCATGGCTTAAGGAACCAAATATTGACGGCTATCTTTTGCTTTGATACCGCTTCGAATGTTGTTAATTCGTCAGTGATAGTAAACCTATATCATCTTCAATATTCATACCCGCAAAAGGTAAACATACACGCTCTAACTTGACCAAACGCATTTCTTAATAAATGATAAGGGATTTTTTATCCAATATTTGTTTTTTGCGTCTGTGCAGAACACTGAATAAAAGTAACTTGAATTAGCACAGCGGGTTTGGTCGAGTTTGTACACTCTTTTAAATCAGTGAGTCTCAAAAACTCTCACTGTCTCAAATTTAGAGTGTATGTTTGTAAGACCTGTTTGTTTTAAGTTTGTGTGACAACGTCGAAGTGTCAAACCGTAAAATTGTATACAAGACGGGGGCATTCGATAGCGCCAAAAACCACAAGCGCCAACGCCGCAAGCGCCAGTCCGTAACCGCCAAACGAGAAAAGTCGCAAACGCCAAAGTTCGTATTGCTTAGGTTAGGTCAAGTTAGGTTAAGTTAGGTTAGGTTAAGTTAGGCTTTGTAAGTTAGGTTATTATGTTAGGTTAGGTAAGGTTAGTATTGCGGTTAAAACCTTTGGCGTTTGCGACTTTTCTCGTTTGGCGGTTAAGGATTGGCGCTTGTGGTTTTTGGCGCTTATGACAGCTACCCTCCACGACAAACACTAGACTTTGACAAAAAAATGTGATGCGCTAGGGTAAGACTTGCATCTCATTAGCGTCTTTTCCAGTAAAAAGTCGTCCTGAAAAACCGAAAATGGGAAGTACGAAAAATTGCAAGCACTTAAGGCTTGGTGAGCTTACAGTCCATTAAACAGGCAGTTCACATTTCCATTTTTTTTAAGAATACAAAACCCTGATGATCAGCGACGCAGAGCCCATAAGTACTTTATGCTGATAACGCCCATTACTGCACGCTGCACATTAAAGTCATTCATGACTGATTCAAGATGGCCGACAAGACATCGGTCTATTACAGCCGTAGGCCGTTTCATTTACAACTATTATGACAGATATACTGTGGTACTCTGATAGTTGTCCTGATAGGGTTTGCAACGAGCGGTGCGTATCCTCAGGTGCGCTATCGTTGGCCATGTATGTAAAGTATGTTATTAGGCACAGACACAACATCTACGCACGGTTTTAATTATACACTAAAAATAATTGTTGCGCTGATGAGAGCAGCTTGTCTGATCTGAGAGCGGACGTAAGCCCGAAAAAATTGCTGCGCAAGAAAATTGATTTAGTGATTTACAGTACATCAGAAGCTAAAATCTCTACGCACGGTAAAAAATGGTTTTGATACGGCAACAAAATTAGGGACAACAAAATTTCTTTTGTTGCTTCAACCAAAAATTTTGCTGCAGCAACCGAACGTTTTGTTGATAGAACTAAACATTTTGTTGTTGTAGCAAAATATTTTTGTTATCCCTATTTTAACAGATGACTTTGTTGGTGTAACAAAACCTTTTTTTTTCCGGGCGGTGAGTGATAATTCAACGTTTACAAAAGAAGGCCTTTTCAAAAATATCTCCAAATCACAGGTCAGCTAACACAGCTCGATTACGGTGTGATTAAGTATCTATTGTAAATTTGGATCAGTGAGTGTCTCTGCGATTCAGTGAAAATTCAATGAATCTCAGTCAATATAGCTCCACTGAATTTTTTCGGTGGTGCTATATTGACTGAATTTCAGCGACTCGCACTGGTTCAAATTGAGTGTGATCGCATTGTGATTTAAGAGCGATGTGTTGAGATACCTAACGTATGGTGCGTGTCGTGCGTATAAGTCTCCCACCGTTCAAAAGCCCCCGTCGCTGCAATGAGGCGTTGCAAACCCTTTAGTGCCCAAATGATTGAAGTAAAGTTTAATTTTTGAGCATTTACAAGGATTTCTTTACTATTTTTAACAAAAGTAAGAATTTGGCTTTTTAAGAATAATTGGGTGAAAATTGAATTTAGAAATCTTGACAGAGGAAACAATATTGACATTAGTGGATAAGGATTCAACTTTGACCGGTTTTTACCCACTGGGCTGTTATCGACCCGTCAAAAATATCAACCTTTATACAAAATTCTCCATGAAATCACTTGTTTTAAGTAAAAAGGTAACTCTAAAATTAGCCTAAATAAAAAATTTGATCATTTCAAAAAACACCATTTTGCAAAATTTTTGACCCAAAACGTTTTGATTATTCCCTAAAATTATTTTTTCAAACTTCCTCTGGGCTCAAATCGGTTAAGTCTAAACGTCGCTTTAAAGATGTGAGACGTCGCAAGGCAAGAGTCTTTGACACTTCCTGAAGAGTCTAAAGGAGATTGGCATCAATCATTCCTTCCCGTCGATGTTTTTAGACCCGAGAACTCGTCGTGGTTGTTCTGTCGCGAAAAAAGGACGAGGATTCCTGCGCATTTGGCCGACCGCTTAGAGAAGAGAGTTGGGTTCAAACTGAAGGGCAATTTCATTCAATTTTCCGGGACAAACGACCAACACTTTGTCGGAGGCAACTTCTTTGAAGCGCAACCAGTGCGACGCTGCGCCTACAGCGCCTGAAGGCGCCTTGTGGCGCCTAAGGCGCCTAGCGCCGGCGTTCACCTGTCGGGAAGATGGTAGCCCACAGAAAACAACAGTACGCTTTAGAGGTAGCATTTCATACCTCTTTTTTTAACCTTACGTCGTTTATTTGAGCACGAAAAAAATGGTTTAGCTACGGCAACAAAATTAGGGACAACAAATAATATTTTTGTTGCTGCAACCAAAATTGTTGCTGCAGCGACCAAACATTTTGTTGATAGAACTAGACATTTTGTTGTTGGAACAAAATATTTTTGCTATCCCTATTTTAACAAATGATTTTGTTGGTATAACAAAACCTTTTATTCCGTGAGTGGAGCGACAGGCATTGATCACAGGGTCCAATGTGACCTAGCTTAACCTAACCTAACGTCGCCTACGGACAGTAAAACCGCACTTATCAAAGGGAGTTCTTACCTATTTTGGGTATGAAACGACGGGGGTAGAAGTATTTTGGTTTATTGGTTAGATAGGCTCATGTTTAGCCATATCATTCAGGACGTCTCGGGGAAAGCTTTCCATTCACGCGGCTAGATATGAGTCTTTCTTGAAAAAATATCAAAATACGCATTATCTCCGTTTTAATTTCACTGCAAAAACACGTAAGAGCTTCACGGAGAAAATGGTTCTGTTGCTTCAACAAAATGAGGGACGACAGATAAAATTTTTGTTGCTGCAACCAAAAATTTTGCTGTAGCCAAACGTTTTGTTGGCAGAACTAAACAGTTTGTTGTTGTAACAAAATGTTTTTGTTATCCTTATTATTAATAATGATTTTGTTAGTATAACAAAACCTTTTTTCCCGTGTTCCTAAAAAAAAGATGTTTCGTTCTTAATGTGCGCAAAGTATGTCTGGCGAGTGTTAGGTAGAGTTCCGTTAAGGTGAAACATAAAATCTTTAGAATTTACTTTGAAGATGTTTCTTCAACATTTACTTAGGAATAAGCACTTCTTTTGTTACTGGTATTACCTGGAGAAACTGCAGGTGATTCCTAGAGAAAGTCAGATCTATTTCTGTCAATCAAGTTGTGGCTGTCCAAGCCGTTGAAAATTGGCTGTTGCGCAAGACGCGAAAAATTGATTCGGTTTTGTCGGAATGTCGCACATAACCTGTGAAAATCTCTCCTGGATCAAAACTTCCGAATTTGCGTTCGATTAGCAGAACAAAGAGCTCTAAAGTAGATCACCTCGCGTGGCTTACCAACAAACGTGGTTTAAATATCTTCCTTTCTTTTAAATTGGTTCCTATTTCAGCTATTTTTTGAATGGTGACCGGTTTTTGTGCCGAGAACGCCCCTCTAAAATATTTCAATTATGAAATAGATATTAGTATTCAAAATAAGCTGATTCAAATATCTGTAATTTTTTTCAACTTCCTCACTTTTTTTACAACCTTTAATTCCAATATCATTCTTAATTTGACTCAGTGAGAGCCTGTGATACCGAGTGAAAATTCACTGAATTCCAGTCAATATAGCACTACAGAAAAAATCAGTGGTACTATATTGACTGAAATTCAGATAATTATCACTAAATCTCAGACTTTCTCACTGGTTCAAATTTGAAATGATGGGGACGCCATACCAACCCGTTATTTTATGTCTAACTGGTTGAGAAATATGTTAGGTGAATTCTGCCTAGCTTCACTTTTGCCACTTGGACACTAGAGCCTATAAATTTTGCTGTGAGCTAGTATGAAATGAAATATAAAAATGGTGCATCTTTCGCGTTTATGATGTGCTCCAGGTAAAATTCTTTGCTGGGATTCTCTGGGTGTGGGGCATTATTTCACACACAAAGCAGAAATTCCAAGAGGGCACAGAGGCAGTCGTGAACTGACGGGTTGGAAACAGGTACTGTACGGATGCCGTTGTTGTTCGGACAGGTGCTTCAAGCTCGGACACACTCCGCTCGGACGTAGTAAACAAAATTTATGGAGACTCATTTTTCTCAGACGACGTTATTTGTAGATTAACCTTTTTTGCATTTCCCCACAAGCGCAACACGAAAGCGAAGCGCGAGCAAGGCGCGAGCAAATTGCCACATGAATACCGTCCAATATTTTTTTTTCAAGTGGACAAAATGTCGGCTTTGCAAAAATGGCACCTACTTATACCATCGCTAAGAGACATTTACCCTAAAAAAAATAAAAAACGAAGAAATACCAGTAATCAAAAAAGTAAAAGAAACGCATCAAATTGACATAAGTTCGTTTTTAAATCTCAATTTAGACTTGTTTCTAAAAAAAATGAAGAAAAAAAATAAGAAATGCCCGTAATCATAAAAGTAGCAGAAACGCATCAAATTGACATAAAATCGTTTTAAAATCTCAGCTTAGCCTTGTTTCTAAAAAAAAAAGGTAGGCTACCTTATTTTATTTTAACTTGATTTTAAAAGAAAAAAAAAGAAAATTTTGAGCACAATGCTTGACAGCATTTTAACTGTGATAGTTCAATGAATAACTACTAAGATGGCCCAAAAAATCGAGTTTGAAAAAAGACCAAATTCTGTTTTCTGATCAACAAAAATTTCGAAAATACCAGTTTTGAGCAAATTTTTAGCGGTTTTCGGTACCTTCCTGAAAATTGGAAATTTCGGAGGGAAAAAAGTAATGTACGCATGTAGCCAATAAAATTTTGTTTGTTTTCCAGGGACGTACAAAACCTTATTTTAAGTTTCCTTATTTTAAGTAAAAAAAACAAATTCAAAAAATGAGCGACATCTTTAGGACTGCACAAAATGAATTCGACTGTTTATAACTCTTAAGTTTTTCCTCAAACACATTTCCACCTTAACCTTAACAGCCCAAAGTATTTGGAGTGTTTAGCTTTAGAGAAATTGAAAGGATTTTTCTATTGAAATACGCAATTTTAAGCTTTCGAAAATGCCTAAATAATGAAATTTCAGGTTTCCAGGGGTTGATATTTTTAAAATTGTGACAATGCTGAACTGAAAAGATCCTCTAAAATATTTTTTCTGTCACCGAACGGCATCGCTGGGCGGTAGTGGGTTAACCACACATGCCTTATTCCAGAGGATAAGACAAAATCTTCAGCTATAAAATCGTTTCAAGCTTGCAGCACTTGGTCTGACAATGAGATGTGGGTCGTTTCCTTTTTCAGATTACATATTGATGCTTACGGCGGATACCTCACCACACAAATCTCATAGAAGAACGGAAACTATTTTGAAATAACGAAACTATACAGCATCTCCTCCGCTTAATTAGTCGCGTTTCCTCTACTTAAGGGGGCTTATCTCCTGCTTTCACACCATTCCACAGCGGAATACTGTAAGCCCATCTCGACAGTAAGAAGGCCTTCGGATGCGGCTATACTGAATTTTAACTGGCGCCGGAAAACTAGAGGAACTGACGTATGTCTTTCAAAATCGCCGATGATCTAATTCAGGAATTAATTTTTTGGGGTGTAGCTATTTACCCGACATGCAATAATAGAGGGAGACTTGAACGCACGTAACCAACCTGAGCATTTAAAATGAGAGGTGACTTGAGCGCACGGAACTCAAACTAATGCATTTTAAATGGGGCATTAGGGTTAATAGACACTCCCTTAATTTTTTACCCTTGCGCGTTTGCGCCTCGTCAGCCTAAAAAGTTACTCAACACACAATGAACACCGCAGTTGAAGAGAACCCAAATACACGCGATACACGGGAAGCTGTTTCAAAAAACTTTCGAAATTTTTACACCCAAAAATTTTGTATACCTGTTTTTAAAATATGATAAAACTTAAAAAGACATAAAATTTTTTTAAGGTAAAACCTAGAATTTTTCTTTAAAAAAAGTTGAACTTAAAAAAAGCCAGATTAGCAGTATTTTTCAAAAAATATTTCTGGCTTTAAAATAATTTCAAGGCAGAGAAGCGGCTTCTTCTCATGAAATGCTCATGAAAATAAAAGACATGAAAACACCACTCACCGTAAGTTTGAATCAACGAGAGTCTCTGAAATTCAGTAAAAATTCACTGAATTTCCGTCAGAGCAGCACAACTGAAAAAAATTTAGTGGTGCTATGCAATGAAATTCAGCGTATATTTTCACTGAATCTCAGGTACTCACTGATTCAAACTGAGAGGGTAGTGATATGGGATATCAAGTTACTCCTCATCTTTTTGTAGATAGAAAAAATGCGTTGCAAACGCACATAGGCCGCGAAAAAATCGAAAATATTTAACCCACTACCGCCCAGCGATGCCGTTCGGAAACAAAAAAATATTTTAGAGGATTTTTTCATTTCAGTTTTATTACAATTAAAAAAATATCTCCCCTCTGGAAACCTCCAATTTAATAATTTAGACATTTTCCAAAGCTTAAACTTGCGCATTTTAACGAAAAAAAATCCTTCAAATTTCTCTTAAGCTAAATTTCACTCCCAATACTTTCGGCGGTAATGGGTTAAGAAAAGAAATTAAAGACAGAGATGTGTATCGCGAGAACAGTAGCTTCAACCGCCAACGATGCTCTTCCATGTTTAAGGAACAGAGTGCAAGTCGGTGGTGTCCTACTTGTGAATAATAACTCGCATGTAATTAGACACAGGCGCTCGCTTCGTCCATGCAAATAGACGCGCCTTTCAGGGTGCGCCTAGGCGATTTTATTACCAGCGTCGAGCCGCGATTCGCAATCGAGGATCCGCACTTGCGAACAAGTAACAGTATACTCTTTGCTCTTTTAGCTACGAGCCGCTGCAACGATGCTTATCATGATCACTGCTATACTTACACCACACATCAGATAATAGAAAAGTTCAGCCATGCTCATCTTCTGTTAGAAATACCTAAAAGGAGCCCAGATTTAATAACATTTTGAAAATGCAGTCCATGATTTGAATCGTCCGTTTCAGTGTGATTACGTTTACACTTCATTTTACATTTAATCTGTTGTTAAGAGCGGCTGAGCGGCAGCGATTTCGCATCAATCAATGCAATAAGAAAAAGTCGAGGAAATGCTAAACAGCGGAACGGGTATCAATGAGAAAGAAACGGCTTGCATCGCTTCGCCCCGCAACGTCTTCAAACCTCCCACGCCGTCTCAAGACGCCCCACGCTGTCCCAAGACGCCCCTCGTTGTCCCATGATGTCCTGCGCCTCTGTCCCAAGACGCCCCACGCTGTCCCAAGACGCCCCCACGCTATTCCAAGACGCCCCGCGCCACCCGAGCGCAAGTGCACCAGAAGCGCCTTCGCGCGGTATTGGCGCTGGTAGCGCCGGTAGCTCAACGGGTATTACTGCGCTCCAATGCACCTTTACGCTTCCGTAAATTTTAATCACGCCACAAACCGTCTTCACCGCAAAATCTGGGCAGTCATTACTTGCTTCTTCGGCGGAAGAAATGAGCAAGCCGATACTCCTTTTTGACCCAAAGTCACTTGTTCATTTAAAAAAAATGCGAGTAACGTCTGTCATCTGTCGTTCAAAACTATACAAAAATTGAAGAAACAATAATTAGTCCCCTCATGCCTTCCAAACTGTGACTTGAAATCTTAACGCTCTGAACAATCTTGTAATGCTCTCCAGATTATCAGAATTTTTCAAATTCATGCCAATCTATATTAAATATTGAAAAAAAGGGGAAAAACACATTTCCAAGCCTTTTCAGAATCGGTACCTTCAGGATAAAACTCGTCTACATTCCTTTTTCTGCAAGGTCAAATGAGTTGGGTTAGGCTATATTACACTGTAAAAAGAGAATCTTGAATTCAGATGTAATATAAGTCAAAATCACTGGTCTGAAAAAAATATCAGTCCAAATATTCACTGAGTTTCAGTTACCGGTATATCATTCTCAAACACTTTATAATTTCATTTATTTATTAAAAGAAAAAAACCATCTCTGAAATTCAATGAATAATTGGACTGAAATTCTTTTCAGATCAGTGATTTGACTTTTGTTGCATCTTAACTTAAGATATTCTCTTTTAACAGTGTAGGAGGTGCTACGAAGGTGTGAATCAAGGGGATCTACCCACTGCAGTCAAGTTAGCCTTAAACGAACCTCTGCTTCAGAGAAGAGCAAATTTTCGAACGGGTTCTTTTTCGGACCAGCGGATGCACTTACGCAGGAATTTTATGCCTTGCAAACACAAAACCATGCCTAGAAAAAAAAATCATTCCTTATTTTGGAAGTCAATTTGAGAATTATGAAGCGCAATTGGAGCCCCAAGATCCGAATCTCCTGTTCATCCGCCAAGATTTTTTCCAGATTTTCAGTCTCCAGTTTGCCGTGGTGTTTGAACCGAAAGATAGCTTTGTCCGCTCCGTCATTTCCCGGAGAGAGGTGACGCTAGGCTAGTTTTGTCACGGGTCACAAAGCAAGACGCTCTTCTTTTGTCGCAAACAAATGCGAGCGGCTGGAGAGCGGCTGGAGAGCGGCTCGCGGTTCAGGAAGCACGATTCAATTTGAGCGCGGACGATTCGTCTCACCTCCGATTCCTTGATTTGCTCGATAAGACGACGAAAGGTTGGCCATTGCTTGTCATCGGCTCCCCCACGTGGAAACGGAAACTGCCAACAGACGAATCAGGCATTGAAACAACGGATCAATTCATCAAACACTTAGGACATATTTGTGTCCACATTCAACATATTTCTGATTGGCACGATCAATATTAGGATGTGGAAACGGGAATTAGTTTTGCGTACTGCCGAGTCATCAGCTCACTTCATGAGTTTCTGCTGACGCAAACTGGATTGAAGAAAAGTAGCAGAGGGCGCAAGTAGTAAGGGTATCGGTAATGTTCGAGCAATTTGAAAGTGCCAATATTTTTTTTTATTTTTTTTTTCTACGAGAAGGCTTGGCATATTCCCCGGCGTAACAAAAAACTCTTAAAATCATGACGAGCTTTGGCATATTTTCTGCTCAGGCAAATGATTTTCCAGTTCAATTTTGAAAGATTAGAATTCCTGCTATCCAGCATGAAATTACTAAAATCCCTGCAATCCCTAGAACCCGCGAAATCTGACTAAAAATCTCTGAAATACGGCTTGAAAACCTTGAAATCCGACGTAAAATTTATGGCATACGAAATCCTTCAAATCCGACAGCCTACGTTAAATCTGGCCCGAAATCCATGAAGCTTGTAAATAACTGAAATCCCTGACATCCGACCTGAATTTCTTGAAATCGAGCCTGGAACTGTTAAAATACTTTAGATCCTTAAAATCCCTGAAATCCGGCCTAAAATCCCAGTGATCCCTGAAATCCGGTGTAGCTACAAGCCGCAAAAGAGTAATTGGCCCCTCGAAGTTTCCTAGGAACGCTGTGTCCACTGCATGTGCAGCATGCAACAAAAGCGACGGAGCTTCCTAGAAACGCATAGCGTACAGTACGTTCAAATGCAGCCTCGTACACCGCGAAACTAAAAATGTTATCTGAGGAGAATCTTGGAACCCCCCCCCCTCCCACTCCCCATAGGGCACTCGGCTCGGCGCGATCCGGTGCGGAATAACATTAGAGGCGTCTTGTGCACCCTTGCGTAGCTCCGGTAGCTGCGCCTGCTACGTAGGCAACCGTCACCGTCTCGCGCTATGCCTCCCCCCCACATAAAAACAGAGGTTTGGGGTGGACAACTCATGTATGAATTGACGTCTCTGATTAGCAAAAGCCTGAAAAAGTATTTCTTGGCAAGTTAACATATTTTGGACTCTTATTATCGTCGTATGAATTAATTGGGTGATAATGAAAATTCGCTGACGCAGTGGCAAAATTAATACCGGTTTTGGGCGTGGCTAAACAGGCACGGTGTTCGGGAAGTTTTCTAGATCAACCAATAATCATGTTAATTATTAGCTCTCACCGAACGCTCCCGTTCGGCTGATATTTTTAAATCTTGCAAAAACGAGCCTTAAACTCGCAGTAAACGCTTCATACACAAAACGAGGTAGGACAAACAAGAACAGGAAATATTTTTATCCCTGATACAAGATGGATCGTAAAACACTTCTACGTAATTCACCTATAGCCAACGGGTATTTTGGCTGAATGTCATAATTGTTATAAAAAAAATAATTAAAAACCTACCTTGATTGACCTATTCTTTCCGCGCCTCCGAATAGGTCTCATAAATTGTAAAAAAAAGACAAAATATCTTGTTTTATAAATCAATCTATGCATACACAAACTAATCCGTTTCCGCAGAGAGCCATGATTTATATGGGGGTGATTTGGGGCAAGTTTCATAAATTCAAGTTTGAAACGGTGCTGACTTGTGCGTTCCCGGTGTACCGGTAGTAATTAGTCCAGAAGACTTCTAAGACTTCGTCTCTTGTCTTGTAAGAGCTTTGAAAAGTCTCTTGCTGCCTGAATATTGCATAAAAATGCACCGCTGTTCTTCCTCAGATTGATTTAAGAATACCCGCAATAATTACATTTAAATTCCGATCAATACGCAGTTCCTTGCTGTATCGGTCAACTCTTTCGTTGTTTGCCCCCACTCAAATAAGATGAAAACAAAAAGAACTGCAGTTGTATCTCAAAATAATTAAGCAACTAAAACAGGCTATCTATCTGAAAAGTAAAACACTTTTACCCATGCCAAAAACGTCTTAATTTTCAGTTGTTTAAAACCAACTTGTTTACAAGACATCGTATAATTAAGTAGCTTTTATTGGAAACATCTGCTACAAAGATGAAAATACAGATTGATTTTAGAACATCTTAAGATGTTGGATGTTGCTATTAACCATGCATTAATTAGGGAGACTTGAACGCACGTAACCAACCTAATACATTTTAAATGGGAGGTGACTTGAACGCACGGAACGCAACCTACTACAATTTAAATGGGGCAGTCGGGTCAATAGACACTCCCTAAGATGTTTTCAATTATAACATCTGAATTTAAAGATGTATTCTGAACCCTTTCCTGCGACAGTACGGGATGGCGAACCGCAAGACTCGTTCATGAATATTGGACATCGGGGAGTTTGTAGGAAGCACCAGCTGAGAGAAAAATTACTGAAGTCTCCGACCGTTCTAGAGCGAGCAATCAGTGAAATCGGCCAGAAAATCAGTAAATACGACACACATCTGTCATCTTTTAAATTGATATCGATCGCAACCATTAATGGTTTAAAATTATACGCGCTGACTACGATCCTAGCGCGCACAGCTGTAATTAAATAAACTGCGTAATTATCATTTATGTCTAATTAGTGCGGTACTCGCGCTTTCCTCTAATACGTCTACATTTCAACCCTTATTCTGAGAAAGTTCGTTACTGAAATCTTCGCCATTAGAAAGGACTTTCTATTTTGCAAACGTAATTTTATCCTACACTCTAAATATGAATCAGGGACTCTTTGAGTAGACAGGTGTAAGAGAGACTGAGCGAACCCTAAAGCTAACTTAACCTAACCTTGGGTTAGGTTAAGTTAGGTTGCGAAATAACCCGAGGTTAAGATAGCTTAAGGATGCGCTCGCTCTCTCATAGACCTATCTACCTTTGAGATTCAGTTAAAATTCACCGAATTTCAGCCAATATAGCACCACTGTTTTTTTTTCAGTGGTGCTATATTGACTGAAATTCAGTGAATTTTAACTGAATCACAGACGTGTACTGATTCAAATTTAGAGTGTTGTATTTCGTACCTTTTTTGAAAATGCTCCTGTTACACAGGCAAGAAAAGTGATTATGGCGCGATTATCGAGTGATGCATAGGGCACTTAACCTGGTTGACAAGCCTTATGGCTCTTCATCCGCAGCAGGTATAGAGAATTGGGTTTGAGGATTTAGGTTCTGTTTGCGTCACGCCGGTGTTGCTCCACTCGGCAAAGGTACAACACGAGAAGGAATATGTTCTTTAAAGGGGGCATTCGATAGCGCCAAAAACCACAAGCGCCAACGCCGCAAGCGCCAGTCCGTAACCGCCAAACGAGAAAAGTCGCAAACGCCAAAGTTCGTATAGGTTAGGTCAAGTTAGGTTAAGTT
>Ga0058701_10002618_pt1 | contig 13767 bp, 6 predicted proteins | sample AgamicOrMae_FD_97039 | JGI IMG/M metagenome (GOLD analysis project Ga0058701, IMG submission 97039) | Agave microbial communities from Guanajuato, Mexico - Or.Ma.e | ecosystem: Host-associated > Plants > Phyllosphere > Phylloplane/Leaf | place: Guanajuato, Mexico | collected 2012-06-04 | reverse complement strand
AGATTTGCAAAGACAAATACAAACCGACGACACAAAGATTTCTTGTATATTGCTTAATCACTTTCCAAAATTAAAGAAAAACACACCTTCGACGTGCGAAACCTGGTCACAGCACACAATGGCGGGCCAGCGGACAAGTTACGTTGGTACGACTATATATCGCGTCAATTTTGCGTTTAGATGGATGTCATCTCTTCTTCGACACCCCACCCATAATGATGCAGACTGACTTTTTTGCGGCATAGAATATTTACATTCAGGGGTATGAAAAACCACTATGAACTAGTCATGCTACTGTACATTTTGATATGTATATTTTTACATTCTATAGTTTTGATGATGTCACTTGCTTTTTTTCTATGTTTAAGGTCTTTTTTGTTTGATTTTTATTTTAGCCTAACGAAGTTGATACTGTGATTAAAAGCCCCCCCTCATAAATATTCTGTGATTACACATTAATAATAAATCTAGAAAACCAGGGACAACCTAGGGCGTGCTCACGCCCATGAAAGTATTCTATAGACATTTTAGTGGAGTCCGCGTGGCATAATTTATTAAATCACATTTTCTTGAATAACTCGAAATGACGTTGACTAAACCGATTTTCGCGTCACCATTAGAAGACGAGTTCACGTTGCTTTTACATATTCAGAGCAACTATCAAACCAGCATCTTAAGAGTGCGACGACGGGAATACATACATTGAAAATCCAGACTTGCACGAGGCTATCAAGCCCTTCTCCGAAAAAGGCGGGTTAAGAGACTGTTCCGGAAAAAGCCGATGAACAATACGTTCCTAATAATTTGGATACTATAAGCTCTGCCTGCCAACTTAGTGGTTTTCGAAGAAGCTCTTCATGTTATGGGTACGTAAAATGTTATCTATCAAAGCTCGACACTCCAGCCATACTCCATCCTATACACCAAATTCAAATAGAAATCACACATAGACATGAGGAGCACTTTGAGAAGGGTAACGAATGAACGATCACATACGAGTGATTAAATGAAGAGTACATTTGGCAACTTTGCGTAAGACTAACGGCGCGTAGCTCCTATGGTTTACAGATTGACGCACTTGTAACTGTCCTCGTGACTCTGCAGTAATGTATCACACAGGCACTTTGTCAGTGAATTCCTTGATGGGGAGGTGAGTCGCACTCAGGCGTGAGCCTTTTAAGTCTCTCTCTGTTAATGGACGTATTTCCGCCGAAACCCTTTTTTAAAATTATTTTTAGAAATATTTGCCTGAGGGAATCTTTCACGATGTTTTAGGCGTTCGAGTGAATGTTTACGGGCAATGAGAGCACTTGTTCCAGGGAATTTTAAAGCCTGTGTATGGTTCTACTTTTCTCATAGTGACCCTCTCCAAGTTCCCTTTTTTTTATTATTATTATTTTTAGTTGCTAGGTTATTTTCATGCTGAAGAAAAGTCAGTAGTCCTATACTATATGTATTGTAAGATTGTTTTTTTTTTTACAGATTTCTTAAGTTTTTTATGGATTTTTACAGACATAGTCGAGATTGACATATATAGAAAAGTTATTCTTTTCAGACATGAGAATAGGGCGCCCTAACTCTCATGGTGCAGACGCGCGGCGATGACCCGTGAACAGAAAAACCGCATTCAATCAACCCGTAAAAATACTTCAAATGGAAGCTGCATCGGTGGGTATGCAGAGAGGTCTTTTCTGCAATCTCTATGAAAATTACCGCACTGTTTGTCCAGACCACATAGCACGCATATGCATTCAAATTAAGAGGGGAAAAGTGACTATTGACTATTTTGCGTCCAAATACAAAATGGGGAAAAGCTAACAAGTGAAGTATAATTTTGGGGATTCCTTTTTTGTGCCTTATTGCTGTATCGCCAACTCCCGTTGCTTTGAAGTAGTCAAGTAATTCCCTAGAATTTTGCCGTATAGACTGTGCAATTTTGGCACTGGTTTTCTAACCACAAGGTATTTAAATGCACAGAGAAAGAAATATACCAGACGCATTCAAACAGGTGAAAGGGGAGGACCCTCTCCAAGTCCACTCTTTTTCTCTACCCTTTCTTTTTTTGTCCATCCAGTCTCTTAACATAAAAATGTTCCAACACGTAAATTTTCATAATAAAAACATCACTTCCAGGACAAGGCATTATATTTTAGGACTGATGGATTCCTCCAGAATCAAATCTCAAACATGGGCCTCTTTCTTTTCCAGAACGATCCCTCTTAATAAATGTCCACCAATTGCGAAGTGACAAACATGGGCCTCTTTCTTTTCCAGAACGATCCCTCTTAATAAATGTCCACCAATTGCGAAGTGAATTTTATAAAAATCCACCAACTGATCTTTTCACACTGCAGTTGGTAGGTTTTCTGATCAAGCACTTTGCAGTTGGTGGATTTTTCAAACTAGCACTTCGCAGTTAGTGGAATTTCATAAGGAGGGGTCGAAAAGCTATTACTGTGAAAACGAATAAGATACCAAAAAAAGGGATGTTTTGAGCTGGTCACTCTTTTGAACAATCAGTAAAAAGAATGAAGGAAGCCGTTGGCGTGAAATGCAGCTATGTTCCTTGTGCTTAAATTACCAATGTAAACACAGGATATTTTTTTTCTATGGATATTTATTCGCGCAAGCCTGACCACCTCTTTTTCAGGTGCGATGGTTTCAATACTTGCCGGTTTTCGGTCTTATACCCTATCTCGTAGCGACAGCAATGGGTTTGCGACCATCTCGCGCGCTGTTTGGAAAAGATTTTTTTAAATTGGTCAACGCGCGTTAGGAGCAAACAGAAATCAAGCAGATTAGGTTTCCCGCCTGCCAGGGGTAGCTGCCTCTCATACCGCGTTCGCTTTCCCTAGTGGTTGCACTTCGGGGATAAAACGCTCTTTTAGCTTGAAACTCCGGGCAATTAAAATCTGTGGCGTACAGGAAAAATGAAAACTCACTTTGATGTCGGATTCTCAAAACAAATGACGGCTGACAAGTATTGTATTCAAGAGTACCAAGGGGATTAATGCCGTGGATTTATTAATGTTTGTTAAAGGGGAACTTCCGTTAACAAAAACGCGTTCCGGAAATGATTCTGAATTTCTATTCCAATAATGCTTAGAAACCCCGTCGTAAATCAATAATTAGTGGAGTTACGAGGAAGATTTGCTAGGAACTTTGCACGAAAATTTCTTTCGATGATTTAATTTTGATTTACCGATATTACATTAGACACATTTCAAAAACTGCATATGACGTATAACTTAATTCAAACAGGAACAAAAATTGATGTTTCCCAGCATTAAAAGAAAACTTTTTGATGTTTCGTTTTTACTTCAACATTTGAAACTATGAAAGTTCAATTTCGCAATTTGTTATTGAACTACTGTATATCGTTCGAGCAAGTTTTTTAATACAAAGAAAGGAACTTCATACGAAATTTTTTAGAACCTCAAAGGTTTGAGCTGTAGCCTATTTCGTACGATACGGGCTAAGTAATTTGATGGATTGTCCTCTAAAAGTGTAACCATAAGCCAACATCTCTCTTCCCCGATATGTACGAAGGGTGTGCCACAGAGATAAGAGATTAGCGTTGGACTAGGACAATCACGATGAAGAGTTCATGTTAAGTTACACCTCACCTGTTGATTGTTTTCATTCGCGGAACAACCTACGCGCAAACACAGAAACTGTAGTGGCAACTACATTGTAATTATAATTTTAGGTAAAAATAGAAATCAGAAAGGACAAGGACAGGGTGAATTGCGGCGTTCCTTGTTCATCTTCCCCACTATTTCACGAATGCAATCAGCGCAATTCTCGGAACTTTAAATGCTCAACAAAACTGTTTGTTGTTAGGAACAAAAAACTTACAGTTCACACGTTTTTTCGTAGATAAGTTACTCACTAACATGTTTGATCCATTTTAAAATAAAAAATGTGTTTGGCCTAAACTCATGTACCGGTATCGTGCAGCTTCATAGCATTTCTAATCAAACTTTGCACGCCCTGGCATGAATTACTTACGGATAACGTTAAGCGGAATCATTAAGGACGACACGACGAAGCCAAATTAGGATGGAGTTGGCAGTGTTGACACTTCTGGGAAACTTCGAGTCCTAAAATAAAAGCGATAAGTATAGCAAGCTCATACTGCCACTAATTCACTTTAGTTTGACATGATTTTAATACACTCCATGCCCGGCCGAGAAGACAATAACCGCCCTGAAAGCAAGAGGTGAAATCAAATGCCTACAAAACTAGTTAGGGAAAAAAATAAAATAATTAGCACCTGAAAGTAGAGCGCATATCGGCAAATGAAGTTTGCATCGTTACGGAAGGATTAATGACTATTGTATTTCTTCGGAGAAGATGCCCGAGAGCATGTATTTTAAAAAAATATCCCCCCCCCCCTCTTTAGAAAAAAATAGCTATGCATATTCCTTCTTGATAAAAATAATGCCTGCGTCTTGAAGGTTTCAGGAGATGAGATCCAATCCAAAACGCCTTAACAGTCCAGTCTACTCGCATTTTTGTCCCACATATTATTTTCGGCCTATAGCATCTTTGTCCTTTCAAAAGCTGTCCATGGCAACGTTCTGCCCTCCCATCAAATGGTCATGGGTCTGATTCAAAGATACGAAAATTCACTGCCGATTTGGACCCTCGTGCCTCTTAAATATTCATCTAGAATGCCGTCGAAAAGACCGACCGGCGAGGACACCGTTTGCGCATGCAGCCACCCTTAATGTCACGTGGTCGGGCAGAGAGCTCTTAGGTATTCAACGCAGGTATAAAAATAGCCCACTACATACAATAATTAATAACTGACAGCAATGTCGAAATGTGTTAAGACACAAAGCTTTCAGCTTTAATTATTGTCAATGTCGAAGATCGGCTATCCCCATTTAAACAGTGCCTCATATTTAACATCAACTGTAGAGTTTCGGACCTACACGCACAAATCACAGGAGAAAGCAAAACCTTTCCTTTGAATCGGTAAAATCCTCTTCTTCACGAAAAAGGCAAAATCACCCTCGACGTTACAAGAAATATCCAGCGGAAACCTATATAAAGTTTTCTCTAGTCACATTCGTGTAAATCGTATAGGAATCTAGAGAGGAAGCTACTGTGTCACCAAACAGATCTAAAGCCCCAATACGGTTTAAACCGCTTTCACCGAAAAAAAAGAAGAGAGAGAAAGTAGGAGTAGCAATGGGTCTATCTAAAAAGACCCAATTCGAAGCACGGCCGACCCCCAGCGGACTTCGACCAAGGTCGGCCCTCATTGCAGAAACCTTGGGAATCCTTGTCCGAGCCTCGTCGGTTCACTCTTTCTGTTCGGGTATATTTACAAAGATTAAACTCCTTTAAGAAGAAATATCTGAGGGGAGAACACCAAGTTCGTTGACGATATAAAGAAAGTTAGGAAGGAAGATTGAAGTCTGGGGTATGCTAATACCATAGTAAGTGACGACGATACAAAGGCGATGGAAGTTAAACATGAAGGTATCAAGTGAACAAAGAAAGTTCGACTGTTGTTGTGAACGGTGATTGCTCATGGCGGAAACAAACGCTGCGAGATGAAAATAGAAAGAGGGAGTTTCCTTTTCTTTCCTTCAATGGTAATGACGGTGTATCTAATCCCACTTAAAATGTTCGTTCTGGTTGCTACCACGAGTGAATTCTATGATATCTAATATTTTAAACTCTGAGTCGATCGATTACCGAATACCATGCTTCTCATCCCGCGGTGGAATACAGGCACAACGATGGCACTCCAAAAGTTGCCGGGTGGCAGGACTGTGGTACCGGTTCTCGCCCAACGCCACGAGACCACATTTTCCTAGTCAAAGTCAACACAATACAAAAAGTAAACAGGAAAACAATTTCAGGAATGAAGTCAGAAGCTAGTGGTTAGTAACTCTTTCTGCGGAGCTGCGTTTTCATCAAACTGAAAACAGTGGATTTTGTTTTAGGACTGCAGACATGTATAATAAAAAATAAAGTCGTGGTTGCGATGATTAGTTGTTTCTCAGGACTGTTAGTCCAAACGGTATTGATTGGTTCTGGTCGCTCTGGCAGGCTCCGAATTTAAGTAGAAGACTCTTGATTTATGTCCTTTGTATATATGCCTTTTTTCTCCAAAACTCTACTTTTAAATGATGCGGGTACCGTCGGGTAAAAAAAAAAGTTAAATGTGAAAATGTTGTTGAGTTTGACGCCATTACTCTACCTATCCATGCAAGAGAAAGCTAGAATAATTGATTTAAATGGAAACAAAATAAAAAAATAGACGCTCGTCTCGTTCGTGGTAGTTATCTGATTGTCAGACAGGTTTAGAGGCGGCAAAACGCAGAAATGGGGGGGAGATCGCGCCCAGGCATAAACCAAAAAGTAATAGGATCACGGCAATAGGCGCCAAGCAATGCGTATTAAAAAAATATACATGAATAACTCTATTCTGTAAAATACTACCTAACAATAAAAACACCGCTCAACTCTTTTCGCCCAATTTGTATTGGTCTTTTACATAGCAACTACATTTACAGAATTCAATGAAATCACACAAGCACTTTGTTTTTTTTTTTCATAGAAATCAAAACGTTCAGGTCGGAGATCTAAACGTTCTTCTAATTCTTAAATAATTAAAAAATGTAAAAATAGATAATTCGAGTATTGTATATATAAGTCAAAGTTCATAGGTATATCCCGCAACTATCGTAACTCAATTTTGCTGAACGGGAAGGTAAATAAAATCCGGTCATCTTCGGGCGAAAAGTCGAGGCTTGTTGAGCATTGGGCTTCAGCAATAATTACTCCTGATTCCCCAGAGACCGATCTTTATCCATATTGAAACAGAGGGGGCGGAGAAAGCTTTCGTTTAGGTATTTATTTTGAAGAGAAACGCAATAGAGTTATAATCACACCAAAAACGAGGTATCGAACGGTCTAAACGTAGGTTTAGCTGAGTCACGGACATTGTCATACCAATCTCTACTTCCTCGTGTTAGTATCTCAGATGATACAAATGTCTAGAGACATGGAGTCCACGTTCCTATTCCCTCAAGAAACTACATAGAAGGAAGGCTGATTTTGACGGTAACAAGGTCCCGGGAAGCGGCGGCCATCCTATGCGAGTTTTCTCCTGAGCAGCTGCTTTCAGGGCCCAATCACCTCATTTCTACACCTGGAACCAATTTTTGGCGCAATTCAGGTGAAAAGCGATGCGGCAGTCAGCTTCCACGGCCCCCTTGATACGCATCTTTCAAAGTTTACGGCTGTAATAATGTAAATTTACGACGCCTCGTTTAGAGAGCTGATCACTTGTTAGGGGAGCCCTCAGCTACAAACGAGCATTGTGACCATCATTTACTACAAACGACATCGCCTGCGCTTTCAAAGTGACAGAACCTTGTCCAAGGTTTGAGAACCTGCGACCCCGCTACCACCGCCAGTAGCCCTGGTGGGTTCAGCGACCTCTAGCGGCGGCCAACCGCAGTATATCGATTCGTAGCAACAGGGAGGGGCGAGCTCAAAGGCCTGTTGCGCGCCAGCCGCCTTTCACTTCGTCTTAAAATGACCTTGCAGCTGGATGTCAACTGCGCGGATCCCGCGTGCCGATTAGGCGATGTAGCATATACGTACCACGAAAAGGGGGCGCGTATTACAATGCCGTTTTTTTTCTTTCTTTCTTTGCAGTTTCATTCATTAATTTGCACCGTACAATCTTATTCTCTTTAGTGAAAGTTTTATAAAAATCATTTATGAATGGTTCTCCCTTTGGATGATGACGTTAGAAGCCTCGTCACTGCGGTGATCTTACAAAGGAGTGCATGCACAATTACATGGCGTTAAATATGAGCTCATTTTGTCAATTACCTTCCTAACAAGATCCTCTTCCGTATTTACGTCATAAATCTTATTAAAAATATTTTCTATCAGCGAAACGAATTTCCGGTTGTCACATCTCTTCCTAGTTAGAAGTCAATGTTTGCAGTATGGAAAGTGTTATTTCATTGACGATAGAATTTCGTTGGAACCTTTCTCTATAACATCTGAATGGAAATACAAGCGATATTTATCTACGTACTTTTAGTGTTTTTTGTTTAGCCTCCCTGGCCTACCACCGCACCGGCGCGAAGTTAAGCGCGTTTACAGGATATTCAACATGATTCATAAAACGCGCGTTTTATGTGTATTTTTGTCGCGATGACTGTGCCTCTCCCCCTCCCTCACTGCGTTGTTTATAGTCGAGCGTCGATAACTCGGACACCAAGGGACGATTTGGCACGTTTGAATCATGGTAATCTTTGCTCATCGAGGTTTCTTTGCGAAGTAGATCCCCCATGGGTACAATCCCTTGGTAATTTTAACACTCTGCATTCAGACACGGCTATTACTCAAAACACCCTCCTAATCTGGTGATAAAATCAAGGAGCGATTTCCGGTGATTAATCATGTTTAGGTAATCTTCCGCGCCAATGAAAATCAACGATTAGGGTTAATTAATTGCAGTTCGTGGAAAGTTGAAAGAATCCATCAGATGACACAGTCGAGAGTAATGGGACCTTTTACCCAAGAATTTCGTAGGCCCTTCATTGGTTTTAAAAGGCGGAATCATAATTATCGCAGAATAGCTAATTACTCTCTTTTGAAACGAATACGAGATAAAGATGTAAAGAATACAACACTTTCTTATGGGAATAAAGGAAGGCGCTCAATTATAATATTATCTGTATCAATTAGAGCCCAATAATATTTCTGCGTAATATCTCATAAACAGTAGGACACAGAGCCACGCTCGCAAAGGTCCACTTCATCTAACGGCCCCACCTGCCACCAACGATCATTTCTGCATTCCCCGCCTCTAATCCGCAGCTTTAGCTAGGATAGTCCAAGCACATAGACAACGCACTGTGAAAAGATTTGCTGTTATTTTTTTGCACAGTAGTGAACATAAGCCAACGTAAACAAAATTTAAATAAATCTACGAGAAGCATTGGTTTGGAATAAGCTTCAGAAATGCACAGTAAAAAAAAACATTTTGGCGAACGCTATACCTGAGTTGTGTGTGAAACCGGAACAAGGGTAGAGCGTACCTTGGCAATTTTAAAAGAAAGACCTATGATCAGCCAAATCATTCATAAGATCTCGACGAGAGCTTCCCAGTGATGTGGCTAAACGTAGGTCTATCTTAGAAAATTACTAAAGTACGTACATCCCACGTTTTGGTTTCACACCCAAAACCGGTTTAACACTCCCCGACACGGGGGTTTTCTTCCTACTAAGTGAACTTTCCCCTGGTGCAGGTTCTCAAACCTTGGACAAGGTTCTGTCACTTTGAAAGCGCAGGCGATGTCGTTTGTAGTAAATGATGAGGAATAAATTTCCACATCCTTTCAAACTAGGGTCCTATTAGCAGATCTAAATTTCAAGAATTTGCGGTTACCCGAGGCCAAGTAAAACCCCTTTGTATGCTGATGTTGTGTAAGGTTTCCTTATGACTATTTGTTGCTGGAAGTACACCGGTTAAAAGGAACCGGTAATTATTTTATACATTCTCTTGCACTTTACTGGAAGCACAAAAACGGGTTTCACGGCGGGGAATCACCCCCACTTTTTCCTATTACATTTTCATTGCATGCCTCTGGTTGAGCTCTTCATTAGAATCCATAAAACGGACCACGGAGAGCTACTCTCTTACTTGTCAATGACTTGTATAAAAATGGTGATAATTTTTATCATATTATCTGCTGTCGTCATTCCTCACTCCGACGGTTGTCGCCGTTTTGAATTCTACCTTACCCCATAGATATCTAACTAAAGGGGAGCTGAAGTCAAAGGTGCGGCAGCAGGCCCAGCTAACAAACTCCAAATATTGGACGGGAAAACAAATTCTAGGACAGTATAGACCGTAGATATAGTACACAACAAAAAGAGAGGACTAACAAATTGACACCAGATGTCCCTCCTCTCAAGAGGAGGGTTTCTACATGAAATCATTAAAAATGACAATGTTCCCGTTTTTGGGAGGACACACAAAAAGAGAAGAAAAATCTATTACCTAATAAGACTTAAAATCCGTTGATTGGTAACTGTACAACTGTTTGAGGAACAGTCGATTACGCTCCTTGGTCAAACAATTAAAATATCACTCAATCTATACTTCAGGCCAGTCTATATGGACCTATGTTGAAGGCATATTGATACCCATTCATGACAGTATGAATGTAAAGGTGTTTAATAATATATTGACTAATAAGGCTCCACCAATAATCACGTCTATACCCTTGCTTAAGTTATACATTTTCATACTGAGGCAGGATAAACAGTTGTATGCATATCAATGTACACATGGTTTTAATCATTGGTATCCACGTTGAGAATAATAAGACACGTTGCTGTAAAAATCTCATGAAAAGAGGCGGGGATTGTATTGGCAAGTGCCGCTTGGTGGCAGGAAACTACAAGAGGCGTCGCAAGTGGCACATTGATCCCGGACTGAATTCTACACTAAAAGACTCTCACTTATGGCAACGACAATAGGTTGCCGCTAATGAGCGGATTCGAGAGAAGGTATAGCTATTTGCGGAGGGTTCGGCGGAGAGCGGTCACTTCACTTGGAACTTTCAAGGTCATGAAACAACGAGGGGGATGCGGGCAGCTGCCTATATCTTCTGCCCTGCTCAGATTCCATCATTGCTTGGGCACTGTCCCTCGGCTCAGCCACGCTCCCAGTTCCAGGAATCGCCTTTAAGGAACTTGTAGTTTAGCGAGAATCGACTGAGCGGTGGACATGGCGATTCATCAGTAAGCGTTAAGTATGGATGTTTTCTAAAACTTTTGGGTTTAACTTATTGACATGATTCATTGCGTCATATATAAATACCATATGTGTGCATTATTTGGAGTCACGTTAAGGCGGACAAACTGAGGTCACGTCCAATAATTTTTAAAAACATTTCCTGATATTTAATTAGTGAAAATTTACTCGTATATTTATCACAGCAACACCGGTATCTATGCCGTCACCAGATGTACTACCCGTTTGATATCCACATCGGCAGAGCTTTCCAGTCTAGAATGGATTCCTCTAGTCACAGTTTTCTTGAAGCATGGATATTCATGCTCTGTATGAATTGTTCTAATACGCATGCCAATGTCGATTAATGTTTCGACGGTAGATATCCATACCAAGGACGAATATATTAATCTGCTGGTATGAATCAATAAACGTAGAAACGGCATGGCTTGCGAGTCCATGCGTTTGACATGAATATCCATAGAGCATGCATCAGGCATGCTCTGAGCAGAAACCGTGGCTTTAACTTTCCCTGTGCAACAAAAATAATTTTCCCCGTTGCTTAGTAATGTCCTCCAATCGAACTTATGCTTTTACATTTTTGGACAAACCTTGTACCCTTCTATAAATATGCTCATTATTGTTGATCAACGGTACAAATAGTCTAAACGCCAAAGAACTCCACCACACTGTATGGGCATTGTCATGAAAATTCAATCTTAACTTTGACAGTCGCATAAATTTCAGTTAGGGTGAAAAAAAATGGGCCAGCATTTAAAAAATATCCATAAGATCATCCCAAAATGAGCCAAGGACATGCACGGAAACCAAGAGTTGCGAACGCGCAAAGCGAAGTTCACTGTCAGGTGAGGAAAAGAGCGCGTTGGAGTTCACAGTGGTAAAAACAGCTTCGGAAATAGCCTCACAGCCGCAGCACTTACAAACATCGCTCCCTCTCTGCCTTCTTACAGTGTCTATTTTTTTCCTCCATTTTTTCTTCATCTCAAGGGCACAGATTTCGGCCACTATGACCAACGGTTTAACTATACTGATAGCGTGTTTCTTGTGAATTGCACAGGGTGGCGAGCATGAGTCATGTGATAGTCACCATTTTCCACGCAAAGCTGCCGACTCAGTGGGTGAATCAGCGTTTCGATCGGGAAACCCCTTCTTAGCTGTCGGGGAGTCACTGCGTTACACCAAATCACACGCAGGAAATACGTCATTCCGACTTTTTCTAGTGAAGATTCTTAAAACGCACTTGGACGGTCATATGTCACTATACCACATTGCCTCATACCATTACCGATAAGGGTAAAGCCGTACAGGGACGGTGTAGGAAAGGTAATAATCGAATTCGCTCTTGTGACGTGCGATAGTAAATATTGTTTACGCAACGAAAAGTCAAATCATTAATTGAATAATTTTCTTTTCATAGTCCCCTAGTTTGGTGTCAAGCCATGTTGTCCTCACGAGGTTTATTTTCGGAAACACATTTACACCAACACTTACGATTTTGTAATTACTTTACTTGTTTTCCACAAAAACGGAAATTTTGAATAAAAAAGTACTATGCGATTTTTTCCCGATTCGTAGTTACCCTTATTAATGGCCATATAAAAAGGCATAACACGCTTTCCTACGAAATGATTTCAGTGAAAATTGCAAAGTAATTTAAGAAATGTGAGGTGAACTACCCTCTCCCCTTTTATATCTTCTTTGTGCAAAATTGTGTCGTCAAGCTAGTGGGCTACTTTACCTGTCCGCAGACTTCCTATGATACACCCATTAGCCATGAGCAAGTTTGATGAGCTCCTGTAACCACCATGCAGACGTTAGTTGCTCGAAGAATTCAAAAGCTTGTTTCTCGTGAAAAGAGCTTTCCAAGCATCCAACCGGAAATAAATGTGGGTCACAGACTCTCTAAAGTTGATAGGTAAAAGACTAGACACCTATCTTATGAAATTGTAGCGCAGTAAAGAAAAAAAAAGGATAGGAACGCATGAAAAAGTCAGAAAAGGACACGCCAAGACAGAATGACAAAGAATGGCCACAGCGATGGACACATGCCAGGTACGTCGTGTCTGGCATGTGTCCATGTCCATTCTACCAAGAACTGGTTAATACCATCTGAAAGCGGATGGTATTAATGGTAACCTCTTTTCAAAGTGTAAAATGTAAACAATGCCCTTTGTCCGTCGTCATTCTGAATGCTCACTTCCTAGCATTGACGCGAATAGCTTCCCAGGCGGGTCGCACGGTTTATCGATTTTCCTGCGGAATCAAAAGGACATTTTAATCCAAAATGCGATTCTATCACGCCAGCCCTTAAAAGTCTTCTTCATTGCTCCACGTGCGCAGCGGTAAGCCCATCTTTATGATGTGTGATGAAACAACGCGCTTTCAATTCTGGTGCAAGTTTTGTAGGCGACCGAACAAATCTCAGCCAGCAATATCTTCTTTTTCTCTATAAAATCTCTCTGCGAAATGGAATGTTCTACTAAATAACCAATCGCTCCCAGTAGAGCTCTTCTGAAAAATGGATAAACAGCTGATGCTAGAAAAAGAGAGAAAGGCGAATCGTATAACCATGTTTATTATTGTTGCCTGGTTCAGATGAAAGGAGTACATTCGTTTACTATGTTTTGACAAGGTGCTGAATCATGGATGAAAAGGTAGAGAATTTCAGTATAACTAAGACGTTATCAGATACCTTGCGGAAGTCAATTTTCCTGCGCAATAAAAATCAGGTCGCTTTTCCTCCATCGACTAAAATACTTTTCCCTGGATACCTAGTTTGAAACACGTGTGAGAAGTCCCCACATAAAAAAATGATATTATAAAATATCATATTTTCATCGAAAAATATCATATCTTATTTATGACATTTATTAGATATCATTTAGATATTGAAAAATAAATAAGATTCAAAGGTCTAAAATTAGATATCTAGTAAATATTGATTTTTATTTATGATT
>Ga0058701_10002617_pt1 | contig 13767 bp, 3 predicted proteins | sample AgamicOrMae_FD_97039 | JGI IMG/M metagenome (GOLD analysis project Ga0058701, IMG submission 97039) | Agave microbial communities from Guanajuato, Mexico - Or.Ma.e | ecosystem: Host-associated > Plants > Phyllosphere > Phylloplane/Leaf | place: Guanajuato, Mexico | collected 2012-06-04 | reverse complement strand
AGGTTACCGAGCCGGCCACGTTCTCCGCCCGGCAAGTGTAATCTCCCGCCATCTCCGGCAGCACCTCGCGAATCGCCAGAACTGACCGGTTCTACTCAGTCACGATCCTCAGTTCAGGGGAAGACTACAAACATAACATTTTTCAGTCCAACGCCTTCTAAAATATCTCGAGTTTTTCGTCAATTTTCGTCCGCGATTACGTCATAGCATGAGGGTCCTGTTTGAAAACATGCGCTAGCACTAAGTAATCATTTTCTAGCGTAAATGAGGTCGGCCAAATTATTGCTCGATTTCTACTTGATAGAAATTAACCCATAACAGCCCACAGTATTTAGAGTGAAATTCAGCTTAAGAGAAATTAAAAGAATTTTTTCCCATTAAAATGCGCACTTTTAAGCTTTGGAAAATGCTTTAATAATTAAATTTCAGGTTTTCAGAGGGGTAATATTTTTTAAATTGTGACAATACTGAACTGAAAAGGTCCTCTAAAATAAATCTTTCTCTTGCCGAACGCCATCGCTGGGCGGTAAAGGGTTGAGACAAAAAAACTAGGCATAGACGAGAATCGAACTGTGACTTCTACTTGTCCGATTTTGCAAAGCGAGCGCGTTAGCCACTGCGCCATAGTGACTCATTACGCTGTTTTCGTCAGACTTTTGTGTTGCCTTGGCGGCAATCTACATTTGTCGGTCAAAGCTGTCTCTCCGTGAGCGTGGTAATCGGCCCACAACGCTCACTTTGAGGGCGATTTTGACCCACTTACACCAACATTGAGCACGTTTTGAATGCAACAAATTCTCTAAAGTCAACTTGATAGATGAAGAGTATGAGTTTGATCAAAATTAAAGACTGCGGGTTGGGATAGTCCCCTTGTAAGTTCGAAATTGCGCCTGTAAACGGAGTTTCACGATGGAAATTTTGCGAAATCAATAGTAAGAGCGACTTTTGAAATGCAAAGGCTTGAAAGCTTTTTCAGAGTCATTTTGGATAACGAGATATTTATCTAAATTGGTTAAATTTTGGTAGTCTAGTCACTACAAAAATAATCTTGAAAATTTCCCATTCAAATGTCAAATGCGTCAGAGGGTATGATGTTCAGTGTTGCCATAACCCGCGATTCTGTCATTAAAACATGGTAAAATTTATAAAGGATAACAGTAGCTTAGGGAATAATCCCATTTTTGAACTGCTCGGCATGAGAACTCTTCAAAACAAACACTAAATGCTCGGGTTAATCACGGTTAAAACTGACAAGATTGCGAAATCTGGCAACACTGGTGTGGTAATACGCAATATTAGATCTTAAAAATTCTTTCAGTCGTTGAGGATAAGTACTGAATTTTACCTTGATGGGTATAGAATGCTGGAACCACTGGAAGGAGCACGTAGGGAAAGATTCAACCCGAGCCTCCATAATGACGACTTCTCCTTCGGCGACGATTTTAGGTCGCAAAGGTTCAATGAACCGCGGGGCACGAACGTCCTTCATGTCATCAGAGTCAGGTTCTGAAACAAAATCGAACACATTCATAAAATCCACGTTGTTAGAGGATGACTATCAGACATTTCACTAAATCGGTTTTTCCGAGTTAAAATAATGCTTTAACAACGTTAGTGCGAAAAGTTTTGCTCTCATATCTGCCAGACCAATTTCGCGATGTATAAATTCTCCTAAATACAAACATTTTTGTAGAACGAAAAGTCGGTTTAACGAGTAACAACGTTGCATATTTTAAAAACTTAAGAAAAATACGATCACCTCCTAACTCAATTCGTTAGGTCGTGTTAGCTTAAAAGTGTGTCGCCCAAGAAAAAAAATTCCCAATAATTCAGTCGCTTTACATTATTTTGACGAATTTTCATGCCAGGGATTTTGTCATAACATTGACAGTTAAGACAATAGAAGCGAGAAACGAAGGGTCCGAATATGCAATGTCAAATGGGCTAATGTTTACATTTTGTTTCTGACCTCTACATCCTTAAATTGTCAATGTTATGACAAAAGTCCTGACATATAAATTTCTTTATACTATTCAGAGCGACTAAATTATTGGGATTTTTTCTCGGACGACACTTGCTGTAGCTACAACGACGATTCATTGAAAAACTCATTAAATGCATTAAGACGCTTAACGGTTCACTTCCGGACAGGGGTCCTTTGGCGAAATCTCGTTAGATTTGTGAGCCCTACCACCCATTTTCGGTTGGCACACTAAAATACGAACATCCCGTATTATTCAAAAAGATATTATATATGGGTGTTGCTATTGACCCGACATGCATTAATATAGGGAGACTTGAACGCACGGAAACAAACCTGATACATTTTAGATGGGGCAGTTGGGTCAATAGACAATCCCATTACGTATATACTGCGTAAAACGTTACTGTAAGGAAATCTACTCGAGTCGGTATACTAGCTTAATATGAATTTTAACTTACCAACGACGGCAAGGGAAGCCGAAGTTCTTGCTTCTCCCGCAGGGTTCATCGCCCGTACTTCATATTTCCCGCTGTGCTTCTTCGAAACTTCGGTGATCTGAAGCTCAGTGCGATTGGTCTCCGTGACGATGACTTTTTCCTTGTCGCTTCCAGGCACGATTTCTTTGCCGTTCCGGTACCAGCGGACTTCCGGTTGCGGGGTGCCTTCGTAATCTGCGGAAAGGACCACCGGCTGACCTCGGGTCGCGACCATCGCGGTCAGAGGTTGGGTGATCGCTGGCGCCCGCATCACCACCGGCTGCGTTACTGCCACCTGTTCGCCTGCAAATGAAACGCCTAATTATTTCTGAGACACGGCGCCGCGTCACGTGATTCAACAGCTGATTCCTAATAGTGTCAACAGCGCTGACGTTCGGCGGCTCGTTGAATTGGAAATGTTCTCTTAGACAATGATAAAAATAATAGAAGCTGGCGCGACAGAATTAGTGCTTAATTACGGATATTTCGTCCCCTTCTTTGTAAAATAAAGCCTTCGACTTTTCTCATGAGGTCTAACAGTTATTTAATCCGTAAAGAGGCTAGTAGGAAAAATTCAAAATACTTGACTCTACACAAAAAATTATGTAAATATTTTTTCGAATCTTAAAATAAAACTTTGAAATAATGGTGGTTTGAAACTTGGCCCATATAGAGCAATTGTTCACGCCTCAAAAAGTTGGGAGTACGGTAACAGTTTCTGACTCACTAAAAAAGGAGGCGAAAAACGGAATCGTCATAAAATTGGTTATGAAATAATTTTAACTGTTAAAAAAAATCACCACAATAAGTTGGTCAAAACTGAAAACAATAAATGTTAAAGTTACGTACATATAGGCCAGGTTAAACTGGGTAAAGCTAGCCAAAAGTACGTAAATCTACTTATAAGAGTCTTAATCCTCGCTCCACCGGGCTTGGTGACACAAAATGTAAAAAGAAAATTTAAGCTATTACGCTTACTTGTCATAAGAATGTAATTTTACCTAAAATGAGGTTAGCCCGGCATTCCGCTCTTCCGAACTTGTTGGTAGCGATGACCCGGTAAACGGTCTCGTCTTCCGGAGTGGGCTCCAGCAGGCTGAGAACGGCGGCGCCCGTCTTTTGGTCGTAGGTGAGCTGGTGCGCCCGGTCGGGCTTGATCTCGTCTTCTCCGCGGTACCACTTGACGACGGGCGTGGGCTCGCCGCGCACCAGGCACCGCAGCGTCGCCGTCTCCTGCGGTTTCGCCACCACAGGCTTCAACGGCTGCGTGAATTGCGGCGCCACGCCGCTCTCTTCCTTCTCTGTTAGACAACAAACAATCATTAGTATTCTCTCTCTCGGGAAACGACTCAATTACGCCAAGGCTTGGGGTTAAAAGCCACGATCCCGATTCACAACACTCAGGACTAGAAATTATGAGAAACTACGTACTCAAAATCTTGCTTAGCAAGGAAGATAAGACAAAATGCTGTTTACACTATAATCAATGTATCAAATTTCCTGTGAAAGTGTTACCATAAAACAACAGCGCAGGTTTTAAATTTTCTAGGTCAAATTCAACTTAATCATAATGTGCAAAATTTATCAAACTTTCTATTTACAGCCTACGAAATGCACTGATTTGAAGAAAGTGGAATGAATAAGTTTTTACGTATGTCGAGGCAAACTTGACATACACGCAAGGTTGTAAAAGCTGATTTCAAACTCTACCGATACGTTTGCGTGCTGCAACTGCAAATCACGAATCGGCAGCTGATAGCTACAGCTTCATAATCACACATAAGCTTTTTAAAATATCAAAACAATACAGAGGTTATTTTCTAGTAAAATAGCTTTTTCCTTGTTCTTTTTAACATCTAAGCAGTATTGCTGTGCAGAAATTTTGACATATTACGCAAAAAAATAAAAAAATAAAAATGGATTCAGGTACAGCATTTTACACAAAAACCAGCTTGTTCAACACGCTTTAAGTGGATATTACACAAGGCGATTTTTAAAAGGTATAAAACTTCCAAAGCTGATTGAACTCGGCATAAATCCTACTTTTTCGGACAAGATCAGGAATCAAATGAATAGTTCCACTTGCGAATGGAAGAGTTATTGACAATAAAGCGTCGTTCAGGTTAATCAGCTCAAATCTAGCGCAGGTTAGTGAAAAATACATCAAGCTTAAAACCCACAACGATGTACCTAAAACAACCAGATTGGCTGTAGATGTAGCAACGCCTGCTGGATTAGACGCTCGGCAAGAATAGTTTCCAACGTACTGGGGAGTGGCTTTGGCAAACTCCAGTGTGACAGTAGACTCAACCACGGTCATGAACACTTCCTCGTTAGCAACCAGTTCGACTCCGTTGCGATACCACGTCAACTCTGGGAATGGAACTCCTTCGACTTCGCAAACGAACTTCGTAGGTTTGCCGTCTTCGGCGATAACGGGCTCGAGACGTTTAGTGAACTTCGGCGGCTTGGACTTTTTGGATTTCATGACAACCGAACGCCTCACCGTCTTGGTGTCCTCGTGGACTTGCACGTCCTCGACGACGGGCTCTTCGGGGAGCTTGTCAACGCCGCGTTTGGCAGTGACGATCTCGAGATCGCGAAGCGGTTGGTCGTCCTGGATGTACTGACCAGCGGTGCGCTGCACCAGCTTCGACTGGGTTTCGACTGTCATCTCTTTACGCCAGGTTTGTTGGCCTTCAACAATATCTTGGCTTTCGAGAGGCACTTTCTCCTTCTTAGCTGGCTTCTGTTCTTTAGGCTTCAGTAGTGTTACTTGAGCTTGGGAACGAACTTCCTCGACCACGTCCTCAACCTTCTCCTCTGAAACTTGGGTAGGGATAAGTTCGGGTTTCTCTTCTTCTTCCGCAGGTTGCTCGTCCGCTGGACGACCAGGAACGGGTTTGTCGATCCTCGTGCGCTTCTTCCGCCAAGGCTGGACAAGTTTTTCTTCTGGAACGGGCTCTTCCGGTTTCTTGGGTTCCCGCCTGTATTTAGGCTTCTCTTGCTCTTCCGCGGGTTTGACTTCTTCAGGTTTAATTTCTTCAGGCTTGGCTTCTTCTGCCGGAACTTCCTTTTCTTCCGGCGTAGGTTTCGGAGTAGGTTTAAGCTCAACTTCTTGTTCCGTTTCTTCTTCTGGCTTTCGCCATCTCGGCTTCCTTATACCTTCAACCTTTTCTTCTTCCTTGACTTCTTCTTCCACCTTCTTTTTAGGAATAGGTTTCAACTTGACTTCTTCCTTTACTTCCTCTTCCGGCTTCGGTCGCCTCTTGACTGGCTTCAAAGACACTTCCTCGGGAACTTCGGGCTTTTCTTCCTTCTTAAAGGGTTTAAGAGGAACCTTTTCTTTATCTTCCTCTTCCGGCTTACCCCTAATAACAGGCTTCAAGGAAACTTCTTCCTTTTCCTCCTCCTCAGGCCGAGATCCCCTTCGAGTTGGCTTCAAAACTACTTGTTCAGGCTGAGGTGCTTCTTCGACAGGTACTTTCGCCTTTGGCTTTCCTCTTCTCCAAGGCGTCTCAACTTCCTCCGGCTTCTCCTCTTCTTTAGGCGCTTCCGGGACCTGTTCTTCTGGCGCTTCCGGTTTGGGCTTTTTGCGGCGCTGCCAAGGAAGCTTTGTCTCTTCAACCTCTTCCGGCTTAAGGGCCTCTTCCGGTTTTGGTGGAAGAATGGACGGCATCTCTTGCTCCTTTTCCGGAGCCTTGTCCTTTTCCTTCTTGAACGGCTTGAGGACAACCTCTTCCTGTTCGGGTTCTTCCTTAGGCAGTCGTTTGACTGGTTTAAGGGTAACTTCCTCTGGCGCTGGTTCTTCCTTGGGCCGTCCTTTACCTGGTTTGAGTATGACCTCTTCTTTCTCCTGTTCTTTAGGAGCTGGTTTCTTGCCTCTTCTCCAGAATGTGGGCCTTTCTTCGGGCTTCTCCTCCTCCACTGGAATTTCCGGTTTAGTTTCTTCGGTTGGCGCAGGAACTTCTTCCTCCGCTGGTTCCTTGATTGATACTCTCTTCAATGGCTTTAATTTCACTTCAATCTCTTCCTCTGTCACGGTTTCTTCAGGTTTCTTATCCTTGATGATGGGTTTCAAGACAACCTTCTCAGGTGCCTCAGTTTCCTCTGGTTTAAGAGGTTTAGGTTTCCTTCGCCATGAGACCTTTTCTTCTTGCACATCTTCTGGCTTTTCTTTGACTTCTTCTACTGTAGAAACCTTCTCCTCCGTAACGGTTACTTCTTCCTTTTCCTTCTTAGGCTTCTTCCTCCAAGAGACTTTCTCTTGTTGTACTTCCTCCGGCGTTTCCTTGATTTCTTCCGCAGTCGTTAACTCCTCCTCCGTGACGGTAACCTCCTCCTTTTCTTTCTTTGGCTTCCTCCTCCTTGAAACCTCTTCTTGAGGAGCTTCCTCAGGCTTTTCCGGTTTACGAATATCTTCAACAACTTCCTCAATAACAGTCTTTTGTTCTTGTATTACTTCCGTAACCTCCGTCTTCTCCTTTTTGACTGGCTTGAGAAGGACTTCCTCCTTTTCCTCGACGACCTCAGGCTTGCGGTCTTTCCGCACAGGCTTCAGCACAACCTGCTCTGCGTGAGGCTTTTGTTCTACCGGCTGCTCTCGAGGTTTCTTTCCTCTCTTCCATGGAGCCTGCGATGGGGCCTCTGCTTCTTGCTCTTCAGGCTTCTGTTCTACAGGTGCTTCCTCTTGTTCAGATTTCTGTTTAGGCTTCTTTTCGAATGGTTGCAGAACTACGTCAGGCTGTTCCTCTATATCTCTTGGAGCTGGTTTACCTGGCTGAAGTTCCGTTTCTTCGGGCTTTTCAGGGGCAGGCTTCGGTCCGCGTTGCCATGGCTTCAAAACTACCTCCTCCGGTTGAGGCTGTTCCTTCGGCAAGCGTTTTCCCGGTTTGAGAACAACTTCTTCCTTCTCTTCTTCTGGTTTTGGCTGCAACCGAGGCGCTTTCTTAATGAGAACTTCAGACTGTTCTTCGACAGGCTTTTCAACCTTTTTGCCTCTTTGCCATGGCACCTTAGCCTCTTCTGGACGCTCCTCTTTCGGAACTTCTTTCGGCTTCTCCTCTTCCACAGGCTTTTGAACTTTCTTGCCACGTTGCCATGGCACCTTAGCTTCTTCTGGACGCTCCTCTTCCGGAATCTCTTGAGGCGTTTCCTCTTCCACGGGCTTTTTAACCTTCTTTCCACGTTGCCACGGCACCTTAGCTTCTTCTGGGCGCTCTTCTTCTGCAATTTCTTTCGGTTTCTCCTCTTCCACAGGCTTTTGAACTTTCTTGCCACGTTGCCATGGCACCTCAGCTTCTTCTGGGCGCTCCTCTTCCGGAATCTCTTGAGGCGTTTCCTCTTCCACGGGCTTTTTAACCTTCTTTCCACGTTGCCACGGCACCTTGGCTTCTTCTGAGCGCTCTTCTTCTGCAATTTCTTTCGGTTTCTCTTCTTCCACAGGCTTTTGAACTTCCTTGCCACGTTGCCATGGCACCGTAGCTTCTTCTGGACGCTCCTCTGCAGGAACTTCTTGAGGCTTCTCTTCCACAGGCCTCTCTTCCACAGGCTTCTGAACCTTCTTTCCACGTTGCCACGGCACCTTAGCTTCTTCTGGGCGCTCCTTTTCTGCAATTTCTTTCGGCTTTTCTTCTTCCACGGGCTTTTCAACCTTCTTTCCACGTTGCCACGGTATCTTAGCTTCCTCTGGACGCTCCTCTTCTGCAATTTCTTTCGGCTTTTCCTCTTCCACGGGCTTTTCAACCTTCTTTCCACGTTGCCACGGCACCTTAGCTTCTTCTGGGCGCTCCTCTTCTGCAATTTCTTTCGGCTTTTCTTCTTCCACGGGCTTTTCAACCTTCTTTCCACGTTGCCACGGCACCTTAGCTTCTTCTGGACGCTCCTCTGCAGGAACTTCTTGAGGCTTCTCTTCCACAGGCTTCTGAACCTTCTTGCCACGTTGCCATGGTACTTTAGCTTCTTCTGGACGCTCTTCCGCAATTTCTGTCGGCTTTTCCTCTTGAACAGGCTTTTGAACCTTCTTGCCACGCTGCCATGGCACCTGAGCGTCTTCTGGACGCTCTTCTTCCGCAATTTCCTTTGGCTTTTCATCTTCCACAGGCTTTTCAACCTTTTTGCCTCTTTGCCATGGCACCTTAGCTTCTTCTGGACGCTCCTCTCCAGGAACTTCTAGAGGCTTCTCTTCCACAGGCTTTTGAACCTTCTTGCCACGTTGCCATGGTACCTTGACTTCTTCTGGGAGCTCTTCAGGACCTTCCCGAGGCTTTTCCTCAACTTCGGGCACTTGGGGCGCATCCTCTCTAGGTGTTTTCTTTACGGGTTTGAGGTCAACTTCTTCCAATTCTTCTTTGGGAACCTCCTTCCTCTCTCGCGGTGTCCTTTTAAGTTTCGCGACTTGTTCTGTCCATGGCACAACCTTCTCCTCCTCGGGCTGCTGCGGCTTTGGCTTGGGCTTCCTCACTTCCTCCTCGACAGTCTGCTTTATTAATTCTTCCGTTTCGACAACCTGTTCTTCCTCTTTCGGCTTCTTGGGACCACGCTTCCATGGTACTGCTACCTCTTCTGGTTTCGCCTGCTCATCGACCTTTTCCACCCGGTCAACCGCGATGACAGCCTTGTCCTCTGTGACTTCAAAGGGCACAGCTTTCTCTTCAAAGCCCATTTCTTCAACCGGCTTACGTCCTCTGCGAATGCGCTTTTCAGTTTCTTTAGTTTCAGACACCTCAACAGACTCCCGTTCCTTGGTCTCGACATCCACCTTCTGTTTGGCGGCCTCCTTCACCTGTTTCAGGTCTACCTCCTCAATTTCCGTCACCGATTCCCTTTTAACAGTCTTGACAGGTTTAAGTTCAACTTCTTCAACTTTTTCGACAGGAATTTCCTTCTTATCGCGAGAAGCTCTCCTCAACTTGACAATTTCTTGAGTCCACGGTACGACCTTTTCCTCCGGTTGTTGTGGCTTAGGAAGCGATGCTCTACGAGGCTTCTTTACTGATTCTTCTTCTACATGCTTCACCTCAAGGACTGTCGTATCCTCGACCTCTTTCACCTCTTCTTTAGTATCTTTCTTCTTGCCACGGCGCCACATAACAGCGGTTTCCTCAGGTTTCTCTTCTTCTTTACGTTTAACCTCTTCGACCTTTGTCTTCTGCACTTCAAGGGTAGCAGTGTCCTCAACATCTTGGACATCTTCCCGTGTTTCCTTTTTCATGCCTCGGCGCCACGTGACTGGCTTCTCTTCTGTTATCATCTTGTCCTCTGTGATTTCTTTACGTTCGACAGCAAGCTTCGCTGTGTCCTCTGTAAGGCTGAACGGCGTTTCAGCTTGTTCAGGAACCTTCTCCTCAGTTGGTTGAGTTTTTCTGGTAGGTTTAAGAGTTACCTGGTCTTTGTGAGTAACCTCAGGCTGAGGTTTTTCAACAGGTTTAAGCTGTACAGCCTCAGGAGCTTCGGCTTCTTTCGGGGTCTTCTCGATAGGCTTAAGACCAACTTCTTCTACACTATCTTTGGGAATATCGCGCTTCAAAGTTCTCGATGGTTTCAAATCAACTTCTTCGACAACTTCTTTGGGAACTTCTTTTCTTTCACGCGGAGTACGCTTCAGTTGAACCGCTTCTTGAGTCCAAGGAACAGTCTTCTCCTCAGGCTGTTGCGGCTTGGGAAGTGATGTCCTACGAGTCTTCTGGACAGTTTCTTCCTGCTTCTGCACCTCCAACACAGTCGTATCTTCGACTTCCTTAACTTCTTCCTTGGTTTCCTTCTTCTTTCCTCGGCGCCACATAACGGCTGTCTCCTCCGGTTTTTCCTTTTCAGGCTGGCGCGATACGTCTTCAGTCGCAACTTTCTGAACCTCCAGAACAGTTTTATCTTCAACTTCAGTGATTTCCTCTTTAGTTATCTTCTGGCCACGACGCCACATTACCGCTTCCTCGGGCTTTTTAGTTTCAACTACTTCAGTTCGATCAACAGCAAGCTTGGAAGCGTCCTCCGTGACAGAGAACGGAACAGCCGTTTCGGCTGGCTTCGTTTCCTCTATAGGAGTTTTCTTGGAAACAGGTTTTGCAGAAATTTCATCCGCCTCGGCTTGTTGAGGCTGCGGCCTTTCTACCGGCTTCAGATGAACACCTTGAGGTCCTTCCACTTCTTTCTGAAGTTTATCGAGAGGTTTAAGATCCACCCCTTCGAGACTTTCCTTTGGAATGTCTCGCTTGACAGTCTTCGATGGTTTCAATTCTACTTCTTCAACTGTTTCTTTAGGAATTTCTTTCCTTTCCCTCGGAGTTCGTTTCAGCTGAACAGCTTCTTGGGTCCAAGGTACCGCCTTCTCTTCAGGCTGTTGCGGCTTGGGTAGAGACGTCCTTCGAGTCTTCTGGACGGTTTCCTCTTGCTTTTGCACCTCCAAGACACTGGTATCTTCTACTTCCTTGATTTCTTCCTTGGTTTCCTTCTTCTTACCGCGACGCCACATGACTGCAGTTTCCTCCGGTTTCTCTTCTTCCTTCGCCTTGCGAGAAACGTCTTCTGTCGTTTCCTTTTGGACGTCGAGGCGAGATTTGTCTTCGACTTCGGTAATTTCTTCCTTAGTTTCCTTCTTTTTACCCCGACGCCACATAACAGCATTTTCGTCTTCCTTTGGCTTAATAGATACGTCCTCAGTTGTCTGTTTACGGACATCTAGAAGTGTCTTGTCCTCGATCTCAGATACTTCTTCTTTGGTTTCCTTCTTCTTTCCTCGGCGCCACATAACAGCTGTTTCCTCGGTCGTTTTCTTGTCCATAACGACTTCCTGCTTGTCCAAAGCCAGACGAGATGAGTCATCCGTCTCAGCAAACTTCGAGATAGATTCTATTTTCTTCTCAGTAGTAGTTTCTTCGCTAAGTTCTGCAGTTTGTAGCTTCCTTTCCAATGACTTCAACTGAACCTTCTCCGGTCCTTCAACTTCCTTGAGAACCTTCTGTCCAGGTTTGAGGTCCACTTCCTCAATGCTCTCTTTCGGAATATCTCGTTTAACGATTTTTGATGGTTTGAGCTCAACTTCTTCTAACGTTTCCTTTGGAATCTCCTTCCTTTCTCGTGGCGTCCTCTTCAGATGAACAGCTTCCTGAGTCCACGGCACAGCTTTCTCTTCGGGAGCTAACTGAATCTGTTCTTGTTGCACCTTCTTTTCGATGACCTGACTTGTCTTAGAAACCTTCTCTTGCTTATCCACAGCAAGAATAGAGGTATCTTCAACATCAGTTGTTTTCTCCATGCGAACAGTTTTGTCGCCCCTTCGCCAAGTCACAGCTCGCTGTTCGACAACCTTCCTACGCTCCTCAACCTGCTCAGTCGAGGTGACAGCCAGCCTAGACGCATCGTCTGTTTCGCCAAATTGGACCACGGATGTCTCTTGTTGCTTCACTTCTTTGGCAGTCTTCTTTAAAGTGACTTGTTCCTGGGTCCAAGGCAGAGCCTTCCGAGTCTGACTTACGTCTTCCTCGACTCTGCGCGTCAGTCTGGAAGAGTCTTCCTCGTCAGTCACCCTTTCTGTTTCCCCTGGTCGGGTTCGTGGTCTTGACTGTCGGCCTGTCGGAAGTGGCTTCTCCTCCATTGGAATAGGTTTCAAAGTTATGGCTTCGAGCGTTTCAGTGTCTCGAGACGGCCTCCTGGTCGGTTTAAGATCGACATGCTCGAGAGATTCCTTAGGAATATCTCTCTGCCCAATCTTAGCTGGTTTAAGTTCAACATTTTCGATGGTTTCTTTAGGGATTTCCTTGCGTTCTCGTGGTGCTCGCTTTAGCTGAATCGCTTGCTCAGTCCAAGGTTGGACTTCCTGGGGCCGTCGGCTATCCAGGGAACGGTCCCTGGAGGCACGACGTGTCTTTGTGGTCGTTTCAGTGGTACGAGATTGCAAACTGGTTGAACGCCTTCCGCGTCGCCAGGGTAGAGTCTCGTCACCTGGGGGTAACAACTGTTCGACGCCTTCCTGAGGCTGGGGGCCCTGGCTGGGGCCCCCGATACCATCAGGGGCGAAGCTAGTGCCAAAGCCAGTACGTGATCCTGGAAAACCTTTAGTGGGAGCTTGCTTTTGAGCATCATCTTCCGGCATAGGAACTCCATAACCTACTCCAGGTCGTCCTGTGAAAGAATAAGAATGTTCAGGCACCATCACCCACCGACAACCACCCAGAGCAGGCAAAGTTTAGAAAGCTAATGCGATTCCCGTTAACTAGAATTAACCAATATAAAAATTTAAAGGCTCTTTCAAATTGCAGTCAAAGGGATAGATAGACAGGAACTCACAAGTAATATCAAAGAATGCTTAAAGCCTCCCCCCTATTCTACATGCATTCGCGTAGTTTGAGGGGCGAGGAGCTGGGGGTCCGGAGGAGGAGTTCGAGGCTCCCACCCCGGGGGTCTGGCTATGCTACGCCACTAACTATGTGCCCTATTTTAGGCAACTCTTGACCCCCTTCCCCTCAATGTCCCAAAACGCAGGATTTTCTCGTAAAGCTCGGTTCTGAGTGGACCGTGCATGAACCTTGCCCATTCCCTCCTCTAAAAAGGCAAATAGTATAAAGATGATCCCTAATGCGACGGACTATTTCTAGCATCTAATTAAAGCTAATTAGTAATGAATATTTCAAGTAATGAAAAATTGGCGGGTAAGTAGTACGCAGTACATATATTTTCTATTAAAAGCTATTATAAATACTAACTTCTGGCGATTTTCTTTTGATATTCTTCACCAGGCATAAAATTACAGGTGCACCAACTCACAGTATTTAGGGCAATGACCTACTTTTTGAAAGAACCTAAAAGACACAAATTGTAGTAAAAAAGAAAAAAAAATACGTTCTAGTTTTAGAAAATCAATAAAAATATGTTGATGTTCACACAAAATTAAGTTAAGGTGAATATGCAGGATATCTTACTTCCTATACCTATTCAATTAGGAGAAGTTGAAATCCCTTGGTGAATTATAGCAACGTGGATAAAAAGTGTACTATACTGACTTGGAGTGATTCAAAAGATCAATTCTGAAAATTTTAGAAAAGCGTTTTTCCGTTAAGGTCTCTATTTTGATCGTCAGAACTTCACATTTTCGATTCAATGCGGGCACGACGCGCGAGGCGAGGGACACGGGGCGCGTGGCAGGGCAATCATTAAAGGACCGCGTTTTTTTTTTTTTTTTTTTTTAAGGGAGAAAAAAAAAAAAATTTTGGGGAGAAAAGGGGGGATTTTTTTTTTTTCTTCAATTAAATTTGTTAATTTTTTTAAAATTCATTGTTAAAAAGTGAAAAGGTATAAATTTTCAGAACATTT
>Ga0058701_10002616_pt1 | contig 13773 bp, 8 predicted proteins | sample AgamicOrMae_FD_97039 | JGI IMG/M metagenome (GOLD analysis project Ga0058701, IMG submission 97039) | Agave microbial communities from Guanajuato, Mexico - Or.Ma.e | ecosystem: Host-associated > Plants > Phyllosphere > Phylloplane/Leaf | place: Guanajuato, Mexico | collected 2012-06-04 | reverse complement strand
GAATTATCGACGTTTAATTACTCCTGCAGATATGTTTTCTGATTTCAAGAAAATGTTTCCTTTGATATAGTCACAAAACCTCTTTTTTCTTGGCGCAAGATTTTTTTCTGGCAACAAGAACTTGTTTTTAACTGCAAGAAAAAAAATCTGACAGGAAAAAGAAACCTTGCGGCAAGGAAAAAAAAATGTTTTCTTGCCATATCAAAGGAAATTTTTCTTGGTATCAGAAAGCATTTCTGTGAGAGTGTAATACTCCACAGTCAATTTAAAGGGTTGTATGTTCTTCCCTACACCATCCTGGTTCCGTCTTTCATTGAACCAGTCGCAAATGTAAGGTTTGGTAGTTACCTCCCTTCGCAACCGCTCCTCTCAAGACCGATGCCTCTGACTGCTTGCCGCGAAATAAGGCGTGGTAGGTTAAGTTAAATTAGGTTAGGTAAGGTTACGTACCTAGTACCTCGTTCTGCTTAGTTTTCACAACAAAATGTGGAACTCGAGGTGGATAATCCAACATCTCAAATTCACAGTGAAGTAGTTAGCTTGCACAAGGTTCAGAATTTGTTGAACAAATGAAATAGGTCCGTATTATTAGACGCATTTAAAATTTATTTGGCCTTCTGAAATTAGAGATGACGGGTCTCGTCTCAGTTGTCGCTGACCATAATCGGATATCGCCCCTCACCTTTGCCTTAATCCGTTTTAATTCCAGACATCTGAAGTTCATAATCACTTTGTACTTCCTGCTGACATTGAGACTGACTCCATAACGTCAGTCTCGAACTCGTCCGTGTAAAACGAAAGGTTTACACAGATTTGTCACCAGAAAAATGCTAAAGGAGAGGTTACGCACAGGGAAAATCGTTGTCTCGCAGAAGCGTATATAGAACCTATATTTAGGTCTGAAAATTTTGTCTATCTTAAAAAGTTGCATTTTCGGCCTATTGTGTTGTACGCTCCCTCGCCATGAATGGAACGATTCCGTAGCGACTGGCCTCAAAACATAACCTAATTTATCTTCGCCAAGGGACGGCGCAGCAACTGCCACCAAGAAGTAAGCGACATGAGGCTTGGCGTTAGGTTAAGTAAGGTTAGGCTTGTCTTGTTCCGCATTTGGAGACTGGAGGCGGATCCCAAGCGGTGGAAAAATCAACCTTCGAAATTTACTGTGTGCAGACACCCACGAAACTAATAAGACGGCGTCTGGTGTCATCTCTTCTCCCTTTCTTCCCCTCTTTTTCTCGCTGTACTTTACACTCATATTTTTAGGAGGGGAACCTCCCCTTTTATGTCTGGCGGCCACCACACTTAAGACATTTGGTGCTTGTCACTGAAACGAAACACAACTGTTAACGATTTTTAGTCGTTACCATGATGAAGTCCATGCCCAGCACAAACAGAGGAATATCTGATTAGTTGTCTTAGACTTGTTTTGGGTGGGGATGAAAAGGGCATAGCACGTGTTATGGTTTATTTTTTAGATGTACTCGACAGTAGACCTAGCCTTGTCCAACGAAAGAGATCCCAAAAGTAATCCCGAAAAATTCGGCTAAATTAACGAAAATATTCGGTTAAAAATAATAATAGTTTCATAAAACTTGAACAAAAAATTAATACTTATCCCCGTTTTGACTGCATATCCCAAACAGCTTGTTAAACCATCCATTACAGTTATAGTTTGTATCAGTGCGAGGGTAGCCATTGTCATTTTAAATTTTGGAAGTATGAGTATTATTTTGGCTTGAACAAGTCACAGAAACTCCCATTTTGCAAAGGAGCAAGTTCCTGTCGTTCTCATTTAAAAAAAATATTTAAAAAATGCTTTACTAACATAAAATTAAGAACCCTTTTTTTTTTCCTTTTCTCGCAAGAGATTGGTAAGTATACCAATAAGTTATGAGGGGATTGTGCATTACCACAAAATGATAATCTCGATAAGGCCTCCTCATGGACAGCTCACCGTTCTGTTCTGACCTTGCATTGATTCCGCTTTGATAACCTATGAGTCATGCCGATACTTTCATCTGTCGATCAGTCAAGCACTTCAAACGCCAGTAACTCTATCGGTTTCTCTCTAACTAATTTGCTCCCCCCCCCAAAAAAAACAATATTTTAAGTAGCCCGATTTGCGTCTTGCCAAAAATGTGTGTTTTTCAAATCATTTTTCCTGAATATATTTGGGGAAAGAATGAGTTGAATGTGTGGGCAATGTTTTAACTTTAATATTTTCCTACTTTTTGTAGCTGAAAATTTTGTGAACTGTCTTGTAGGCGAGTATATTTTACCTTTATTGAGTATATTTAGGCCAAGTGGATTTCATTTTAGGTAAATATTGTCCCAATGAGTTGTTGCGTAGGTTATGTGCCCTGTGTCCCACTTCTCTACCGCTCCGCTTGACGACTTTTAGGTTAACTTAGGTTACGTTGCTTCTGTCTCGCTTGCTCCGAAGAGTCGACAACAACCCGCCAGGATAAATTTGGTCCAAGGAGCGGATATTAATTCTGACATTTCGGGCCACCTGTTCTAGGGAACCGTTGTAGAAGAAAATCTTGACCACCGCACCGAGCTCAAGTAAAATTCCTCATTGGTTCCGGTCCGTGACAATTGCTCCTCAAAACTGTTTTTGAAAAATACAATACCGGTCAAAACACGGATAAAAAGTACATAACGTACTTTTCAAGTCGAAATTTCGACTTGACCTAAACCCGTGTTGTATTTGCAGTTAAAAACAGGTTCAATCTCGATTGGGTATCAACTTTTAAACAGTCATATCAATTGCTGGAACTGATTACTATAGCTATTGGTAGGTTTATCTTGAAATCTAACTTAAATACGATTTAAGCAAAAGTTTCAGCTCCACCTAAAACAGGTATAAGTCGACTCGGGACAGGTCTGGGTCGATCCAAAACAGGAATACGTCTACCCTAAACAGGAATGGGCCCGCCCTAAAGTAGGTATATGCGTGAACGAGGTGTAGATATACCTAAAATAGGTCAATCTTCATCAGTGAGTCCCCTTTTCTTTCCGAAGTTCACGCGATCGGTGAGAAACGCGTGTGAGACGGGGTTTCCGGATGACCTTTCCCCTCCCCACAGCCTTTTAAGCGATTTGTACTGATGCTCAGACGGCACCAAGGTCAACTTGAAGCCCTGCACGGGCAATTTCTTAGCGTATCGCACCTCCCCCCCACCTCCCTGCGTCGCGCATAGTCTCAATCATGAGGCCTACACGTTCTAGAAAGTTAGCTATTTTCGTTAAGAAACAACTTTGCTATTTCACTCTCCTGCGCCTTGTGTAATGACTATCTTTACCAATTGGTACGTCGATTAAAACAAGAAGAAAAAATCTGGTAGAATATTTTGTGTGAAGGAATTTCGAAACTGATTAGAATCTTAACCTAAGGAAAGTAAAATGTTGCTTTTTCTAGAGCCCAAAAGAGGGCTGAAATCATTGTGGAATTTTCTCCAGTATTCCGATACTTCCTTGCTCAGCTAAAATAGAGGTATAAAAGATCTTATTTTCTTAATTAAGTATATGTTTATCACCTCTAGTATCTTTACTCCAATTTTGGGCTGAAATATAAAGTGTTGTTTTGAAACTAAATTTTGCTCTAGAAGTGAAGCCGACATCGGTCTGTTCTGGAAGCACGCGGTTAAGACGAGATTTGTATCTTTGACGGAATATTTAGTGGGCCAAGAATAGCCCGCTGGAATACATCGGTATAAATTTGTTTTGAGGAACTTGTCTGTATTTCTTTCTTTTTTTAATGCTCTGTGGTAAATAGACCTGTCTCGCTCCGATTTTTTATTATCGCTTGAGAGTCTTTCGATAGAGCCATCGGTACATTTCGTAAGTGAATAGACACTATCTGACCCTTTTCCTTTCGCGCTTTACACAGCGTTCATGCTATCCCTGGCTCCCTCCTCAAAGGTTTTATGAACCTCCCTCACTTGAATCGATTTTAAGCGATGTATGACGTCATTTCTGGAAAAAGTTGGCTTTTTAGTTGTCTATGGTCTCGCTTTATCATTTTTTTTGAATTCAGGAATTTGTTTTGATTTATTGTTTACGACAAATTATTGTGGAAAAGTTGGTAGTAGCTCTCACTAACCTCCTTCCGCTATAAAACGCACTTAATACTTTCTCATGTTCCTGTGACATGTTACTCTTGACTTGACTGAGGTGTCAAACCTCTCGTTCTCGCCTTCAGTTGCTACGCATACATTTATTGGTTGATATACAGTAAAAATTAATCCTTGTAGGTATACCTGTTTTAGGTATGAAAGGTTGGCTATAAGCAGGGGAAGAGTTCAATTTCGTTATTTTTTAAGATGACCCTATCAATAACCACATCAAGCTCTCGATGAAACCTTTTCGTTGATTTAGTTGTGAATAGCTTTTACTGTGCATTCACAACCTGTTTAGGGTAGTTTGTACTTGTTATAAATGTACAGTTAAAACCGTATTGTGGATTTTTTTTCGAGGTACGCTTAACAAAGCTCTCGCTGAGTCGTTTCGACTGATATGGTTACTAATAGATCTGTCTCAGAAACAAATTAATGGTAGGTCATATCAATGTCATATCGTTTTAACTTATTCCTATCCAAAACAGGCGAAGGATAGAACTACCCAAAACAGGAGTCTTAAATGATCGAAGACCTGTTGCTCTTTCCCTGCAACCGGCTTAATTTTAGTTACTCTTAGCTTTTCTTCTGTGATTAATTAGAGTAGGAAAGTTTAATTCTGTGTCTTGATTGCATCATCTCATCACGCCTTTAAGAGGAAAACTGATAAGGATGAGGGAAAGACGACTTACGTAGGAATTGGTGTGGTACCCGCGCGTCCAATCGGCGAGACACCTGCCCGGAAGTGTATAGCCTCAACCGGAAACGGCTGAATAAGGCGGCACGTTCAAACCGCTCGCGTTGCGAAGGTTGTGAGCTGATTTGGTATCGAAATATTCTAATTGCAGGCCTTCGCTCCCGAATGAACCACCACATAAGGACTACAAGGTAGTCTTCAAACTATCTCCGTCAAATATCCAAAAATTACTGGTCATCATATCATTAAATGTAGTGGAACATACCCTTCCCGGTCGGTTCTAAGCCCCGAATCGAGAAAAAATTATGTCCAAACATGCTTTCTTTAGAGGATGCATTGATGAAAGTTGGACCAATCCTGCGCCTGTGTTAGAAATGGCGGTCAAATGGGTTTAACACCCGGTTTGCTGCTGTTTTTTGTTTTTTTTTTAGAAAATAATATTTTTTCCCAGCCTGGTAATATTGAGGGCAGGAAGTCCAATTGGCCAGTAAAAAGGTCAGTGAAAGAAAAAAAAAAGAAAAATTAAAACAAACTTTATTTTACCTGTTAGTTGTATTAGCTCGGTTTCTAAAACTGTCGACTTTGAGTTCATAGGCCATGTTAATTATTTATGGGATACTTCCTGGTGGCGGTTAAGTTGCCAAAACTTTGTGTCGCGAGCCAAACCGCGTGCGAATAGAAAAAAAAAATCAGGGGCATTGAACTCTTCCGTTCGGCAGTCACTTACAAAGTGAAAAGGAACGACTACTAGCTTACAAATAGAAACCGGTAGCTTAGCGTTTGTGTAAATAAAAGTTTAATTATTTCGATTCATTTTAGTTCGAATTTTCAGATGTGAGATAGTGTTGCAACGTACCTCAGAGAACTTAAAATTATGATTTGTGATTTGGCGACCTACTTCTGAGTTCGGAAATGAATCCTTAGTATAAATTTCGAGGGTCACTTCGATTCGCACGTCCTTGACGAGCATATGGGGAAACACGCACGTCAAGAAGGCCCAATTTTGAATGGGTGTTTGGGTTTGCGTGCGGGAAGACGCTTCGAATTTTAAATGTAGCATTTTCTACCTTTCATCTCAAAGCCAAGGTATTTAACCTAACGTAATGTAGCAAATAATTCTCATAGCTTTGTGTGCATTGTGCCTGGCGGTACTTTATGAAAACAACATTAACTTTTGGGCGTGTTCTACCAACATGCGCAACTCAAGTCAATGGGAAAGCAATAAAAAAAAGTGATGTGGCCGCAACGCAAATCGAAGTTTGAACCACAGAGAGAGAAAGCAAGGATTGCGGGATTGCGCGCAATGCTGCGCGTCCGTGCGCACTTTCACCGCCGCCGCCGCGCGGCAAGCTGCGTAAACTAGGCGCTTTGCTTGCAGGCGGCTGGCATGGCCCTCCAGCCGTCACGATAGCCGCACAGCGCGGGATATAATCATAATGCAGTATCGGTCACATCTTGAATCAAAAGGAATTTGTAATATTGACCAGACTGTGAGGTCACTTGTACACTCATTCTCTCAATTTCGAAGGTAGCGTTTTCTACTTCTGGTGTTACATACTAGGACGGCATTTCATTGCGATTAAGGATTAACAACAGAAAATCGCGTAGGTTAGGTTAACCTAGGCTAGGTTTACGTGGGTTATATTGACCTGGGATTGGTTTACCGAGATAACGTTAACCTTGGTTTGGTTAAACCTCGTTTAGTTAACAGCTAGGTTAGGTTAAAAGCCTTGGTTAACACCGTGGTTAGGTCAACAACTTGGTTGACCTTGGTTAGTTAAACACCTTGGTTAACACCTTGGTTAGGTTAACGCCACGGTTAACTACTTGGCTAGACCAACACTGTGGTTAACACCTTGGTTACGTCAACACCTCGGTTAACACCTTGGTTAGGTCAACACCTCTGTTAACTACTTGGCTAGGTAAACACCTTGGTTTGGTAAGTTAACCTGGATTATGTTAACTGAGATAGGCTAACCTGGGCTATGTTAAATTTGATGTGGTTAATTGAATGTGGGTTAACCTGGGTCAGCAGTTTAACCTGAATTAAGTTTACCTAGGTTAGACCATCTAGGGTTAGGTACCTGGTACCTCGCTTCTCTATCTTCGCTTGCGTCACCAAGCCTGATGCCTCTAATTCGCGGCGGCAAGTTGTTGATTCCGAGAAGTAATAGTGGCGTTGAGCTTTTTGACCGTTAGGTTAAGTAAGGTTCTTTATGCTTTGCTCAGTCAGCTCAGCTCGGCGACGGAATGAGGACCTCAATTAGTCGAGAAATTCAACCTGTGAAATTTAAAAATTCGAATGAAAAGCCTCGATCTTGTCTGCGAGAAATGGAATTCGAAAGCTCCGCTGTTGAGAGGTGACCTGTCGTGGGTTCGATTCCAGCCGGAGGAATGTTGTCTCAAATCGCTGGAATCCCGCTCACCGGTAACCTTCTATGTGGAAAGTAACTGTGAATTTTCCCTCCTAGGATTTCGATGCTAAATGTGCTCTGTCATGGAGCGATGATACTCTCATTAACTGTGTTTAATTTTTTGGCGCTAAATAAGGAAAAAATGTCGACGATTTTACCCCCCCCCCTTTTTTAGTAAGCGCTGTGGATGTGTTAATTTTGTGTGAATTGATAAATAGGACTTCTGACGCTTGTTTGACCTTGGGCCGTCGGCCCCAAACATGCATTCATTGACGGAACACTTTTCGTAATTCGTGATTCTGTATTTTCTTTTAATTTCTACGTTTCAGATTAAAAGTATAATCTTTATCCAAGAAGTAATGTCAAAAAATAAGCTAAACTTAAAAGAAAAACGCAATATTAAAACGCAATATTAATGCGATTTTTAAAGTGTTTTCTGTCACGTAGATTCTGCAATGGTGTCAAATATACAATTGTAAACCTTTTTATTCCTACCAGTTTTTTATTCTTTTTTTGTGTAAAAGTTTCTTTTTTTTTATAATAATGCAAGGCGTGGTTTTTATTTCCCCTTAAGGAAAAGTATTGTCATCGTGGAAGAATTAAGGTCGTGATTTTAATGAATCTTCACGTTTTGTGGTCCAAGGAGAAGGAGAGTTTTTAAAAAGTGTGTTTCTGTGACTCTGTACCCTGTTTATTTCCTGACTGTCCGTCTATTTGCCTTGTCGATCGAGGCATGCGGTTTACTTCCTAATGACTGCTCCTGGCAGCCAGGTCAACAGCAAGCGTTAGCCTTGCCTATTGTTTCTCTAAGAATGTTTGCATTGGGCGTGAAATGTGGGAAGGAAGTGACACTCCCAGGGAGGAAGCTAAATGCAGCGTTGTGTTTGTTTGTCGCAGGGTTCGTTGAATGGCACCGACGGGATGGCCGGCACGGACGCGACGCAGGGCAGCTGCGGCGCGGGCCCCAAGGAGCGCGCCGCGCGGGAGTGGAAGGAGGAGGACGCTACGTGCGCGAGCAACGGCGACGCCGACCTGGACGCGGACGGGGACCCCGAGGGCGAGGGGGCGGCCTTCCACAGCGCCTGGGGGAACGCCGCGGCGCCGCCGGCGCCCCTCTGGCACTCCGGACCTAGTGCAGTGGGCGCCGCACCCTCGCCGCAGCAAAACTCTTTGCTCCAGGTTGGTCCCCTGCTCGGGAGAGCAATTACACTCTCGGAGATTGTGTTTTCAAGGTCTTGTGTTTCTTTCAAGCCAATCGTTCATTACGGCGTACCCAGGTTAGGTTAACCAAGATTAGGATAATCTAGGTTAGGTTAACCTAACCCATGTTAACAGCGAGGCACAGAAACTTGATCATCTCTAACATTACCTAAGTTAACTTAACGGTAACCAAGTCTAATGCCGCATACTTCTGGGCACAGTGAAGTAAGCAGCTTCGGGCTTAGTGACGGAAGATCGGAGCGAGGTTAACGTAGGTTAGGTTAACGTCCGTTCTTCCGTCACGTTCCGTAACGTCCGTTCTTCCGTCACTAAGCCCGGAGCTGCTTACTTCGCTGTGCCCAGAAGTATGCGGCATCAGACTTGGTTACCGTTGGGTTAACTTGAGATAGTGTTAGAAAAGATCAAGTTTCTGTGCCTCGCTGTTAACGTGGGTTGAAACAGTCTCTAAATCACCTGCAGGTAGGATAGCCTGAATTGTTTTGAAAATACAGAACTTGATGAGTTAACAAGTTAAGTTGTTTAAGAAAGGAAATCTGTGTCAGGATGTGAGCTCTATGAGCTACTCCGTCGGCGGGCAGGGCGCCCCGGGCAACAGCGCCGCGTCCCGGAGATCCTACAGCCAACAGCAGCTCGGCGCCAAAGTGGAGATGGTCTATGGGTTGCTGTCCATGCTGGGGACCCATGATCGCGAGGACATGAGCAGAACGCTGCTGGCCATGAGCAGCTCGCCGGACAGCTGCGTGGCCATGCGCCAGTCGGGGTGCCTGCCCCTGCTGGTTCAGCTGCTCTACGGCCGCGACCAGGACCCGGAGACGCGCGCCAGGGCCGCGCAGGCCCTCCACAACATTGTCAACTCCAACCCCGACGAGAAGCGGGGCCGACGGGAAGCGCGGGTCTTGAGGTCCCTTCAGTTGATCCGGATCTACTGTGATGAGTTGAGCAGCGCGCCTAAACCTGCTCCACCGCATGGTACGTGCTTACTAAAGGAAATTGTCCAGGCACTATCGTCCCAAAAAGTATTGTCCGGTTCAGGTCGTGCAACAAGGCGGTGGTCAATGTATTTCCCCATAAGGCGGAGCCTTCCTACGCGACTAGAACCGGACAATACCTTTTGGGACGATAGTACAAGCTGTCTCAAAAGTATTGATCGCTCCAACTTTTTTTTCAAATCTCTGTAATTTTGGAGCGGAAAGAGATCTGTATCCAACCAAAGGCTTCAAATCATCTTTTGATTCCTTTTTCTTGATCACATATTCCTATTGGAAAAAGGATCTGTGCAAGCGAAAGAGCGGAATTGAGTCCAGCTTTCTGAGGTTATGTTGTGTTTCAGCAGAGGAAGGTGACCGGAATCCGTGCCCGACTGTCGCTGTGCTGATGAAGCTCTCGTTCGACGAGGAGCACCGGCACGCCATGTGCCTGCTGGGCGGCCTCCACGCCATCTCCAACTTGATCCAGGTCGACCACGAAGCCCACGGAAGCACGACCAACGATCAGCACTGCGTCGCGTTGAGGCGCTACGCCGGAATGGCGCTTACGAATCTCACCTTCGGCGACGGAACCAACAAAGCGCTGCTCTGCTCCTTCCGACCGCTCATGCAGGCCCTGGTTGCTCAGCTGGCGTCACCCAGTGAGGACCTGCGACAGGTGAGGCCCCGCAACTGCCGCCTTAAACGTAAAACGTTGGAAATCATCTCCGACCTTCTCAGTTTCGTAGGCTGCATTCTCCTTCCTTATTGCCCTCAACTTAGCGACTAGAGCTGGAACCGTGGAACGCAGGAGTTATAAAATTCAAAATTTACAGTTTGGGTAAAGAACTGGTCTTAAAAGCAGGTGTTTTATATCAGAAGTCCACTACCAGTTCATATCTGCTTGTGAAACACCAAATGCATGGTTCAGAAATGAAACGGAAGTGTTTGTTGAGCTGATAGTTAAATATGGTTACTCTTGATATTCATGTATTGGTAGAAGTGGCAGCTCGAAAATTCCGTTTGTGATGTAGGTAACGGCGAGCGTCCTGCGCAACTTATCGTGGCGGGCGGATTCTCAGAGCAAACAAACGCTGCGCGAAGTCGGGGCCGTCGGCGCGCTCATGAGAGCGGCGATGGACTCTAAAAAGGAGTCCACACTGAAGTCGGTGCTATCCGCTTTGTGGAATCTATCCGCTCACTGCGGTCTCAACAAGGTATGTCCTTATCACGTCGTGGTAGAATATGGCAATACTGTGGAATCCCATACCGTGACCTTAACGCCATCTAGCGGCACCTACCCAAAACTGCCTACCCTGTCCATGCCGGAGGGACGTTAGTTCGGGCTGCTGCCGATAGGTGGAGCCTAGTTTGGGTTTCTCCACTTCTTCCGTACGGGAAAACTTCGCGGCGTGTTTTCTTAAGCACCTCTCCTATTTCAGATGGAAGTTTGTGCTGTTGACGGTGCTCTCGCCTTCTTGGTTCAAATGTTAACGTACAAAGCACCCTCGAAAACTTTGGCAGTCATCGAGAACGCTGGTGGAATCTTACGCAACATATCTTGTCATGTAGCAGTGCGAGAAGATTACAGGTACTTACTCGTTCTCGCAGCATCCGTTGAAGCAGGAATTCCTTTAAAGTAACCTATATTGTGTCTGATTTCAGGGCTATTCTTCGCGAGAACAACTGTCTTCAAATATTACTCCAACATCTGAAGTCCCCCAGCCTCACGGTCGTTAGCAACGCGTGTGGCACCTTGTGGAACTTGTCCGCCCATTGTCAAGAAGACCAGCGGGCCCTGTGGGCTTTAGGAGCACCTGGAATGCTTCGGAACCTGGTAATATACTTGTAATGAAAATACTTTATCCCGTGATCAAATCTGCCGTGTACAGGGGAGAATAGGGGAATTTTTTTCGACTAGGTTTTGAACGAAAAATCAGGAAATTTTTGTTTTTTTCCGTGTGCTATTTTTGAAGTGTAGGTTAACTTACGCAAGGGTTTTTAAATCTAGGTTAACGGGAATTGAGTATAATGCGAAGCAGGTTAACCGTGGAAAAGTTGCAAAAGTAGTTGAACTTGAGCGGGGTATTTTATAAACCATTTTAGGCAAGGCAGTGTGTTTCACCGTGTATGATACGCCGTTCTCTACACGCATGATACACGGGTACTCCGATACAAAGGAAACATAGGGAGTTTTTCCGACATCAACCGTTGAAAATCTGGGTGCGCACCTTGCACGGGGAAATACGGTATATTGCAAAGTTTTGTTACCGTTAACTCAAGCGAGATATTTTTACAAACCAAGGTCAACTTCCGCTAACGGAAAGGACTTTGTCAACACACCAAAGTTTCCGAAATTGAAAATAATATGGAAAACGTCTTATTTGCCTTAAAAAATCGGGTAATTTATTTTTGGACAATGCGCAAAAGCTGTATTTAATACTTAGCGAGCCTCAATATGTGGAGTTGACGATGTGCGTTTGGTTTTCGGCAGATCCATTCGAAACACAAAATGATCTCAATGGGGTCCAGCGCAGCGTTGAAGAATCTTCTGTCAGCCAAACCGGAGAACGATGAGAGCTGCTTCCGCCACGTGGACTCGACCGCCCGCTCGCTCGGCCTCGCGGCCTTGCCCGGCCTGCACGCCCGCAAGCAGAAGGCCCTTGAGCAAGAGTTGGACCAGACTCTAGCTGAAACCTGTGATAATATTGAGCCGAGTATGTCGCCCACGACGTCCACCGTCGGCCTGCGTGACGACAAGCTCGTCCTGTCCCTCACCGAGAGAGACGTCGTTGGAGGCAGGCCGCACCGCTCACACAACAGAGTAGCCCATAAAAACCGCCAAGGCATTTTCTCCCGATCCGATAGTAAAGAGTCGGTGACGAGCACTCACTCGGACTCCGTGTACGAGAGGCTTGCGAGGATGGGAACAAGCGCTTTCGACTCCCCGATGTCCGAACCTCGAGGACAAGGTAGCCTGAGAGATGAAGCGAGACTCCACGTCAGCTTAAGCGATTCCGACAAGATCGCAGCTCATGCGAGAGATCGGAACATATCCGATCGGAGGTTCTTGAGGCGATACAACAAGTCGATGAATCGCGCTGCCGAGGCCACCGACTCTGACTCCAATAGCGATTTAAACCAAAATGCTTCCGTGCTCGATCAGATAGTCGAGGCTGAAAACGGCTTGGCTGCGATGAACATCGAGAACGAGCCTGACCCGACTCGGAACGAGGAGATGAGGATATCGCCGATCCAGGCGTGGGAAAGCGAGGCGCCGCCCACAACGAACAGGCAGCTTCTGTCGTCCAAGGAAGATACTTCTTCGGGTCGCCCGGAGAAGGACCTGGATGCTGTCCAATCGGAAGAGATCGGTAATGTCCGTCCTGAGGCCGCGAGGAGGAACCGCTGCTCAGAGTCCGACTACGAAGGAGAGCAGGAAGACAAACCGATCGACTTCACTCGGCGATACCCGTCCGACCATGGTAAGACTGTCGCACATTCCCACACCTCGGATGTTGTCAAGGACGCCGGAAGCCTGTCCGACGACTTCGGGGACTTGGCTGAAACCGAAACGGACCAGCTGGTCAACTACAGCTTGCAGTACGGCGAGGACGACGGTAAATCGAACAATAAAGTGGAGGCGGCGGAGTTGCTCGAAGGTCAGGTGCCCATCTCCATCCATGAAGATACGGTGAAGACGTACTGCACAGAAGACACCCCTTTCGAAACCCCTGGGAGCCTCTCCCTGTCCGATGATCAGTCTCGGCGGAACGCGCCGATGCCGTCGCAACCTTTGCCTGCGGATAGACAACATTCGAGCGCTCAGCCCAGCGCTGGGCGAGATCCTCTCAATGAAGGTGCCAGGTGCCCTCTGACAAGATCTGATCAGAACAACCAGGAAAAACAAGGTAAGCTCAAATTTTCAGGAAACTTCAATTCTATTAAAGAAAATGTTCCTTTCGAGCATTTATGAGGGGTTTTTGCCGGGAAATTGGGAGTTTTCGCCTAAAGGAAATAGTCAATTTTTTCAATGAAGGGTTCTTTGAGGGTGATTTTTTTTAAGTAAATGGGATGACAAAGAAAATTTGTCTAAGGTAAGTTAAGCGTAGGTCCAAATGGCAGCGGTCATAGGCCAAGATCATCCGGCGTTCATACCTCATAAACTGATTGATTGATCTTTATCGGTCCATTTTACGTAATTTAGGTTTTGGCATCGTCATTTTAGAGGAGGGGTACTTTAATTTTAGGTGAATCTAAATACCCCTCATACACTAAAAGCTCGCAATTTGCAAGGACATGTCGACTTAAGCATTTATTATCCTTTGCTACTAAAATACGAATCCTTTCAGTAT
>Ga0058701_10002615_pt1 | contig 13773 bp, 9 predicted proteins | sample AgamicOrMae_FD_97039 | JGI IMG/M metagenome (GOLD analysis project Ga0058701, IMG submission 97039) | Agave microbial communities from Guanajuato, Mexico - Or.Ma.e | ecosystem: Host-associated > Plants > Phyllosphere > Phylloplane/Leaf | place: Guanajuato, Mexico | collected 2012-06-04 | reverse complement strand
GTTAGGATCAAGGTAAAGTTTGTCTGGTGGTTGCGAGTTTAGGGTATTTTGAAGTGAGAAAAACATCCTGTGAAGTTATCGAAGATTGAGTTAAGTTAAAAACATATGTTTTGGTAGAAAATGAGTTTTGGATAAATGTTTGGGTTGGTTTAAGGTTAGGTAAAGTTTCAGGTCAGATGAAAGTCTGCCAGTATAACAGAAGTGCGAATATCCCCACCAAACCTATTTGGAAACATGAGCCTCCCCACTTTATAGCTGCGCTCTACAGGCGGAGAAAAAGGCGTTCTAATAGCGACACTACCAGTTTTTGTCCTCTGTAATATTATTTCTTAATGAGTGCTAATTTAATCAGTCCTTCGTAACTCTTGTCTATTGTCGTTTCAACGTCGTCTTAACGTAAACGCTCCGTTCCAAGTCGAGAACAATGGCGAATAGAACTTTCTCCGGAACCCAGCTTCTTGAGCATTTCTTTCGGGAACCGCTCCGCTCGGCTTCGGAAGCGCTCGGCTCTGTTCGGGTGCGCTAGGAACCGGTACAGTGAGTCGGCTGGGCGCTGCAGCTGATCTTCCAGCGCAGCTGCCAGCGGTAACTTTTGCGTGATACACCAACTGAAGCCTTAACGCTACGGAAACAAGACTTAAGGAAATGTAGAAATGTCGTGAAGACTCAACATTTCTTTTACTATTTGACCACTCTTATGGACTACTTAACGTTACCAAACCACCCTAAACGCTCAGCTATTCTGAGCATATCCTGACATTCGCTAACCTAACCTACCTCTAATGCTTATCAGAGGCGATAAAATTGCATGCCCGTAACTGGTTGGGTTTGGCCTTGCATTACAAACAAAATTAATGCGAATCAATCCGTAAAGAGGTTTTCCATCAGAACCCCTCCAGTGAACGGCGTAGGCAACCTGCATTGTATTGCTGTATCGCCGGTTGCCTACGACGCATCAGGCGCGACGGCACTGGTTCCTCCAGGCCGACTCGGCGGCGCGGGTTCCTAGACGGCCCCTTGAGTATTAATCCTGGCCTGCTTTAGGATACGTGGGGTTTATTTGAACAACCGGCGGGTATGGGGTAGCAACCGGCGCAGTACCGCTTCGATAGAAAGAGCCCTCCCGCTCTTTCGCCACCCCGCTCGATTTTTCAAACCCGGCCGGTATACTCTGTTGTACGCCTCTGATTCCAAGTCACATGCAAGTAGCTTTTCAACGCGCAATGTTTCTCTGAAGACTAATCTCGGTAAGTGCTTCAATTAGCATAAATGATTTTCGGTGCCATACTGTACGATAGGCTGAGTTACGTAAAGAGTAATTTCCCTCCGATTTGCGCGTGATGCTCCTGTGGACTGTAAAGTGTTTTGAAACGTAAATATGTGTTCTGTTTTGGAGGTTAGTAATGAGATTGGCGTCCGGTTCATTACCATCATAAAGCGTGCGGTTTTCGTTGGGTAACCCAAGCAGTCGTCTAAACGGTTTGCTCGAACACGTAGCGCAGTCAGAGAGAATAGAGGTTAATTTCCAAGGTTGACGAAGTCATGTGGATATCTGGGGACATTCTTACTTTTGTGGATATCTATAGCTATGGATATTCATGCCCCAATGTCAAGAGATGGATAAGCATGGATGAATATCCATACGGATACCTATTATGATTTAAACATGCATATTGATCGATATTCATGTCCATGTCTAGTTGTCCACAGAAATCATAGATATCCATGTGGATATCCATTAAAATGCTCGAATATTTATGAGCATTCATTAATGAAGTGACTATTCACACGATGTCCGATTTAAAATGTATTAGTTTAGTTTCCGTGCGTTCAAGTCTCCCTTGTATTAATATAGGCGTGCGAATAGAAGTGACCTTCATTTAAGCGCATGGATATCCATGTGGATGTCCATGAATGGGTCCTTAGACAAGGGAAGTCTGTCGACAACATACTGTAGAAATCGTTCGGAGTTTTCTGGAACAATGGAGAGATTGTTCCTCCTTAGATACGCATCGGCAATAAGCAAAAATTCTTTTCGTTCAAAGTATCCGGAAAAAGCGTAAATAGAGCTGATTTTGTTACAGTCACTCTTCTGTACTTTTCTCGTCCGCAAATTTCTAGAATGTCGCAAATTTTCCAGATATTGGGTTGTTTGGTTCATACAGCCTAAAGAAACGTTTCTGAGGTTCGTGTCTTTAGCCTCGCTTCGCTGCCGCTCACAGCTTGCCCTTCGCCAAGCCTGCCGACACTACTTCCGATAGGCGGCACGAGACTTGACGACCACTAGGTCAACTTAATTTAGGTTTGTTTGGTGACCTATGCCTCTCTTCATTGTCTCTCCGCTCAAAGAAAAATTAAAAACACAGCAAAAAACAAAACACTCGTTTTATGGAATTCTTGCCTGTTTGGGTTTGCAAATTTAACGGGGTGGAATGTATTTTGATTATTTTTCAAGATTATGTACAGCCATATAGTTCAAAAGTTCTCGGCAAGACCGTTCCCTTTGTGTGGCTAAACATAGATCTATCTTGAAAAACGACTTGAATACGTACCCTACAGGGAGCCCCAAAAGTTATGACCCTTGCTTCCATAAGAAATACATGAAAGCAGGGGTCATGACTTGTAGCCCACTGTATAATCCCCGTTGTATTTTCACACCCAAAACAGATGAGAAACCAAAAACAGATGTTTCGCTTTTACTGCGATGAGGTTGGAAAATACAACAAGATTTCGCTGTGCACGGAGAGGAAGGCAACCGAGTACTTCATTGATACTCAACCAAAAAAAATATTGAAGAACCGTATCAAGTACTAGGTCTTGTTAGCCTTCCTCTCCTTTAACCTACCTCGCCCTGCTACCAGCAAACAACATACTAAACGCAACCCCAGCCGAATCTGCTATGGCCTAGTTAACTGCAAACTCAGCAAGAGAGGGAGAATAAATCGTAATAGCGGAAAGGTGCAACTGCGCCAAGTGCCTGCTTCAGGCGCCTGTACGAACTCCGTCCGCGCGCATTTTGTGTTGGCAAGCGTGAGTCGCAAGCCACGCATGCTGCACTCGCGCTGCACCAAACCCGGCCTACTTGATTACCTAGAGCTGTGCGGCGGCCGAGTTTGGCGGGGACCGCCCACGCGACGCGGACGGCGGGGACCGCGAGGACATGGGCCCGCGCCAGCCGCGCCGCTAGTCGCTCCCGGCGTCGCATCCAAGTGACAAGTGCGGAAGGCTCAGCTGACGACGAGCGGGCCGAGATGTGCGCGCCCGCTGCGCCGCAGTGATTAGTGATGTGCTGTTGCTCCATCTGTTTTGATGCGCTACATTGCGAGGAATCCGACCGCCCGAAAGGTATTTTTGTGTGGGCTGAATTTTTCTGAAGTTTACTTGAGGTTGGGTTGACAAGTGAGGTTGGGTCAGTGTTAAGGTTAAGGCTACGCAGTACATTGTTTTTAAAAAAAATTGTCAGTTCTATTCGCACGCCTATGTTAATTCAAGGGAGACTTTAGCGCACGGAAACAAACCTAATGCATTTTATTTTAAATGGGAGGTGACTTGAACGCACGGACCTAATACATTTTGAACGGGACAGCGTGTGAATAGTCACTTCGTTTTTTTTATCCTTGATGTTTTCTTCCTTTGGTAGCCCTAAGCGAGGCACAGGGTATCTAATATATCTATAGGTTACTTTAGTCTTGATTAGGTTGAGGAAGGTTAGCCTTATAGTAAAAGGAATTTGATATATTTTCACGCAGTGGTTTTTTTACTCCGTTGTTATTTCAGAAGTTTTCATCATCATCGCGTAACCGGAACAATTAATTGTGCCTTTTTGTGAAGTAATCTTGTTTCAAGGTTGCTTGTAAGAGAGTAACTTAAGATGAGGAGCTATTATCTAATATTGTAATCGTGTGTATTGTATTTAAACATAGAAATAAGAATGGAAAATCTTGTGCTTGTAATACACTAGTGTATTGCTAAGGCTAACCTTGGTAAGGTAAGGTTAAATGTCTTATTCCTCGCTTTGTAATCTCTCTACTTAACTGTCGTTTAGCCTTATGCCGCTTGCGGGTTGGTACCTGTCAGCAAGCGGTATCAGACCCGGTGACCTTTAGGTTATCCTTGGGTTAGGCTAAGTCCTGTCTAAGGGTTAGGCTAAGTCCTGTCCACTGTCAATCGGCTTGGCGAAAAAAGGTGGAGCAAAGTACCGGTAGTATAAAATGACATGGAACTTATAGTGTTTTTCTAAAGATTTTTGCCTGGAGGTTCGTGCGTTGAAGTCTCTGTATACTGAAGACCAACAGTCGAATTTGATTATCATTGGTACGTTTTTGACGAAAGAAATCAGTAACTTCTTTAATGCCCATGCAAATGCCCTTTTAGCGTTTTGTACAGACGGCGGTGACTTCCTTTTCAATGACGTTTTTGCAAACTTCGTTCATTCTAATCATCTCCCTCCTTCAAGCATTGTGACTTCCATTTTGTTTAGTACAGTATACTTTGCCTATTATTTCTTTTGTCTTTTTAGTCGGCGTCTTAAGGTCGTGCACTTAGTGTAATTGAAAGTCGAAACGCAATTTTAAACAATTACAAGTCTGGCGCACCAGTGCTGCCAAATTTTGCGACTTTGTCAAACTTTAACCGCACTAAATCGAGAATCGTTGAATATAACTTGTGTATTACAAATTTTGGCTCTCCTTCGAGATCAGGAATCTAAACATTTGCTATTTGGCGATGATATCTTTTCGTCAACCACGTTTAAATTTTGGCAATGTTTAGAAATCTGCCAAGATTATTGCGCTGCCGCTAAAGTGGCGAAAATCTTCAAATAACCCGCAAAAGTAACAAGCGACCCGCGTTAAAGTCTCTGTGTGAAAACACACCAAACTTGCTAACTGAAAAGCCATAGACTAACGCATTTATGCAGCGTTGACGGAGGGAAGGGAGGGGTAGGTTCGAAATGCGCTTTGCGGTCTTAATTAATATACTTGTGTTAACTAATTAACACGTGTTCAGCTCACACCTATCTTCATGAATTAGCAAAGGCGGGGATCATAGCCTAAAAATTTCAGAGCTGAAAATGCTGATGTATTTGGGTTGTGTTCACGGGAGATTCAAAGTCGTTTCTCATTCATATCTGGGGACATTTTTTTCGAGGAATATACGTTGGCAATACCATTGAACTGAAGTGACAAAGCGCGACGTTCTCCGCATTTAAATGATTTAGTATTACCTAAACAAAGTTTGAAAAATGAAAGTTACTACATTCGAATGCGACACAATTTTGTACGGTAAGATAACTCGGATTGAATGAATCCCCAGCCTTAGGACCCTTGCGATGTTCTAACCTATGCCCGTTAAATATATTGCGGTAACCGCAGAAATGTTTCGCATTTTGATCAATTTTCGAGACTTTGCAAAGGCCATATCAAATGAAAGCCCTCACCAAGCCCTTTGTCTATTGATATGGCAATTTATTGGTTTATCTCGGGAACTACGCAAAATACAACTCACTCGTTATATCTTCATGGATATCAAACCAATATTTATGTCGTGTTAAAAGCCTCTCAAGGAATCAATTGATAAGATTTCAGGTCTGACGTATGTATGAATTATTAGTCATAAATTAAATGTATACGATGCATTACGTAAGTGCAGGCTCGTGTAATTTTTACACAAGAAGGGTATCTACAGTTGATTGGAGAGATGGCTCTGCGTATTTTGTTCCACCTTCGAGGCCAAGCCATGCGGAGCGGCATCGAAGCGAGGCACAAGGCTTCTTACTTAGATTTATCTCACCTACGCGCTTTGACATTAGTAATCCTCATAATTTAATAAAAGTAACAAATTTTAATCTAATTCTTTAACTTTTGTGAGTGAATGTTTTAAAACAAAATGATACTTTTTGAGACAGGCGTTTGTTGAAATAGTTCCAGGATATGAATCCACTATGGACTACTTTTTGTGAGGAGAGACGCGCTCAGAGATAAAATAAGGAAGATAAACTATCTTTTTATGTGTCATGTGGATTGTGGTTTTTAAGCTGCGCTTCTTCGTTTGTAAAGTAAGACCTGTCGTTAACACGAGGCAGAGTTTTTCGTTGCGACTTTGGTGTTGAAGCATCATTTGATTTTTCGACATACTTTTTCCTTAACCGACGTGAAACAAATTCATTAATCCTTGATTTATGTGAGATATTTGGGAAATGTGTTATATCCGCATTTTATCCCAACTAAACTTTACTCTTTTCTTTTAACTGTAAGTTCTTTTCAGGTTTGGAAAATTGACCTTTTCAAATGCGTTCTACCCTGATTTCGTCTTCTCGCTGCATTATTAGGATTCTCGACAGGTTACCTTGGTTTGGTTAACTACGCCAAGGTTTGGTTAACTAGGGGTAGATTGGCTAAGCATAGGTTAACCCATGTAAGGTACACCAAGGTTGGGCTTACTTAGATTAGGTTAGGTGTCTTGTGTCTCGCTCCGCTGGTGACTTACTTTGAATTTAAAACCGGACCCTCAAAATTTACAGTAGACATATACGATACTTTCATTTTGAGGGGACTCGAATATCCAAGACCCATAGTCATATCTGGACTTCTTTTGCGTGTTCCCAATACTAAAGATGCTGGAAGAGTCGCGTGGGTTGATAACCGAATTCTCGTTGGACTGCGCCGTCAAAATTGATCCAAGTGATGAGATTGATTTCGCAGGATGTTTGACCTTGGCGATTGGCACATAGAGTGCGCCACTGCGCCGACGTGGGACGAAGAATCTTTGCAAAACAATCCATAGAATAAGAATAATTGGCGCTCGTTTTGTGCAACGACTCATATTTTGGCCGTCAACGACGCCAACGTTTTCTCACAGTATGACTCCGTTTCCTGGATAAACGATAGCATTGTTATGGAAATCGCTTTGCCTAGATCACCACAAGTTATTATCCGTACGAAGGTCGTAAATTTGATGATGTGGTAGTGTTAAGCGAGCGAAACATTATGGAATAACACACAGAGCGGTCAATGAGTGGCGTATTACTCTAAGGTGGCATTTAAACCTCTACCGTAATTAATCAACGAGAAAAAACAATGTAAGTTTATCGAGGTGAAGTTTACCAGAAATTTTGTTTAGGTGCATTTTGTTTAGGGAGAGTTTAGGTGAATGTAGAGTAGTAAAATTCTACTAATCATTAGCAGCTATTGAATCACTAAAATTTATGTCTATGAATTAATAAGATTTGATTATTTTTAAGTCAATAATGTCTACTTAAAAATATTTAAATTTGGCTTATTTAAAGCATTAAACTATAGGCCTACTCATTAGGTGCTTAATGTAGCGGCGGTAATCATTTTTAGAATTCCAGTATTTCACATTTAGAGTGAAATTAGTTTTAAGTCATATACGAAATGCCAACAAAGATTCGATTGGTGACTAGTGAGTATGGCACCTGGTAACCTTTTCTGTACAACGTAGATTAATCTAGGTTAGGTTACGAGAATCGGGCTTCGCTGCGCAAGGCTTCGCAACGGATAAGGTAGAAAACGAGACGTAGGAGATTCCCTTTTGTTATTCATAGTGGAGGATGAAATCCTCGTTTTCCGGGTGCGAATCAATGGTAGCTTTGTAAGACTTTGACTTTTCTCGCTTGAAGTTGCCTCTGACTATCACAGCAGTGACCTAGGTCTCTGGACAGGTGCCAGAATCCTGAACCTGTCAGGTACCTGGTTATAACAAAAAACCAGGTTTAAAGAGGCATTTTTTCTGTCAGTGTTCAAAACTACACGGGTCCTTACTGTAACGGTACTCTCTCCAAGGAACTGTGGGCTGGTTTTTGGTCCAGTGAACTCTCGAAGTTGCCTGCAGCCTAAAGCAGACAGAGGAAGAGTCGGAGGGAAGGCAGACGCCAGGCGTGCGCATAGAGCGGAGCTCGTTATTTGCACCCAGGAAGGGGGGGGGAGTTGCATCAACAGTGCGTTAGTGCCTGCCTGCGTATCCGCTGGAGGGGGGGGAGTGAAGTCTACTTACGTAAACAGCGCAGCCGTACAATAGCGAGGATCTCTCACACATTGCTTAGTGAATAGTGTCGCCGTGTCCCGCATCCTTTACGTTTACGTTGTCTGAAATGCCTTCTAAAGGGTTTTCAGCTGGACAGATGCTTTGCATGTTGGGAAAAGGGGCTGTGTATACCTCCTGTTTTTAAAAGTTTGTGCAGATAAATAATCTGATGAATACATTAAGTATTGCAAGGTTTTATGAAATGGTTATTCAATTTAAAAAAAAAGTTCCTATTTTGTTGTCTGTCCAGTTTTTTTTCCAAAGGAAAAAAATGGTCATACAGTTAAAAATAAATAAATAAAAAAACATCGAAACACTAATTTTAAAACCATATATATGCGAGCAGAAGCAAAGTACCACTAACTACCCAACATTAAAAATTTAGACAGCTGCCTCAAGGCAAATTGTGAAGCGCAAGGCGTATTTAAGACTTAAACCTAATTTAATCTAGATTAACGTCGTGGCCGAGGCAACTGTTTATTGTTTTCACGTAATCAAACCTAGGTTAGAACAAAAAAGGTAAAAATTGCATCCTTTTGAACTGCAAAGTTAGACTGGAATAACTACGTGCAGTATGCGAACAAAACAAATAAAAGGGTGTTGCGATTGACCCGACATGCATCAACATGGGAAGACTTGAACGCACGTAATCAACCTAATACATTTTAAATGGGAGGTGACTTGAACGCACAGAATCCAGCCTAATACATTTTAAGGATATACCCCCGTGGCAAACTAGTCAAGTTCACCTGGAACTGTTACATGCATGTTTAAAGTAAACAAGAGCTTGGAATATCTTTGAGACAAGGCTAACATACGCGGGTCCAATATTTATCTGCCATTACATCAGTTGATTTCGAACTTTCAAAAAATCTACAGTGGCTGATTTGACTCATTTTTTCAAGAAAAATGCGTATTCTTTTGAGTTTTTTCTCGGATTTCTCTTAAATTAAATGGTGAAGTTTCATTTTTTTGGACTCAAAAGTTTTGTACTGGGGTTTAAACTGGAAGAAATAGTTTTTTTACTCTCTCGTCTTCTCTTGGTATGACTGGATTTCTCGATTATGCACTTTCTTTTATGAGGTGTCCATACATCACCGTGTATTTTTTATCATTTTTGACGAGCTCAAACTCGGGAACTTCTGTAGATGGTGAAACTTGTTGTAATTTTACAACTATGCGAGGATGTATGATAGCTACAAACTATATCGATTTCAACTTTTCATCTTCATTTCGTCACCGCGGGTTAATGTCCTTAAATGGGGCAGTCGGGTCAATAGACACTGAAAAAAATATTATTGTCGTTGTTGAAGGGGCCAATGCAATCCAATTTCTCAATCTTTCATACTCTGTAAGCTTCCTCCTTTAAGCTGAAATTAGGCGCGTGGGCCGTTGAGGAAGAAAGGCGCGCCATCTTTTTTGAGTGAGAGCGAGAATCTTGCGTTTGTTTAGCACTCTCTCAATGTCTATCTTTGTAAGACCGCTTTTCTGCAATAAACTAATCAAAACGGCGGGCGGTTAAGCAGCGCGAAGAAGAGGCAGGTGCTGGGACACTCGAAGAAAGAGGACATGACATTTAGCATTGTTCCTCTCTCTAACACATGTATCATGCGAGAAACATGAACTTTATGTGTCGCTTTCGTAAATTACGTGGTTCCCTCGCCCGGAAGTCTTTCATAATGCTTTTACTGGTGTTTGGAAATATACCCTTGTTCATAGATCATAGGGTGGCGCAATCTATAAATTTGGAATATTGCATTAGGTATACTTCTGTTCCTCGCCGTCTTCAAGGCGAGCGGATCGAGGTACAAAACATCTAACTTTACTTAACCTATTGCCGCTATTGCCCCGCTCGGCTTGACGACGGAAGGTGGAACACAGAGGTAGATAATATTTAAAAAAAATATTGACGGTCTTAGAGAGGTTCCTTTTTTATTTTTCTTCTTTGCTAAGACGATCATTTTGGTCGTCATCTTCAAATTTTATCGACCAGCTGCAGCAAAGAGCAATCAATTTCTTGAGAAGGGCCACTGTTCTAAAGATTAGAGCATTTGAACAAACGTTTTCATTTTTGTCCCTTCAAATACAGATATACACGCGGTTAACGGGCAGAGGTAACCTAGCATGTACCCATTGTGTTGGATCGCACTTGAGCTGACAATGATCAATCCAACGATAGATTAATCACCACATTACGACTTATTATCTATTATATTACCTTTACCGTTTAAAATTCAACTGCGTTTAGATTTGACAAAATCGTGAACTCCGAGAATAGCACTAAAGAGAAACAAATCAGTATTTTACGTCAGGTGTTTTGTTCCTCACTGATTTCATAACTCAGGCAATACTTTATGACAATCACATCTTTTTACGATTGAAGTAATAACTTATTTTAGATTTTTTTTCCTTCCGAACATCATTTGTATCGCCTTCATGAGTTCTTTTACTCCAATTCAAAGCAAATACTTTTGGGATTTTCCCTAAATCAACAAAAAATTAACAGTTTGGAAACTTGATTTAGTTTCTTTGGCAAGGACATTTCTTGGTGAACACCAAGAATGACAGCGGATGTTTAAAATCAATTTTTAAGAGCACTTATGTCCTTTACTGAAAATTTACTATTAAGTTATGAACAGTCGTCTGTGCAAAATATCAGTGGCGTCTGTAACAGAGCAAAACGGATCGCTGAATCCAATCAGTGATTTATTTTCATTCGAATTTGTCGTTGCTGTCTCGGCTCGGCTTGGTCCGATTCCCCTGGGCTTAATTTCCGCAGTAACACGTCACTTAAGCTGTTTGGGCACTTTACTCCTTTTAACCTTAAATGGAGCAGAACAATCGTACGAATGTGAGAAAGGAGTTTATTATCCGCTCGCCGAGTCTTTATAGTTTACGGCCAGCTGATCACAGTGATACGGCCTCGCCATTGGCCGCCGCGACGCTCCGCGCCGCTCCGGAGCGCAAATGGCGTCCACCATTGGCTGGCCCCTTGAGGCCTGCAGGCCCGAGGCTGTGCCGGCCGCAGGCCGCAGCTGTGATCACAGCTGCGATCGCAGCTCAGTCGTCTTCGGAACGCGGCCGCGATCGCGTGCACGGAACGCCTCCAGTCGGTCGAGTGATGCATTGAAGTGATGAGTGTACATTTTCAGTTTTAAAGGTTGCATTTTCCTCTCGTGGTATATCCTGGTTCAGTCTTATACTTTTTTTAATGATTAACGACATGCGACTGCGTTAGATTAACCTAGGTTTGGGCCACTTAAATTTGACTAACCTAGGTTACGTTAACCTTGTTAACCTAGGTCCGGTTAACCTGAGTTATAATATAGCCAAAGTTACGTAGACATAAGTTATGTTTACTTAGGCCCAATGAACCAAGCTTGTTAGTTCAACCAAGGTAACGTTAAGAGAGGTTTAACTAACTTAAGTAAGATTAATTAAGATTAGGCAAACCGAGATTATGTTAATATAGGTTAGTTGCGTTGTGCCTCGTTTTGCCATTATTCCACGGGAAAGATACCTAGTGGCAGCTAACGCGTTAAATGATACAGCAAGTACAAATAATTTTAGCAGACTTTGTTAACATTTTAGCAGTCATCGCTAACGTCAGATGAAACTGCTAAATTTTAGCAATGACTGCTAAATAGACAAATTTGCTCTATTTGTAGCTCTTGCTAACTTATTAGTTGCTACAGCTAACGTTAGCAGTGGCTGCTAGAATTAACAGTACTTGCTATGTCAATTAACGCGTCTGTTGCTCCTGTTAACTGTTTTTTCCGTGTCGGCGCTGCCGTAACCAAGTCTGATGCTACTGACTTTTGGTCAATGGCTTTAAGCTTCACGGACGCCTCAGGATAAATTATGTTTGGTGCCCTGTGCCTCACTTTGGTCATGAAAGGCAGAACACAAGATAGAAAATGCAACCTTAGTGTCTTGTAGTGAAGCGGTGAGTTCACGATGGCTCCCGCCGCAGCCAACGACGCGAGTGCCGTGACTCCAGACCTGGACCACGAGGCGGGGCCGGATGACGGAAAATACCGGAAACTTCTTCACCTTTTCCGCTTTTCCAAGCCCACTCGACTCAACAAGGGCAAATCCCGCAAGAAAAGCGAGGCGATGACGAACGGTGGAAGCACCCCTGAGGAACGGAGATCCCAGTTGGACCGGGATATGCGGCGCAGCTGGGACTCTCTGCCGGAGACCCTAAGGAGACGCAGGCAGAGAGTTTCCCGGGATCTACTCTGCCAGTTTGTGGATCCTAACAAGGATACCTCACCGGATAGCAACAGCGAGGTGCAGGAATTGAGCAGGACGGCGTTTTTCTTTGATGACGAGGACGAGGAAAACGAGGTGCAGGATTCTGTGCCGGTGGAGATCAGGACCAAAGTGATGCTGCATCATGATGAAAAGGACGAGGATCACGCGGTCGTCCTCATTATATCGGACTCACCCGATGGCCAGAAAGAAGTTGTCAAGGATGGTAACTTGAATTTAGAAGAGATGGAAGCTGTGGAACTCTTAGCACGGGCTGTATCGAGTGACAGTCTTCTAGGGTCGAACTCCTCACAATCAGCTGAAGGTCAATTTGATAACACGCGTCATGAGGAAGAGGAGGCGAGAAAACCGAAGGTTCCGTCTGAGTGGCCTTTCTATGAAGTTATAGAGAACCCTGTGGAGAAGCATGAGGAACCTGAAGAACCGGTCACTCCGATGGGATCGGATGCAGAGAACCCTTACACGGTGATGGAGTTCGAGAACGCTACGCTTGTGGCGGACTCGGACAGCACGGAGGAGGTGGACAGTCTGGAGGGGTTCGACGCGGAGGAAACGGAGCTGGCGTCGGGGAGGTCCCCGCTGACGGAGGAGCTTCCCGTCATGTGGGCGTCGGCGCTGAGGAGGAGGGCGTCCGTCGACCGCCGCCCCGTCACCATGGAGACCATCGCCGAGGAGCCGGCGCAAGACGACTCGGCGAGGCTCACCGTCCGGGAGATTCTGCAGAAGTTTGAGGAGCTCGGGGGGCGGGGCCCGCCGGAGATGGCTGACACGCCCGAACGGGCGCCCACGAGCTCCAACTCTAACTCCAACGCTGAATGCGACAGTGATGAAAAAGCTTCCACGCTAAAGGATATTCAGGATACTTTGCAGAGTCTGGAAGAAAAAGTGCGCAACGGCAATGCATCTTCCGAGGGGCCGAAAGAGGGCCTTGTGGAGGACCTTGCAGAGGGTCCGGAGGGGGGTGCGGAAGGGGACCGACCGGAACAATTAGTGTCGCCCAGCCCGACGCAACCGGTGAGTGGAAAAGGGCTGCTTGGGCATCTAGCTCATCTGCATTCGCTGTATTAAAGATTGCATTTTTTTTCACCACAAGTGTAGCTCAGATGCTCAAAACTTTTCATCACACGATGACGCTTAACGTCATGCAACTGCTTTGGTTCACAGTAAAACCGAAACACCTGTTTCACGAAGTTCTTACCGGTTTCGTGTGTGGAGTAAAATCAAAGGTAGTAAGTTTTTTTTATATTTATTTTTTAAATGTAGGGATATGTTTAGCCATACAGTTTAAAAGGTCTCGGTGAGAGCTTTCCATTGATGTGACTACCCAGGTCGAACCGTCCGTGCCCCATGGATCATTCGACATGGATATCCATAGGATATCCGCACTAAGATTAAGGATATCCATACATTTGGTACGGATATCCAATGGATATCCATGTCGAATTATCCATGGGG
>Ga0058701_10002614_pt1 | contig 13773 bp, 4 predicted proteins | sample AgamicOrMae_FD_97039 | JGI IMG/M metagenome (GOLD analysis project Ga0058701, IMG submission 97039) | Agave microbial communities from Guanajuato, Mexico - Or.Ma.e | ecosystem: Host-associated > Plants > Phyllosphere > Phylloplane/Leaf | place: Guanajuato, Mexico | collected 2012-06-04 | reverse complement strand
CGTGTGTACTCTGTGCTCTGTGACGGTTGCTGGAGACGAAAGTACAAGCGGGATTAAGATGAAACTCTGAGTGTTGGACAAGACTAGGACACAGATGCGGTTTTTCGGAGTCTCGTGTAACGAGGGGTGCAATGGAGGGTAGTTTATTAGGGGATGTTTTGGCATATTTGCAGATGTTTCGAAATCCGCTCTAACGATTTTGATAAAACGCGAGAAGGACGGTAGCTCTATATAGGTGCGGCCTTTGATATGCGATAGTTATGTCGCATGGGAAAATCCGTTTAAGGGCAGTTAAGCTTAATTACGCACCAAAGAACCGCCGACCCCCTGTTCTTAGCATTTTTAATTTTTAAATCCTATATATAGGGCCCGAGCAATGCTTTGGTGTGTTAAGTTGTACTATTTCACGGGATATTTTTCTTCCCAGTTGAACATGCCCGATGATCATCTACGGGAAAACCTGCGCGAGTTTCTGTCGGGATTACTGAAGCAGCAACCTCGCGTGGAGGATGTGCCGTTTGTCAAGGAGTAAGTTGCTGCCGTTGAAATACACTGCAACATTGCCAAATGTCGCAGCTTTGTGAACAGCGGTGGAATTGAGACTAATATTTTTTACTTCCATGTCAATGGAAGTATTGGCATCGTGCAAAAAATCGACTTCGAGATAAGACCGGACTTAACTTGATTTCAGTTCTACACAAGCCGACAGGAAAGCTGACTGTTCTCTGTTTCGAATATAGGTTGTACCTGAGGTGCCCAGTGACGGACGAGGTCTTCCTTCTAAATCGCTCAACTGTGCTCCGAGAGGAAACTAAGGATCTGCCCGGTAACAAGAAAGAAACTTTCCAAGTGTATGTTTCTCCTGGAGAACAAGCTGCACAGCAGTGAATATTGTGACTGTAAATGTCTAGGGCAATAAACAATCTTCTTTTCTGCAAATGTTTTTTTTTTAATTTTTTTTTTTTGTAAAACCCCCTGTATTACCCCTTTTATTATGCCTCATGCCTCCATTGCATTTTCTGTTAGCTGTAGGTTTCCTCTACGTATCATGCAAACGGCACACATTCCGAAAAGAATAAACCTATTGCAAATTTTAATGAGGTTTCCATTAGGAAGAAAATTTTGCTAAGATTGAAAACGAGTTTTGTCAGGATATTGGACTTTGTCGATAATTATCCAACTGAGAAATCAGATTTTAGCATGTAGAACTGTACTGAGCCGGTAATGTGGCATGTCTAGCATAGGTCGAAGTTCTTTAATAAGAATTCAAGCGTTCTTAAAAATTAGGACGACATTGCGTGAAAATACTCCGTTGGTTTAAAGATAGCGCATAGAATGTTGGCATAAAAAGGAAGAAAACGGGATTTTTTGGGGGTAAAAAAAAAAAAATCGGTAACTCCCTCCTCATGTTATAAAAAGATTTGTATATTATGGTACTATGTGCACATTGAAACACCTATTATCTTACAAGAACAGATGTACATATTTACAATCATAATTCATAAAATTAAGTTGAAACAAAATATCTATACAAAACAAAATGTTTGTACAATAAATTACGTAAATTTAAAACTGCTCTTAAAATTGCCTATTCTACTAACCGGTAGCACAGAAACCAGCCCAAGATCTATGTCCAATTCATATAGACACTTCACAGTTGGTTCCACAAAAACCAGCATCTTCTATATATATATGTGTGTGTATATATATATATATACACATAAAAGCACATCATCATCTTAAAATGCCCTCTAGCTATATAAATAAAATTTACAGGAAAAACAGTGTGTTAACACAAAAGGTTCAAACTTACTGTAAAACATAAATTAAACACACCAGTGTTGATAAAACAGGTGCAAAATCATTCATGAAAAACGAAAGGAAAAGCACTATACACGACTATTGCTGCACATGGATATGTGCATCACCTAACAGAAAACGACTGCATCACAGCAAATAGCATTTTTTTAAAGTGCAGAACAAACATTTTTGTCCTTGGCGTTTAAATTAGAATTAATATTACTGAACTGTAGTCTAAGGAGAAAGGATGGCCTAAATGCATCAATAAATAGTTACCCGAGATTAAGTCCAGCTTTCATAAGGTTTTCAGCACAACTGTAGCAAAGGAACAAAATAAGTCCTTATGATGAGAAAAATTGCCTTGCAAAGAGGCAAGTCTAGTATCCAAGTTCATAAAGAAAGATCATTTCTAAGAGGAAATGGATTTTAAAATAATTTCAACTCCAACGATGTTTTAAAAAAAATTAATACTGGGATCGCGTTGTTACTCCGGAAATGGCTGAGGATCAAAGGGTCCCAAATGCGACACAAGTAGATGGTTTTTACAAGGATTTCTTTTCAAAACCAAGAGAAACTTAAAAGCAAATGTTAGCTGGAAGATGCATTGCACTCGGTATACTTCATCAATAACAAAATATCACACTCATACAGGCATATTTTTTCAACACATGCTCCATTTCTATACTCGAAAAAGTCATTTTTGATTTTATAGGCATTTTGTCCGTTCGGAGATGCGATCGAGACGTCCTAGAGAAGGCTGCCACGCCAAACGTCACGTGACTAGAGATGGACCAAATTTTGCTACCTGCCTCCACTCGATTACAGGGCAATTACTTTTTTTTTTCGTCTAGCCACACAACACAGCCGTGAACTTGACTGTTTCTGTTACGAGTTTCTCTGCAAGGAAGCATGTTTCCGTCGATTTCAGTCACGAAACATTCAACTAGAGGATTGTTCTATTTCATTATTTTTCAATTAATATATTATTATTTTTATAATTTTTTTCAATGGGTCACTCCGGCTGCATTAACACCAGATGGCAGGCTGACACTCAAGGAGACCGATGGTTTGAAAATCTCGATTCAATTTCTTTGTCAGCAATCGGAAAGCTACGTTTCCAATTTACAGTCCCCCTACGGAATATACCGTCTTTTCGGAAACAGACAAGTCTCAGAGAATAAAAAAAAGAAATTCAACTACGTAACATATACTGCAGGTTAAAAAGCGCCCAACAGCAACTTTTTCAGTGGAGAAAAACAGGGGATTGTATTTTCTGGGGCCCACTAATCCTAACACTGCGTAACTTGCTGTCACCTTTGTAACTCTCATTTAAACTGCACAGCAGTCAAGAAACACAACAAATGATTTGCACAAAAGTTATTGCAACTTTGGTTGTGAGTATGGCATGGTATGTTATTTTAGCGCTTAAGCTGATCAACTTAAGAGACAAATTAAAAACACCGCGTCTGCGGAACTTTAACTGAACAGACGCAATGACTCTGACTGACGTGAGTTGGACTGTTTTGATTCGGTTAAGAGAGAGAGAGAGAGAAAGAGAGAGTAAAAACCGGGAATAAGTCACTCATACAGAACTCGCTCACACTCGTAGACATGAAAAATCACAACCTTTAGACCATAATATCCCACTCCAGGCGATTTTAAAAAGCAAAGTAATTGAGAACCGCTGTATAACTCGTCGTGTTCGCGTAACAGACATTGTAAACGCCGACAATGTCCGTCCTCCTCGGTTTCGACATCATTACAAACACAGGTTATCTCTTTTTGTTCAACAACACCGATCAATACAAAAATATCAAATCCTGCCTCGCCTTAAAACAGTAATTGACTTCTCTACGCTAATTTGTTAATTTGCACCTTGCTCCTTCAATATGCTCTATAAATAATACACTGTGCAAATTTACAAAGAGACAGCCCACAAAAAAAGGTTAAATACTAATTTACATTACATTATTACTCTTATAAATATATCCAACAACAATAACTAAATTAATATATGAGAGAGTCATTCATCTATTGCAAACAGCATTTTACATTTGTACAAATCCAGTGACACATATCAGCGGATTTCGGAAGAAAGCTCTGAGGCTCCGCGCCTGTCGCGCCTCCTCCGCTGGGGTAGGGAAGTGTTACCACATTTCGCGAATCCTTCAAATTGAAACGCGGTCAACTTTTGAATCGGTGAATCTAACCTTGGTATCGGCCTCTTTTTTGGGGGCTTTCTCAGCTCAAGAGCGACCCTAAACTTATCAGAAGTGCTGCGTTGCCATTTCACCTTAAGTTAACCGTGCATCACTTTGACGGAATGGCGAAATCTGGTAACGCTGGAGGGCAACTCATGTGGATGGTTGGCCACCACTCGAAAATTGCACTTACAACAAGGAACCTTTCATACTTTACTGACCGCTGTGCGCTTGTGATAATAGACATCTATCTCTTAGATCATTACCCACAGTGCTTTTGCATCTCAGTATACTGCTTTATGTGTGAGACCTGGGAAAGGTCCTTTCTACTGCTTCGAGAGATCTATCACGAGTAGCCCACTGGAAAAGGTTCTACACATTGCTCTGGCGCCAAAGTACAGTCAAGGGCACAAGTCCTCGACCTTGATTAAAGGAGTGAGCTCCACTTGCAGGTCGGGTCCACTTGCCCACGCCTGCACTTCAGAGGAGTGCGCAGGTTCAATTATTTAGACTGCTTGATTCATGATAACCTCGATTAAGTCGTAGAAACATCTACTTTATCTCATCCCAAAAATCTTTCATTCTGAATTATCTTTTTTAAAGAGTTGAAAGTTTATCGAGGCCGAAGTCGTAACCACAAAACAGGTGTGTCATTTTATCGAAATCGGAGAGTACCGCCAGGGGCAAAAGTACCCTGCCAAGGGGATAATACATTGAGATACAGGATCTTTTGCTCTTGACAGTGCATTTTACATTCCAATCTTTAAAAATTCAATACGATCGATCAACAACACAGATGTCACGGTTTGGATTAAGCAGATCTCAAAAAGCTTTCACCCGATAAATATAAAGAGAAGTAAGTTTTGGGAATCACAAAGACATCTCGTTTTACATTAGCCATATAGTAACAGCAATTGAACTCCGCATTGGAAAACGTTCCGAGCGATGACAAATACTACTTCGATGAAATTTACAAAACCTTTTTCGAGATTACTACTTCGTGATGACCAATAAGCAGAACATCAGAAGATCAGACAGGAACAAGGTATGAATTGAAAACACCCAAATAAAAAAGAGAAACCTAAAGTCTCACAGTTTGCTAATAACTACAACTCACTCATAAAAGCTTTACTTTAAAAGCATTACTGTAAACTGGTAGCTTATCAGCACTTGACATACCATAGCATAGCTTTGGTTGAATTAGTGTAACATGTTATTGCTGCACATTGGATGGGATGAATTACGCCTCTATGAGAGTGCATTGCGAGTGCACTGCAACTGCGCTGCAATAGTCCTGCTATACATACATGATGTAAAGCTTTTTGTTCAATACAGAAGAGACTGTGGATAAAGTGCTAGGAGTTTCCTTGAGTCAGATATGGTAGCATGTTTCCCGAGAGGGCATTGCAGATCCATTACTTTAAGTATATAATATATATGAATCAATCAAAAGAGGCTTCAACAATTACTTTCAATATCAACCTACGAATATTGAAACTTTTTACAATTGTGCTTTTAAATAAGTTCCAGATGAACATCAAAAACCATGAAATATATCTCCCAACCAAAGAAGAATTTTCTCACAAATGAAATATGCACATGGTAACTTTAAAAACGATTTCAGCTCCTGTGCAATGAAAGCGATGCTTTCTGATTTATCGAGAAAAAGCTGAAATCTGTTAATTTAAAAACAATCACTCGGGCATGTCAAGAAGAAACTTAAAAACGTTAAAACAGATAGGATACAATCTTGGTAGAGTTCACTTGATTCCCATCTGATTTTAAAATTTGCATTGATTGTAAAAGAGAATGAAAATATGTAAAAACAAGGAAGGATTGTGGTGCTGACATTTGTAAGATTGTCACTTATAGTGAGTAACAAGATTATTGGGCCCAAAAACATTATTTACACGGAGTTGACAAGAGAGTGGTTAAATGCGCTTTCACAACAGAGTAAAGACGTGATATCCCAACAAAATGTCACTGACCCTGTTTCGAATTCTCATTCCAACAACGGCATGGGAGCATCACCACAAGGACAACCTTCAGATCTGTCCAAATCACCGCACTTGACAATCCTGAGTTAGAGGTAACGCACCCGGAGGGCCACTGGTGGGGCCACTCGAGGGGCCTCCCGGAGGGGCGCCCGGACCGGAGGTACCCCCTTCCTCAACTGGACTTTTCGGAGCGTCGGAGGACACTTTGCACGCACTATCACCGGCACCCGCATCTTTAGAGGGAACACCTTCATCAGTAGCGACGCCCGGCTCTGGGGGGGCGTCATGCGCCGCCGGGGCGCCTTGCGACGGGTTGTCCGCCACTGGGGCACCTGGGGGCCGACGAGCGTCCGTCGCCATCACATACCCTTCTTCCGAACGCGAGATTTTTAAACGGATCGGGGTGGTTTTAGACGTCCGCACTTTCCTTAACGCAGACACTGTCCGCTTGACGGGCGAGGCCCCTACGGGCGGTGGTCCACCCTGGGGCTGCCCACCGGGGAGGGGTGGGGGGTGTCGGGAGTCTGATTCGGCAGGGTTCTCCGCGGCCGGTTCCGGCGCGGGCTCCGACGCGCTAGGCTCACTCTTAATATCTACTAACTCACTTTTTGGTTCGAGAGGTGGAACGCGCTCCTCGCCCTGCGCAAGCGCCGTGGAAGTGCCCGTAGGCGTGGGCGTGGAAGTGCCCGTGGGCGGGGGCGTGTTGCCATTATTTGCACTAGAGTTAAGCTTGCCCCCAAGGCGGATGATGAGCTTCGGGGCAGCTGCTTCATTGGCTATAACTTGGACCACCGGCGATGCGGAGCGCGACGAACGTGCCTTCTTCTTCTTCTTTTTCTTCTTGAGAGACTTCTCGCTGGAGAGGGAGAGGGCGAGGGCAACACTGTCTGGGGGAGACTGCTCCGCGTCGCCCCCCTCGAACTCCTGCATCATTTTCCGGCGGAACTTCATGCTTTCGCGCTTAAGCTCCTCCAAAGACGGCGTCGGCGTCTGGAGGCGCTTCTTGGGCGGCCGCTCGCGAAGGTTCTTCTTGTCGCTGTCCAGGCTGGTGACGGCCACCGACGGCTGGTCGCCGCTCATCTTTATGGTAAGCTTGGGCGCCGCGACGCCATCAGCCCCAAGTTCGCGCTGAGCGCGTCTCCGCCGCTTCAGCGGATGCTCCACCAGGCCGCTCCTCGACGAAGTGTTGCTGCCGGTCGAGCCGACGCTTCGCCTCCTCTCCGGCGGCGAATCCGGGTCGTCGTAATTGTTCCTCCTCGGCTTGTCTTTATCCGTCTTATCTTTACGGCGCTTCTTCTCCAAGTTAGCGTCAACGGCGGCCTTGTAATCTTCCTTGGTGGGGAACGTCGTCATGGAATCGACAGCCTTCGGGATGGAGATGCCGGTGCGGTTGATGAGAGGAATTGTGGGTGGAATGGGGGAGGCACCGGACGTGTCGTCCATGTTCATATCCTGAGAGCAGTATTGCCGGAGCAGCTCTTTCTTGCGCATGCGCCGCAAGTTGGAAGTGCCCGACGAAGGCATGGTGGAGGCGGGGATGGGCGCCACCGGCACAACCGGCAACGCAGGCTCCGGAGCGAGGGGGGCGACGGTAGGCGTCGTTTGAATGAAATTGGCGTAGGGCCCCTTGATCTTCATCTTGAGATGCTGTCGCGAGTCGGAGGGAGACACATTCTTCACCTCCTCCGGTTCCTGCGCAGCCTTAGCCGCCGCCTTCGCCTTGCTGCTTTCCTTCACGGAGGAGTCCTTCAGCTCCTTGTTTAGCTCGTCCATGATATCGGGATCGTGCTGGTCGAGCCGCGCGCACGTGTTTGGCGCATGATTCTGTTGGCCAGCTGCTTGGGCTGCCAGGCCCTGCTCCGGCTCGGGCTCGCTACTGTAGGTGCGCATATCAACAGGCCCGGGGAGGGTGGCGTGCATGGTTAAACTTTCCGCTTTGCTCTCCTGCAGCGGCGACAGCGCTCCATCCGGCCGGCTCTCCGGCGTCGCTTCAAGAGCAGCCTGCGGCGCGGGAGGCCGCAGCTCAGCGACGCTGTACACTGTGCTCCGATGTTTGGAAGAGTAGTGCGGCGGGCTGGCGAACTTGGGCGACAGTGACGATTCCAGAGACGGAAACGAGCCGTCTTTTCGATCGTGCACATCCGTCGACTTGCGCCTTTCTCGCATCGCCCGCAGGTTCTCCACGCTGTCGGTCGCGTCTTCATCCATGTCGTCGAAGTCGTACACCGTCCCGGCCAGCTTGCTCCGAATGCCTTTCACTTCGCTGTCGTTGTAGTAGTAGGAGGCTCCCCGACCTCGGCCTCGGCCGCGCCCTCGGCCTCTCTGCGTGGTGTGCGCTCCGCGACCGGCGCCCGCCCTGGCGCCGCGCTTGCCGCCAACGCTCTCTCGCCCTCTGCCCTGCGCCGATACTTTCGGCGGATGCACTTCCACCTGCCTGGGCGACTTGCCGGGCGACTTGCCGGGGCTCTTCTGCTGGAGAGAGATGACGCGCGCCGACGACCGCGTGGGCTTCGAGGGTGTCTTCTTGGCGGCCACCGTCTTCTCCTTGGCTGGCGTCACGGGGGACGGCTGCGACGGCGCCGTCGCCGGGGAGATCTCGGTCTGCGTGATGGGAGCCGGCATCGGGAAGGGAGTGGACGCAGCCTGAGTGTCCGGCGACGCCGTGGGCAGGACCGTCGATATGGGGAACGAGGCCGACGTGAGCGGGGAGTCTTGAGGCAGAACAGGGGACGGCGTGGGTGGCGCCGTCGGCAGGGGCGACACCATAGCCGCTGTGATGGCCATGTTGAGGGAAGACGCGGTGAAGGCTGCAGTGCGCGGAGGCGGGACGGGCGCCATACTCTCCTCCGGTTTGGGCGGCAGAAATTGCTGAGGAGGAAAGAAGCCGCCTTGATACATGTTCGAGAAGGGCACGGCAGGCCCCATGAACGGCGGCACCGGCACCCCCACTTCGGAGTACGCATGGAAAGGCTGCTGGTTGGCCATGGGGAAGGGCACCGGCGGAGGGTACGCAGTCATGTTGTGGTTCATGGGCTCCGCCGGCGGCAAGGGCGACGCCGCGTTGGAATCGCACGATGCCGAGTCGCACGACCCTGAAGACGTAGAATTTCGCCTGGGCATGATCTGGCTGTCGGCCCACTTGGCCTGCGGGTTGAGGCCCACGTAAGGCGACAAGGGCGGGCCCGCGTCCACCATGCCGGACAGGTCAAACTGCGCTTGCTCGGGGGTTTCATGCGGCGGCTGAGGCTCGATGATGGACGGTGGATGCTGGATGCCAGCATCTGGGAGCATTGGTGGTACGGCGGCTTGGTGAGCTGGTATAGGGGGCACACTGTGCTGCTCGAGGCTTTCCTTGAGCCGTGCCAACTCTTCGCGAAGCATCGGCTCTTGATGAGAGAAAGGCATCATGGCCGGAATCTGGTTGTGTTCGTCCGGTACAAGCTTCACTAACGCTGGGGGCAGCAAGTCCGTACTTGGAGGGACCCACCGCTCGTCCGCGGCCGCGTTCTTGTTCGGATCCACGATAGCCGTGCCCGCTAACGAAGTCGTGACATCCACAGGCAGCACGCACGACGCGTAGCCGGAGAACTCGGTATTGTGATTACTTCCGTGGCCTCCGGCGTGGTACGCCGGAATCTCCACTTTGTTTAAGGGCAATTCAACCGGCTCGTTACGAATCATATCCACTTTGGGTGCCGCTCCGACCACATCCTTGTTGTCAACCAACATTATCTCTTCTATCTTTGGCGGTTCGTGGGCGACAACAGGGGCCTGAGCTTCAGCCAGGGCCTCGGCAACGACCTCGGGCTCTGCAGACACGCTGCTGCAGGCTGGTGCGTCTTCGGCGTCCGGCGGCCCTGGGCTTCCTTCGGGTTGGGCCGTCTGCTGCGCGTATTTCATCCTGAGCTTCTCAACCAGATTTCGCGTTTCCCTAGTGCTGTCTTCTTTCGAGTCCTCCTTGAAGGTGAAGTCGTTGAGGAAGAAGAAGGGCGGGGGAGGCATGGCGTCGACCGCATCGCGGGGCAGGCCGAAGCCTTCGTCGTTGGCCGTCTCGTCCACCGCCATTACGTCGTTTTGGAAATCGGAGAACTCGGGCAAGCCCGAGTCTTTGTGCTGCTGTGGCGAGAAGATGGAGCGGTGAGGATATGAGGGGGCGCTGATGGACGAATTTCGCGACGTGATCTTGGGTTCGCTACTTGCGTCTGGCGCCAGGAGGTCGGAGCCCAGGTCATCTTCAGCCGTCTTCTTTGGTGACGTTAAGTGGGCAAAGTCTACTTCAGGAAGGTCTTTTGGCACTTCCTTGGCGCTAGTGGCCTGGTTAGGCAAGCTCTTCGGCGGGACGTCATCATCGACCGATGTCGAGGACGAGCTCGACGATTCCGACGACGAGGACGACGTGGACGTCCGCGACTCCTCGGATATCCTCTTCTCCCTGATCCTTTCGACGCGCGGGCTTGTGATGAGAGGGGAGACCTTCTGTTCTTTGACGGGGCTCACCACTTTGACGGGGGAGGCGACGCGAGGGGCGGCTTTTGGCGAGGTTATGCTCACTTTCGCAGGAGTTTTCTTGACCTCAGCTGGAACACGTTGTGGCTTCGCTTTCTCTTTTTCTGAGGCAGTACTTTCTCCTTTACCACTGGCTTGTTGCACCGTACCTGGTTGCGGCGGTTTTCTCTTTCCTGTATCTTGTTTTCCCGCTCCTCTAGGCTCCTCAACTCTCTTGGTCCGCGGCCGACCTCTGGAGGGCTTCGTGGGGGAAGCTGCTTCCTTCCCGGCGCCAGGAAGATCTCTTGGTCCTCCCGGAGCGAGCCGATCACTCGCCTTTGTGGGCCGTCCAACCTTTTCCTTGGTTCGGAGTGGTTCCTCTCTTTCAATAGGCGGCTGCTGAAATTCAGGTTCAGGCCGCCCGTCGGAAGTTTTAAGCTTCTTATCAGGTGCCTTCCGGAATTTCTTGCCGGCCATTTCAGATGGGACGCACTCTTTCTCCTTGGATTTATTAGCTTTGTCTTTGCCCGAGTCCGAATCGCTGTCAGGGGAGCTACTGATAGACAACTGGCTGTCCTTGCCGAGAAAGGGCCAGTCCTCTTTCTTAGATCCCCGTTTAGCGTCTAGGACCGGCTTCTCTTCCGGCTCAGAGTCGGAGCTGGAGGACGACGAGGACGACGAAGAGGAGGACGACGACGAGGACGACGACGACGAAGACGACGACGATGACTTCTTGCCCTTGACCTTCAACTCGGCTTCCGCTTTGACGGGCCGCTCCTTCCTCGGCTTCGCCTCTGCTTCTTTGTCGCTCTTCTTGACGCTGGTGACGCTAGCCTTGAGGTGCTCGGCCGCTTTCTTGGCCGCCTGTCTCTGGGGAACATACGCTGGGATGTCCTGGGTGTCGGTCAAGTCTTTGTCAAACTCGTAGATGTCGGCGGATGAAGACTTGGCTTTCGAGTCCTTAGACTTGGCCTTCGCCTTGGCTTTGGCCGCGACGCCAGGAACGACGGCGGAGGCAGCCGCGACCACGTCGTCGCCAGGGCCAACGTCCACGTCCTTACTCCTCCCTTGCGATACCTTCTGAATGCTCTCCGAAGCCTTCTTCGCCGCTTGTCGCTGCGGCACGATCAGGTCCGTCGCTACGTTGTCCTTTTTGTTAAGGTTCTCCTTGTCTCTCGACTCGTCCTTTGCCTTGCCCTTCGCCGTTCCCTTCTTCGGCGACTTGGACTGCACGCAGAACTCTTTCATGGCCCCCTTGGTGCGCATCACGTTCAGCTGGTTGTCCAGCGTGGAGCCGTCCTTAGACACCTCCGTATCGGAGTCGGAGTAGATGTTGGAGTATTTCTGCGCCGACTTGGACGAGAAGATGAGGTCGCCGTCGCTTTCCTCGCTGGACGTCTTCCGACTCACCTTCCGCGACTTTGCCTTGGCTTTGGCTGGCGTCACGTTCTCGTCTTCCGATGACGAGTCCTTCCTCGCCCGACTGGCCAACGCCTTGTGCACCCGCCGCTTGGCCGCCGTGCTCTCCGTCGGCAGCTTGCGCTTCTCGTCTTCCGTGCTGGAGCCGGCGCTGTCCAGCCCAAGCCTCGCCAGCTTGCTGTTCTTGTCCTGCGCCTTCTTGGTGAGCGCGCTCTTGGCAGGCGCGCTCTTGACGACCGTCACATCGGGCTTCTCGTCCTCACTCGTGGAGCCCCCGCTCGCGAGGCCCAAGCTCTCAAACTTGCTCGCTGTCTTGGACTTGATCACTGAGTCGGCCTCTTTCTTTCTCCGCACAGTTTCTTTCGCCTTCTCGTCCTCGGTGGACGAGCCCGCACTGTCGAGGACGGGAGGGCGCGAGCTTTTCACTGGGGATTTCTTCAGCGTCTTCACTTCGCTCGGGTTCTTGTCGCGGAGCGGCTTCCTGTCCACAGGCTCGCGCGGCTTTTCGTCCTCGGTGCTCGTCGCCGAACTGTCCATGCCCACTATCCTGCTCTCCTTCCGGCGCGGGCCCGAGTCGGTCTCGCTCCCGCTCGACATGCTGCCATACCTGCTTCTACGGGACGTGCCGTTGTAGAGGCGCTTGTAGGGGTTGTCGAGAGGGCTGGGCGCGAGGGGCGGCCGAACCAGCCCGTTGGGCGCCCCCTTCTCCTCGGGCACCGCCAGTCCCGCGATCCGCGCTACCACCGTGTCCAGGTCCACGGAGTAATCCTTGAAGGAGGGGTGCGAGTAGAGGCGATCGTAGATGGAAGGACAGTGGTTTGCCTGGATGATGGCGTTGGTGGCTGCCTGGCTGAGCGTGGCCTTGGGGTCGCTCAGGACCAGCGCCTGTTTGTGGAATGTCTGCTCGCGCAGCTTGAAGAACGTGCGGAACAGCTTCTCGCGCCGACTCACCATGTAGCAAAGGTTGCGAACCTGAAACAAGCACCATTACCACTCCAATACCACACCACCCGAACGATGACCGATAGAGACGGCTTAACCGGGTCTCATTCCCACGACTTACCCTTTCGAGGTCTTGACGCAGCTGCACGAACTTCTTCATCTTGTCGTGATCGGCCTGCTCCTGGCGCTGCGACAACAGGTCCACGTCGTCCGCCTTGGGCGAGAGTAGCGGCCGGTTGCCACCCGCCTTGCGCTTCAGTTTCCAATAGTTGTAGATGTACTGCACCCCTTCCGGGTCCACCTCCATGTACTGCGTCACGTCTTTAGGACTAACGTGCTTATCGAAGTTCGCCTCAACCTCTTGAAGTCTGCACAAGTACACAAAAAAAAATGTACCTCACGCTTTTGGGCTTAAAAACTCTATTTCTTTAATATGGTGGTCCCTTGCTGACCTGAACGGCCTTAACTACAGAGCCATGGCTCTCCGGAGTGATTTTTGTTAAAATTAAAATCATCGCTTTTTTAAACGACTTTCGTCTGTTCGTGAAAATTCTTCATTTCTTAATAGAGAGAACATTTCCAAGATTATTTTCCTACTGTAAAATATGAATAGTTGACTTTTTATTCTTGTAACATTTGAAATTACCTCAGCCAAAATTGACTTGCATTGATGGCGATATCCATACAGCCCACGGTATAAAACCCATGAAGAACCCATGGGCCATGGGTCCCCGTGAATCCCACACGGAAATATGATGTTTAGTAAATGTCAAATTGATATCATATATTAAATATAATGTATAGAAAATGTCAACTCAAGATATTTATAAGATATTCTTTATGTCCGAAATGCCATTATTGAAAAAATATTATAATTAAATATCATTTTGATATTATTTCATGACATTTAAAAAAATATTGTATCAATT
>Ga0058701_10002613_pt1 | contig 13782 bp, 7 predicted proteins | sample AgamicOrMae_FD_97039 | JGI IMG/M metagenome (GOLD analysis project Ga0058701, IMG submission 97039) | Agave microbial communities from Guanajuato, Mexico - Or.Ma.e | ecosystem: Host-associated > Plants > Phyllosphere > Phylloplane/Leaf | place: Guanajuato, Mexico | collected 2012-06-04 | reverse complement strand
TCAGACATGGGTGGTCTTAAACTTTTGACCGCTACTGTAGGCAACTCCGGATAATCGGGACAGTCGGTTAATGTGGACAAAATCGCACCCGCCCGGTGTGTCCACATTAAGCGGAGTCGACTGCAGCAGCAAAGACGTTGGCCAATGAATTCCCTTTCAAATGTAATTCGTCTCTTCCGATGACTCCAACCCTCCAACCGTTCACGAGATACAAGCGATTTCGCAGACCGAAGAAACAGAAAACGCCCCCCTCCCCCTGGGATAATACGTGCTCTGGACACCGCAAAAAAAACGATAAGGTACGTGTCGTATTTAAATAAATGAAGGTCATTCCTGCGCGATCAAATAACATTTTCGCAAGTTGTCGTCTGCCATAGAAAGGGGGTCAGACTGACAGAGTACCGCACACACATTCTGCTTGATAGCGACTGCATTGACGTTTTAAGGGTTAACAGTAAAATCTACAACTCAATCTTTCGGGCCATTATAATACATTATAACAGAACAGTGGAACCTCGTTAAGATACGCCCGCTTAAGATACGATCGCGCTAGAGATACGGATTTCCTCCGGTCCCTTGAGCAACGCTTAAGTTACCTGTGTAAAATTACTCGCTTACGATACGACTGGTTAAGATACGATCCCGGTTATAATACGAGCATTTTCGGTCCACGCGACATGGAAAAAGCCCGATTATACTAAATGGAGCCGAAAATCCCGAGAGCTCTCTGTTTTACGTTTCATCTTTTTGTCAAATAAAAGGGGGTATTTATTTCCTTTAAGTATAGTTAAATTGGAGGTTTTTCGCTATGCACATTAGTTTAAGTACTCATTAGAATTTAACACAGGTTAGAATTAACTTTCATGAATAAATATATGTAACTGTCCTCAAACCATAAAATGCGATTTTTTTTTATTTTCCATTCGTTGTAAGATATTTTAAGCGTTTAACGGCTGCTGTTGTGTCAAAAGAAATATAGCAATGGCAAAATGTGCTAATTCAGTGGGTTATTTGCTAAATTTTGCAATATTTAACGTCTACAAAGCACGGATAGGATACGATCTCGCTTAAAATACGATACTCAATCCCTTAAATCTTATCTTAACGAGGTTTCACTGTAAAAACATTTAAAAAAAGACAGAAACTCAAAAGTTGCGGAGCACTCAAACTATCAAGAGTTGCTGTCTTCAGCAAAGCACTTCTATCGTCGATTTTTACTAACCATTTGACTCTCAAGTCCGGATCCGTTGAATTGCACTGTAGGACTAGTCTACTGTAATAACTCATTATTTTATACTGTCCTCGGTCATAGTTAGCCTGCAACCCAGCGGCTGAAACAAACAACACAAAGAATCGACGATTAGGTTCATGACGATTTTAACAAACAACACAACCTGTCCCAATTCCGCATTTGACTGTAGCTACAGTCTCCGGTGTACAATAACAAAGAGGAACCCACACAAGTAAAGAAATACTTTCTCATTTAGTTTAATCGTTCGGGATACGGCAAAGCACGATTGTAGGCCTTAAAGACATTCCATTACACATCGACACCTTTGTGCGACAACGGCGAACCTCTTCTTGAAGTGGAAATAGTGGCGGATATTTTTGGCGCGATTTGAGAAGCCTTTTTTCTTTGCAATTTCTTTGTTTAATGATTATTTTGCGTTTTAATGGTGAAAGTTTCTCTTACACAGGTCAAAATTACAACCCCAATCCAACAAGCACACAAGTTCATAAGACTTTCACAAGTCATGAAAGCATGAGTACTCTCATGATGAAAGCAAGGCTCCGCAAATCGCACCAAAAAGATTCGCCGATATTTCCTCTGCACGAGAAGATTTCCACTTCAAGAAAAGGTTCGCCGCTATCGGCTGGATTGCTCCCACTTTTTTCATAGCTCATATTGCCAACGACGCAAGATTCTCCAGAGCGGAATCAACACCTTCACCGGGTGAAAATGTTTGCTCTGAACCGCTTCCATACATGTACGCAATTTTCGAGACCAAATCGATTTTAAGAAAATCGACTCCTAATTTAATCTTCAAATACAACGGTCGAATCGAATCTGACTGATTCGAGCTCGAATCGAATCAAAGTGTAAACAATAGATCCCCCCCCCCTTTTTGGGAGGGGGGAGTGCAAAATTAATATTGACGGAATTTACAGTGGGACGATTTATTTAAAGGGAATGGCCTCGATTACTTTCCGAACTTTTCTACATTGATTTTCATTGATTAACTGAACTTGACAAGTCTGAACAGATCAAACATCCTTAAACGCCTGAACTAAACTGATCACATTTGGTGAAGACTCGGTTAAGATTGTTTTTTAGTGGCTGAACTGGTAGTAGCCCTCGTGAGCCAAAACGGGGGCTGTCGTATTTCGATAACCTTGTTTAGGAGATTAAACGGACACAAGAACCCCGGGGATTCAGGTTTGGTTCCCCGCCAATAAACGGTAAGCGTTCCTTTCCCCCTCCCTACCCCTCTCTGATGACGTCATCAAAGCGTCCCGATGCTGTTGAGACCATTGCAATTTGCCCGCGGTCTAAAAACAGAACAAAGGACGCAGCTATGGCTCTAAATTTACTGGAATGCACCGTCTTTTCCAATTGACACCTAAAAGACTCGTTATGCAAGCACGATGCCGCTTCCTTCACGGCGGCACCGGTTGCTGCCGCCGACAATTAAGCGGCAAAGGGCTTAGCGTCCGTTAGGTTGCGTTAATGCAGGTTAGGTTAAGTGCTTTGTCCCTCGCTCCGTTTGGCGAGGACGTATCAACTGCAGCCTCTCAAATTTCCGTGCAAAGCTTAGGAAAGCATGTTTTACTTCAGCAGCCAAATTTACTGTCAGACCGAGAGTTTATCCTGAGACAATTCATAAGATCATAAAATATGCAAAGACGAATATAAGACAGTAAAGCCCAAGTCCCTAAGCCTAATCTGCATTTTCCAAAGAATACATTCGAATCGAATCACATACATCGGTGTTTGACGTAGAGACTATATCAACAGATTTAGTGAGACTAACCAAACGAGTGAGACGCTAACCAAACCTTGGTTAATAACCTCACCCTCATCTCGGTTAACCCAACCTACGCGGTTGTATGTCAATCATCCTCAAAATGTACACCCACATCACAATATGGCAGACGATCCGTGTTGTAAATTCTACTTTTCAAATCCACTATGTACTCACAAGGAATCCGAAGATCTAGATCTTCGGGTTGAGATAGTTTCCTTGTCAGACGTATCACTAAAACCAACTTTTATACGTTTCGAGGGCACAAGCTAAAATGTTATCTCACACTCGAATTTTGCAGAATGATAGTACACATGGAAGTAATAGGTGAAAAACATATTTTTTTTGCCTCGATATAAATATAGATATAAAATATTGTAACATTGCCGGAATCTCACGAAATAAAACTATTGTTTCAATTGATTCGATCACCTTTTTTTGCCCATCTCTTACTGTTACACAGTATAGGCTTCGTCTACGAGGCATCTACGATCGAAACTGAAAGACGACCAATGAGCGCTTTTCTCTATAAAAATTGATCATTTTCTCTCAATTTGGACGAATTGAAATCGATGGCATAAAAATGCAATGGAAGAAAAATGCCCTGACTGGCACGATTTTAGCGCAATAGGAGTTAATAACATTTATGATTAAGTTTATTTTATTCTTTTGCGCTACATCTGTTTGCGCGACAAGTGCGCCACATCCCTAGTGCGCAATATCTCTTTGGGCGACATTTTATTTGTGCCCTATTTGAAATGCACGATCCCATTTGCGTTGTCACGCAGATGGGAATTGCGCACATGAAATGTCGCGCCGATGGCTTGTTGCGCAGATGAAAAGTGGCAAAGATGAAATCTGACGCAAATAAAGTGTAGCGAAGATAAAATGTCGCGCAGATGAATATCGCGCACTTATGATGTGGATCATATGGGATATGATTACATGGGATGTAGCGCAAAGGATATTTACGCCAAGCACGGCACTGCCGCTCTTGATTGGTTTTCTTGCATAAAGAAAAGGATGTTAAGGGCTTAAACTGATTCCAAATTGCAATCTTTCACACAGAAAGGTCTTCCTTTCAAACGTTCTGTAAAGGTGGGATCGCAATGAGATCAAATACAAATCGCAGACGGCAGATTATAAAACAAAACGAGTGAAGATAAATTTTCTCGTTCGGTTCTGAGATCTTAAGAACTCAAACGGTAGCTTGAAATTCTCGCAAATTTCTTTCTCTTTTAAATGGTCAGTTCCATTCGTGCGCCCTGGACAAGCACGCATTTATAAGGGGAGAGTTACACGCACGTCAAGACGGCCAAATGTACTTTGAAGGCGTTTTTGATATAGTCTTTTTACCGATAGTACCGTTCAAGAAATAAGCACTACAGAAATATTAAATCGGTAATGTAAATTCTAACAAGATAGTATTGGTGACGCAATTTAGCTACGCCTACCATCTGTAAATCGCATGCATAGAACTTAATATGTTTGGATGAACATTAATGTTTAATGTTCAAAAGAGTAGATTAGATACTAGATATTACAAAAGTCTACCTTCAAAGAAAATAAAAAACGCGTGTTAGGCATAATTCAATCTCAAAGCTAACAATTTTTATTACCATGCAGTTACTCATTTGAGTACTTTTAACTTAGTCAATACTATAAAATAAGTCCTAACTATTAAGATGTGGAACAGGCAGCGCTCTCACAATCAAGATCATCTCGTGCACTTAAATTGAGAAACGCATTTTGAGTCGGGTGCAACCTAATGAAAAATAAAACACCATGCTCTTAGCGCCAGATTTCACAGCACCAAAATCCAATGGGACCCTATCAAAAAAAATTGAATAAATCGAAAGATATAGTATAAAAACGAAATCTCGAATAAAACCAATGAAAGAGATTGGATTTTCCGCCTGTAAAGTTTTACCGTTAGTCGCCAAGCTGAGCTAAGCGATAGCGGAGCGCGGCAAAAGACCCATATAACCTAACCTCGAAAGTTAAGCCTAATTCATCTTTGTCGGTGGAAATGCAGTTTGCCACCGAAATGCATCAGGCTAGGCGACAGCCGAGCAGCGGATGAGCAGTAGCGAGGAAAGGCGCAACGCTCTTCCAAGCGGAGAGAGCCACAAGGCAAATTAACCCAGCCAAGGTCAACCTCACGTAGCCTATGCGCTTGCATGTCCCTTATCCTCAAAATTCAATGGAAGGCTGAACCGCATCACGGACAAAATGACTTTGTTGCTTCAACAAAACGTTTGTTGATATAGCCTAAGCAAACCAGAATCGCTGTGGTGAAAATCTCACTAGTTCCAGCGACAACTGTAGTTATGATAACTATTCATGTTGTAGCAATTTAAATCGTTACGACGATTCTGGTTAGCTAAGGCTAACAAATGTTTTACTGCGGCAACGTCATTTTCTCCGTGAGGATGGAACTCAGAGGTGGAAAATCCAAACTTAAGCTCTTTTATTCAATGGGGTAGTTTCGGACCCTACGAAAATGTCTTCTTAACGACGAAAATATCTTCTAAATTTATCGCTTGAAGCAATGATGTCACCTCAACTTTGCCAAAATCAAAAATTTCATCGTTTGCAAAGTAACAGAATGAAAAAAAAAGTGAAAAATAAAAGAGAAGTAGAGCGCAAAAGGGGAAAAAAATCCTGTTTACTTCCAAAGCGGAAACTTCCAACATACGATGGGTCAAGAGATCGTAAAGATGAAAAAGGCTTACGGTATGGCTTTTGTGGTCCGATAAGGGTAAAAGGGGTTTGTCCCTTATAAACCAAATCTGGCAATCCCGCGAATACTGATGCCTCTAAATCAACGTCGATCATGTAGGCCTATGCTAATGACTAAAACTAGACTTCACAAGAAACAATTGTATTCGACAAAAATTGTAAATCGACAAAGTTAAAATCTAGATTGTAAATCGACAAAGTTAAACATGCTCGATTGGACCACAAAAGACCAACAATTCATTATGAAAATACCCGCTTTTTGCCCCATTCTGTGTTTGCACGATCTCCCCCCTCTCTACCCCAAACTCCGTTTTTTTTTTCGCTCGTTCAGGTCCGCCATTTGTAATCCGGAGCGTTCTCATTGGATGGCGATGCCCCGGATCACATATGGTGGACCTGAGCGAGCGAGAAAACGGAGTTTGGGGGAGAGAGAGCGGGGGAAATCGTGCAAACACAGAACAGAAAATTTTGTGATCGGCCCTCCTTTGTGTTTAAAATTGAGCGTGCTCGACATTTCCACTTAAAACGTCCTTTTACATGTCGAGGACGTTGGATTTTCTACAGGATTGACATGGTTAGGAAAGTGCCAATTTTTGCGGAACCGACTAATTGGCTATGCGGACTTAAACTGAGATAAAATTCACCTTGCTTACGCCTCGGTCCTTGCAAACTCAAATAGTGCCGTGTAAAACTTCGGCGAGCTTGGGTGAGCCCTAAACGCCACCGCAAGGGACTCTCTATCAAACTACTCAAAATTGTCAATATTAAAAACGCAATATTATTCAGGGCTTCTTTGATTAACAAAACACAAAAACCAGGGGAAGCATCGAATATTTGAGACGAAACGTGTTCCCGCGAATAGGCCTACCTCAACTTCAACCCATAGTTAGAGTCAGCTGAAACCATTCGTCAAGCAAAGCTCAGCTAGAGAGCGGCTCTCTAGCTGCTCTTACCACTAACAATAACCCGGGGGCCGTCTGTTCGGAAGGCAGTGCATCGGTAATTGCCCGTATGCCGGAGTTGCGCATGCTGCACGGACAGGCGACTTGTGACACCGCTCTCTGTCTTGTTGGTCACGATGACATACTCGTCAGACAGAGAGGAGACGAGGTCTTGGCCGTCAACTTGCCACTTGGGCCATTCGAAAAACGTCAGGTGACACGTCAACTCGAAGGGTGAACCTTCCCTCACGTAAAGAATACGGGAATCGCCTAGGAAAAATGTATAAACCTTGCGTCATGGCTAGTGTGTCAAAGAATTTCTCTCAATAGTCTAAACTAACGTTCGTGCTCAGGTGATACGAGATATATCATTCATGAATATCGGCCTATCATATCACAACATGCCTCTGTACCATTGTAGCCACGCTGGGACCGTTGTGGTAAGACATTGTGAGAGAGAGAGGGGGGCGGGAAACAAGATAGATTTGCGGGGGAGCCGGAAATAGGGTAGAATTTCGGGGCGAGGTAGGGGGGGAGGCGATCGGCGAGTTACGAAAACCACTGTTTCGGTTATGCGCACTAGATTTCCAAAGGTTGCATGCATTTTCTAAATCTTGAGAGCAACCCTCCACCGCCGTCACCATCAGCTGAGCAGAGCTATGCACATGGTCAAGCATAGAGATCGACAATAGGTTGACGCGGCCTAGAAGCAGTATCGGGCTTGGCGCGACAGTAAAGCGAAGCACTAGGCATGTACCTCGAGCCTTGCATCTAGCTTACAAAGGGAGTACTTTAACTTGCCGTCTACAAGCTGATTTTTTTTAAACTTTCAGAACTTTAACATACTTGTACGAAAAAGATACCCAACCCCCAAACTTGCTGAACGAAAAATTGCCAATATCTTGGAAACGGCTGGAGACATCGCAAAATCTTCGAAATTTCAGCCTAATAAGGCGCTACTTCAAGGTGTTCTACAAGGAATGATTATTAGTTTTATATTATATCAAAAAAATATATCTGGTTCAAAATTGAACTTTTTTTTAGTAAAAATTGATTTCGGCTGCAAGTTTGGTACTTGGGTACCTTTCCATACCGCTATCTTGCGGTGCTGAAAATTTCAAGAAAATCTGCGGCGGACATCTGTAGTACTCCCCTTGTTAAACTACCCTCGATCAATCAAACCACGGTTTACCTACGCGGTTGAGGGTCGTTAATCCTAACAATGAGAGGTTTAATCGAGGTGGAACAGGAGGGGTGTGAAACGAAATTCTTCAAAGCAAGAAAGCAAGGTGCGGATTTCCTTGCCATTGAATGGCTCCCAAAGAAGTGACCAGTTTTCAATGCGAACAGACGCTCAGTGCTGTAATGATGCGAGTGGAGGAGGAAGGGACACTCACAGATTTATTTTCTGATGCCAAGAAAATGTTTTCTTGATATACTAAACAAAACATTTTTCCCCCCTCACTGCAAGAAAAAAAGATTTCTTCGCACAAGGATTTTTTTCTTGCTACAAGAAAAAATTTCTTGATGCAGGACGAAAAAAATCTTGCGGGGAGAAAAGAGTTCTTTTGTCACTATATCAAGAAAACATTTTTTTGGCATCAGAAATCATTTCTGCAGGAGGAGTCATCAATTTTTTGCCCTCATGAAAAAAGCTTCATCCTCTTCCTTTTAAGTCCTTATAAGACTGGTGTTCGGGTCTTGAGATTATCTTAAGACAGCATTGAGTCATTTGAGGCCTACGAGGTCCACTTGAATCCAGACCGCTCATTGGTGGGCACATAACAAACAATTGACCTAATCAGCAGCTAAGGTCAGAGAACGACAACAGACAAACCGGCGAGTTCCTTTCGGGCATTCATTACGGAAAGCTATCCACTTCGAAAATCCTCACACCAAAAACGGATTGTATCGTCGAACGAAATTATTTTGACAAAAGGAGCGGAAAACTGAAAATTAAAATAACTTTTCCGGCGGAGGTTTTTTGAATACATTGAAAAAAAAAACGAGAGAAAAATCGCTGCAGGAGTTTTGAAGCATTTTCTGCGAATGGTCACCCACGATAGGTAAAAGAGATTTCCTTTAGACCTTCAGTACCTGGCAGGCAGATGCCTGTCGTACTCTAATGGAGGTGAAATAACAAGAAACCGGCTTAAACGTTTTCTAACATCGAGTTGGAAAAGTGTTTGCCCAGGGAAAGGGTAGCGCGTCACGCCCTCCCATCGCGATGTATTTCGATCGAGATTTTGTTTCTTGTCAGCAAGCAGCAGACGAGGGAGCTTTGACCGAACTTCACTTCCCAAGGATGCTTCTGGGCCGAGACGGCCGCGACCGCCATGTCCGGCCTCCCTGCGCATAGTAGTCGCCTCCTTGTCAATGGAAACGGTACGTTTTTATTGCCCATATTCCTACGCGACATCAAAACGACAACACGAGGCTACGCTAAGTACTCGTCTTCAAAAGACCATAATTTTACTTCCGAAGTCAATGGAAGTATTATGCTGTGATAAGAAAGAAGAGTTTGAAATAAGAACAGATTTACTTTGGGACCTTTCCAAAGGATAGAGACAAGAGCTTTTTAGAACACGCGGGTCTGTTCATCCCGTCCTCTTTGCTCGAGTTCCCGATAACTCACGTCAAAGTTATCTGATTGCAATCAAACTTTCAAGGATTGTTTCATAAGTAGACGGTTGGGAGCGCCGAACGGGGCAAACCTTTTCTTTTACCCAGTCGAGAAAGCTCCGATCTGTTGAGCCCCTTACACTCGTTAACAAAAAAAAAAGAAAAGAAGTAGTCTGCAGGAGGCGTCCACAGTTTTGTTTTTGACGCCATGTCACTTCCATACCACAAGTAGTCTAATAAACAAAAATATGAATGAGACGCGTGACCGCATTCCGCTTTTTTAGGAGACAATTGAAAAATTTGTCCTTTACTTTCCAAATCATATCAGATAATAATCAGTTTTTTTTTTTTGAAAACCTTATTCCCGGTGTCCAGCTGATCATGGAAGACGTCGACAGACAGGCGTGCGTCTAGCCGCACCTTGCCGACTTGGTCGCCGTCAGCGAACAGCAAAGCTATATTGAACCTACGTACGACTCTGTTATCCGAGTTCTTGGAGATAATAAAAATGGTAATTGATACAAGTTTTCAAAGAAGCGTAATCATCTTAAAATCTTCAATTTGACTAATTTGCTGCCTTTTTCAATAGCCTGATCTTTGAGTTCTGCCGAGAAAATAAATATAAATATTTTTTTTAAATATGTGCTCTGACTGAAGAAAAGAGAACTTCGGTTGCAGGCTTACTGAAAACTGTGCAACTGTCAATGAAAGAAGGAGGCATTCAAGAACGGCTGAAACGAGTATGTTTCAGGATTATGACATTGTACATTGTATTAGTTGAGAAAAGTTGACTGAGGAAAGGTATTTATCATCACTCATTACAGGACGCCGAAAGAATCCAGATAATAGATTAGATCAAAGATAAAAAGATCAATCGAGGTCTTCTCAAGAGGACACGCTTTGCTTTACAGGTTTGGTCATTTTTCCACGCGTATATTATGAAAAGCTCTCAATTTTTAGGTTCCATGAAACCAGGTTTTTTCTATGCTTTTTCTTAGACTGACCGTTGGGGTATGTATGCATGTATGTACTGTACGCAAATATGCGTGCATGTTCGCACGTATTCATTCATGCACGCACGTATGCACGCATGCACGCATATAAGCGTGAATAAATGTACGTATCCTATGTAGGCACACACATAATTGTACCTGAGACACCCTGTTAATGCAGAATATAGATTTTAAAAAAATATCAGCTGTGGTTTTTTTCAGCCTTAAAATGGCTTTGCTCAACCCTAAGAAAATAAAAAGCAGAAAATAAATTCCTTTGTATTTTATTCGCTTTTTCTAATATATGAAGGAAAAAAAGAAAGAAAGTACATGAATTTCCTAATAAAAATGCTCAGACTTCCTGGAAGATGAAAAAGTGTACATGAAAGTAAAAAATAAACTTCACTTAAAATTCAGTTATGTTTCATATACCTTTTAGAAGAGGTCAAAATATTTTTTTAACCTGCTTGGCTCCCCTTTGCCGTACATCAAATTTTACGAAATAACAGTCGTTAGGACTGAAAAGGCATAGCACCGCCAAAGATTTACCGAAGAAAATGTTCATTCGGATAGAAAGAAGTGCCTTAATTTTTCAGGCAGTAATTTAAATTGTACGGTGCACCTACACAGCTAACCATTCTTTTTCGAACGCAAAAATCCGGCCTTGTGCGCGAGTGAGGCATTAGAGAAAGATACGTTACTCTTTAGCGCAAATAATCAATGGAAACAACCGGGTAGCGAAGATAATAAAACAGTTTCAAAAACAAAAACAAAAAAAAAACGAACAAGTAAACAGTTTGCGTCCTGTCACTAACGAATGTTTCATAAAACAGGTTTGTGAGGGAGACATTTAGCGATGTAATTGCGCATAGGAGATCGAAAAGATTGCCGAAATTCGAATTAAAGGGGAGAGGGGTTGGTTTGACATGAAATTATTCTGAAGAACATTCAGAAAATTCTTGCATAGATCAAAAACTCATACTGCATTCTAACAACTCAATGCATCATGTCTCTGAACATGGCAGATTCCCCATGGGCAACCTCCAGTGCCTACATGGGTGCGACATGGGTTGCCCGTTTTGGATTGGTGGTCGGAGTAGAAGGTCGGATTTATGGTAGAGAAACTTACCAGCTTGCAAACGGCGCATGCTTTTTGCAGTCCTAACGACAGTTATTTAAGATATCCTTCATTTAACGGTTTGATCGACCCTAATTAGCCTCTATATGTTTTCTAAGTAGGGTACCCTTAATAGAGAGCTGTAAGCGAGTATAGTGGTTGAGAAATTCGTGATATGTCCGTAAGTCACAGTCACCTTCGTTGTACTCCGTAAACTAAGAAGTCAAACAATAAAATGCTCGAAACAAAGAGCGCTAGTTTTGATCGTTTTGTGCTAACGTGCATTTTTTAAAACCTCGTGGAGGTACATTGGGAAAGATTACTTTATCTTCCTTTAATAACCCAAGATACAAATCCCGTTAAAACGTTAAGTTTTTTTTTCCTTTTTTTTCTTTTTAACCAAACAGCACGTGTCTTTCTAGGCAAAAGAAGCATATTTCCTAAATTGAAATCCGATGTCTCGCGACGCTAGAACATGCTCAACGGCTCTACGCTCCTCCACCCACCTAGCAGCACTATCACGAGCAATCACCATGGTCGCTAGATTTAAGAAAGAGACGATCGTACACGCTAGACTCAAGTTTTTTTTAAGGCTTTCCAACTTAAAATGACCCGCATTTTTTTCAAAACTACATCACTCATGTTGAGTGAACTTTGTTTTATGACTGATTTTCATAATTCAAATCTTTGGAGCGTTAACTCAAAGTTTGGAGATTTTTGAGAGACAGGCCAAAAAAAAAGATATTCCTTTCTTTCTTTTTTTTCCATTTATTTTCCAGTATAGCATAAATAAGTGATCAGCCATAATGGAAAAGTCTTGATGAGAGCTTCCCAAAAGTGAGACTAAACATCAATCCATCCTAGAAAAAAGCCTCGTTAGAACGACTTGTGTCTCAAAACCGCCAAAACGGGGCCCTCGCCAAAGCGATATAAGAAAGAAATGGTTGTACTCCAAAACAAAAGTGGTTTTTGAAACACAAAAGGTTGCAAGATATTCTTTATTACTGGGAGAAGTATTTTACCCCAAAATGTTGATTTCACTCGCATTAAGTCTTGACCGAGTACAGAGTGCTAGTGATTTTACTTTAAAGACATGGTCTAACGCACTGTTAGGTCCTACCGAAGAAAACTAATTATAGGTGCCTTTGTGGGTGTAAGGATTTCGCCAGAAGCGCGACTTCGGAAAAGATGAGATATTGCAAATGCGAACACGAGGGTAAAATGACTGGTCTCAAAGATACCGTTGTGTACACTGTTAAAATGAATTTTTTTAATTTTCAACTCCGGTTATTGGAATTTTTATTCCACTTCCCGGTTATGAAATTTCAAAATACTTTTCTTGTATTTTTTTAATCAATTAAATTAAGCAACTTTTTTGGAAATTTACAAGAGAAGAATTTTGAAATTTCATAACCGGGAAGTGAATAACCGGATTTGAAAATTCAAAGATTTTGTTTTAAAAGTAAAATGCAATGCACCTACAGGATATCTCGATTAGATATGAACGGTAAGTTACGGAGTGCGCTTATATCACGCCTTGATTCAGTTACAATTCGACTCCTTACGGTGAGTTACGGAGTGCGCTTGCTTATCACGCCTTGATTCAGTTACAACTCGACTCCTTGAAATACCTGCCCTGTCGCTAATGAGCGATGACCTCGCCATGTTCGCGGTAAAAACCTTAAAAACAAAGAAAAGAAAAAGAAAACCCTGTTTCACGTCCGATCTTCCTACAACTGATAAGGTTCATCCCTGTTTCGCCAAACGAACTTTCGCTTGCTATTTGTTTATTTTCGGACCGATCTGTGCTTTGGGGCGTGGGGAATATGAAGGGCAGATTTTGTTAAACGAACATCTTTTACCATTTAAAACGCAAATAAATCAAAAATTAAACAAAATGGCACGCTAAAATCACTTCAGCCCTCATGGGAGCACCTTACCAGTTTTAGGACGACCGAACTATTTTTTTTTCTCTGTGAACCTTCTAAAAATAACAAATAGGGGCTTCTTTATTATCCACCTCTTTGGTCCACCCTTGTGGACCAAAGAGGTGGAAAATCCATCCTATATAAAACTGAGTCGCTACCCTTAAGAGAGAGGACGTACGGAACGACGGACAAGTGGTTACGAGAAGTGTTCAATGACCCAAAAGTGTTCGCCACGGAAGGACCCAGGCGAGACGTAGACTACTCCTCAAGGAGACCATACACTGTAATTTTTTGAGGTAGCATTTTCAACCTTTCGGTTTAAATTTGGTGCTACCCTCCGTCGTCAAGCCGAGCGGAGAGATAGCGGAACGAGGCAAAAGGCATCCAGCCTAGCCCAACCTATACCATAAGCAAGCC
>Ga0058701_10002612_pt1 | contig 13782 bp, 8 predicted proteins | sample AgamicOrMae_FD_97039 | JGI IMG/M metagenome (GOLD analysis project Ga0058701, IMG submission 97039) | Agave microbial communities from Guanajuato, Mexico - Or.Ma.e | ecosystem: Host-associated > Plants > Phyllosphere > Phylloplane/Leaf | place: Guanajuato, Mexico | collected 2012-06-04 | reverse complement strand
TTTTATAGCTAAAAATCCATTTTGAGGTCGATTTTTGGTAATAACTTCAAAAATATTTTTTTTTCGAGGGAACGTTTTGGCACCTTTGGTCACACCACCAAAAGGAACATTTAAGGCGATTTTGAGCAAAATCGAAGGGGGTCACTACAAAATCGTGTCGAAGTGGCATGGAATGACCCTATAACCTTACCTAACGGTCACTGAGCGGAGCGGTGACGAGGCAAGTCATAGCTAGGCGACAAACACAAAGCATGTAAAATTCCACCTCTCTAATTTACAACGCTGAGACAATTGCGACAGAGCATGTCTAGGTAAACCATGATACCTCTACCCGTCATAAATGAGAGTTCCTTGAGCATTTCACCAAGTTTGCAACGAAGACGCAAGAGGGTGTTGTTAGCTCAAACCCGTTTTATATGGTTAAAAAGTACGGCATTTTTACAACTTAAATTATCCCTAAAATGATTGCGGAGAAGAGACAGAAAGGAAGTATAAGAGTTTTGAGCAAAGCTTTCGTTCGTCTTAAAATTCCAACCCCTGCATTTCATACAGCGAGCAGTCCTTCAGAAGATCCTTTCTTTTGCAAATAATCTTGGTGCCATTTTTGTTATCCTTGGCAACATCTCGATGCAAGATCGGCGATTAGTAAAATTCAGGCGCTCGTCCGTGTTGTAATAGCTACCGCCTGGAGCTCCCCAAATTCTTGTGTTGACAACCATGGATTAGATGAAAACTATGGTTGCGGTCGTTATGGGCAAGAGTGAGACCATCCGATATTTCACACTACGATTAAAACTGTACTTCATAATTGCCATAGACGCACAACGGGATTAATTTTAAAATCCATTTTCAAGTCTGCCCACACGATTGTGAACAACAACACCCAGTGAACTCAGCTATGCTTATTAATCTTTCAAAGAGGACATTAAAGTAAAACGCGTTGCAGTATGAAATAAGTGAACAGTAAAATTAGTCAAATAATAATGAAAACCTTATCTTTACAATAAAAATCAAGACCTCTTTCAGGTGGTCTCAAACCTGTTTTAGGTATGAAGTTGAGATATGGGCAGAGCGTGTTTTGGTTATTTTGGAAGATAATACAGTTAACTATCAATGGAAAGCTCTCAGTGAGACCTTTCCATTGATATGGTTATTCATGGCAGAATATTAAAAAATAACCAAATTACGACCTTCCAATCTTTTAAATTTAAACTTAAAGCGCGTAGAAAACTACATAAAAAAGTTACTTTCCCACTGTGCAACCTACCTCACGGTATAAAAGGTTTTGTCATACCAACAAAATCATCTGTTGAAATAGAGATAACAAAAATATTTTGTTACAACAAAATGTTTAGTTCTATCAACAAAACGTTTGGTTGCTGCAGCAAAATTTTGGTTGCAGCAACAAAAAATTATTTGTTGTGCCTAATTTTGTTGCCGTAACAAAAAAATTTTTGTCCGTGCTCTTAGATTAATAGATCAAATTAAATTCGTAAACATCGAACGCCGCTTTTTTACTCGACATCTTGAGAGTTCACCCAGTTTTAAATATATCCCTGATATGCGCTCGTTTGGCCGCTCCTCGCGAATTGCGCGAGGTTAAAAGAGAGACGGAAGTCGATTGAACAAGATTGACAATCTTATACAAAGGAAGTCGTTGGGCTTATGCATTTAAGTAATAACTGAAATAAAAGGGCGTTGATTAATTCTAGGTTTAATTAAATTTTATGGCCTGCTGTGCATCCGCACCAGTGCACCAGGCAAACCTTCTTTTTTCCTTAAAAAGGGTCGTCAAATTTGAGCAGACAATAAATCGCGTTTCTGGCATCCACATTCATGCAATTTTTCAACCAACGCTTATCACTTGTCAGGAACAACAAAGCGACTCCAACAAATTAAAAAAAGTGACGTCGTCTGTACATCGAAAATGCGTAAAACTTATTCAAACATAAAATACACGAATACCTTTACTACGTTACACCCCCTGATCTTTGAAACAACTAAGATTTTTCGAACGATCCCTATGAATTTCAAAGGTATAATCCTTATAAAATCTACTCTTTCTATTGACAAGACGAAGGCATTTAAAACTGAACTATCAGAAAACTCGCCAATCAGGATATTAGGGATAAATGACTTGGCATCATACCTGCAACAAGCAACACAAAACCTTGGTTAATTTTCGCTGATACATAAACTTACAAACGACGGGTATTTCACACAACATCCTCACTAATTACATATCCTATAAGCGAAACATCTATAATCACAATCACATCGATGCAAAAGTAAACCCTGATTTAATTCTTGGTAAAACTCTGATTTAAATATTTTTCTAGGGGCACCGTATTTTGAAAAGGTACGAAACGCCCTTTTTTAAGTAGCTCTTAAAAAAAGAAAAAAACACAAGTTTCAGGACAAAATAAAACTCTAGTTTTTCCCTCATTCAGTCACGTAAGTAGTCTGTAAGACTGATTTAATAAATTATTCCGAGTGAATATTATAATACCTGGACGGCAGAAAATTTTAAGAGTCTTGAAGCGGACGAAGAAGAAGAATTCATTTTGATTTAGGTGACCGGAAAAAGAAGACATACTACAAAGCAAATGCTTCGGTTAAATCGGGATCCAACGTTCAGAAAAGTGAATAAAATTATCATGGTGCCTATTAATCATGCGGTGGTGCGGAAGCAGGCCACCAGCTCATTAACAGGCCATCGCAATCAAATTACTTCGAAAACATTTACAGGTGAATCTCATCCTAAGTAGTACGTATGACCCAATCAATCATCGCACTCAAAATTAGCTTTTTGAATTCGTTGAGGATTTTCGCGCCTCTTTGCACACACAAGAGGAGGCTGTCAGTTTTGCTAATATTTAAGGTAATCACTTAAAAAGAGGAATGAAAAAATATATGTATATGTTGAGGTACATATTAAACGAGAAAAAGACGTTTATTTGGATCTCATCACTAATATATCATGTTCCTAGGTTTGAGATTCATCTGGAACACAACTGCTCCCGCTAACAAGTTAGGTTTATGGAAAACCAGATAACGTAGTTTACATTTGATTGGTAGCCTAGATAAGTTTTGTCCTTTCTCTTTCTTTTTTTTTCAAGTTTAATTTGAAGAACAACTAAAATGTTTTGAGGAAAGGATTTTATAGTCCTTGGTTCTACTATAATACTGCAACGAAGCTGCATATTCCCGTTGGAGAAGTTGGGATTTTATAAGTCATATTAGTTAAGGTAAGGTTAGTTAACGGAGACATGTTAAGAAATAAGATCACGTCGGGAGCGGACAAGTTTTTCTGGACGACAAGGAGAAGGGATACCTTCCTTGTCGACTTTCTTCGTAAAATTCACAACACATTTAGGTCCCAGTCCCCCGCAAGAAATGGTTGTCACGCTGTTCACATTTGGCGAGTGTCACCGCGACTACAAAACTTGTCACATTCAATGTTCCAGCGTGAGGAGACACAACCACTGAGAAGAATTTTCGTTGCACTTATGACTGCTCCCGCGTGCCATGATATAACATCACCTGTCACCGATAAGATATTTGTACCCAGTATCGCTTGCAACTGTTTCATTCCTTGAAACACTGACAAAATTTTAGCATTAAGATTTCGGTGATATACGAGCGGAGCGATAGAGGAATAAGAAACACGGCACCTAAATCCAATTGCTCCGCTGTGACTAGCCTCGAAAAGTAAAACACATGGAGAATTCTACCTCTCCACTTTACACTGTATACTTGAAGCAAGAGGCATTCTTTCTGTATTTTTTCGGCTGAGGCGGTTGATTGGGAAAAAAGGGAATGACAGACCAGCGAAGAGCACAATTTTTGTTGGACGTTTGGGCTAGGAAGTCCCAAGAGGTTTGATTTTCCATCCGAGCGTCAGACGGACTGAGTTCACTCCTGACTCTTCTCAAAGGAAATCCTTGTTATTATAGAAAAGGGACAAGCCGCAGGAGTCTTACTGCTCGCCTTGTTTACTGGAACTATCACCATGGAAGACATTTGGCAGAGAGAGGGGAAACTTGAATACGATTCGTGGTGACCCCCTATTGATCAGCTGGAGATGACTAATGAGACCGCACGCTTTGCGAAGGACCCGATAAGGCAGGGGACTAGGTGCAAGGGTTTACTTGCCGATTTCCGGGCATCAGCTGGACAAAGGCCTAGAGATGGTTGGACACAAGTTTGCAAGCTTGCGGAATCCCCTTCTCGGCTTTACAGCACCGGTCAAAACGCGCCATGCGTTTCGGAGAATGAGCTGTTTTGCCAGCTTGACCTTGTGCAAATTTCCTCCAAGGGTTCATTAGGGTCTTTACTGTGGTGGCGAACCTTATATGACCCTAAACTTGTGCTTTTTCTAATATCGGAAAACACTTGGTGGTTTTCTTGGTCGTTGGATGGTTTACAAGATGAGTTTCTGGGAGAAGGTCATTTCTTTTCTACTTCTATCAATGCTAAAGTCTCTTAGAATGATGTTCTTGGACGAGGTCATTTCTTTTTTAATTCTTAATGGTCTGTACGATGTCTCTTTTCTTAGAAAAAATAAGCGTGCTGGTACACAGCGAATTAAGAAATATAATCTTGATGAGAGTGGCACATACCAACTACATGGCCGAGTGTGTGATTCAGTGCCAGTTGAGGGAGAAAACCTTAACTCCACTGGTCCTTCAAGAATTTCCGAGCTTTACTTGCGAGTTGAAAAATATCCTGTTCACAGAAATGAAGTTCTTGGAAGAGAACATATTGTATGTTTAGGACAAAACCAGCGTTTACTTAGGAGGAAATATTAACAATTAAGACGTTTATTGCAAAGGAGATAAGGACGACAACGTATTACGACATAAACCATAAATGAGATGCAAATTATATTTTTTTAATGTTCAGAAACCCAAAAACTCTTTTTAGGGAGATACAGGAAGTTTAGATGTCCTTTCTGTCCGGTGCGGATGTTAAGTACGTTGTGGACACTATAAATTTGCAATAGTCATTTTTCGACTGATTGATTTAGTAATTTTTTTGACTATTTAATTTACTCACTTTTAAATTCAGTGTGAAATTGTCAAAATTGACTTAGATTTAGCGGCTAAAACATTTCTACCATATTTAGTATTAATATTTTCTAGTGCCAATCTTAGCTTGGTCCCTGAATCTAAAATGAGTCATTTTTTATACTCTAACTATTCAACGAGTTCTTTTTTCACTGCTTAAATAGTCATTTTTGACTAAAAATAGTCAAAATTGACTAATCGAAATACTAAAAATTCAGCTACTATTCTTTAGTCAAATTTGACCATTTCACATTTGCAGTGGATGATATTCTCACCGCTCTTCACGGACAAATACAGCAGGTAAAGTGAGGTGGGTGCAGGTATACCCCTAAGACAGGTTCTCAGGTTCGGGTAAGCTATATCATTTCACATTTAGGTTATGCTAGAAGAAGTTAATTTAGTTTGACAGCGCAAAAGTACTGCGACTACCAACCTTTTTGGTTAAATTTTAGGCGTGGGTCGGTGTCTTTTTCAATTTCGTTGCAAAAGTGGTTGTACCTAGGGCGTTGTAAGTAGGTCCATGAGGCGAGATCGGAGCGGCTGGTCCCATCTGTTCCGAGACCGTAAATGCGAAAACAACGCAAGGCCTCTCGGGACCATCCACGGGACACGCAGACAGAGTACCAAAGAGACACTTTCCAAAGCTAGCTTCTAAATTTTGAAAAGCTTATTGCTGAGGAGGTAAAGGGACGTATCACTGGTGGGTGGCTATTGGCTAATCAATAACACGCGCGCCTAGGTAGGTGTGTGGACGGGAATGTCATCCATTACTTAATACGCTCCCAAGGTATTCGCTTCATTATGATGAAATGTGCTGATTGAAAATGATTCAAAGTCGATGAAGAGGAGGGTCCGCGATGCTTTCAAACATTATTGATTTCACTAATGTAATTTTGCAATCAATCTTCATTTCGCTAAAAGAGCTGAGAGTTTGACTACCTTCTCAAGACGCAATTTTGAGCTGCAACTTTACTCTGGTAAATGAAAACTTTGTGAAATACCACTGAACCTTAAATACTTGGAGAAATTCCTCATCTTCTCTACCTACCAACTCCGTTCCGAACTCCCAAGTCCCTTAAGTTGAGTTGTCTACCTAGTCTTCCACCCTGCTCTAACCTTCAATACACAAGAAAATTAACGACATACAACAGCGGACATTACACAAAAGGTGCTTTAAACTTCCCTCAACTGAGCTATCATTAAATATTATGCTGTTTCTCAGTAAAAAATAATTCCTGATTTAGGTAGTCCAATACCTGTTTTGGGTAAGAAGGTAAAACGGAACAAGGGCTTAATTAGATTTTTTTAAAAAGATGAACTTCTAAACATCCATATCAATCAAAAGATCTCATCCAGAGCTATCAATATAGCCATTAATTGGTTTCATCCTATCTTTAAAAATAACCAAATTACACTCTTTACCTGTTGTACCTTCATACCCAAAACAGGTATAGGACTACCTAAAACAGAAATATTTTTTCGTGTTACTTCCCGAAAGCCAAAAGTGCTACCAAGAAGTGAGCGTCATAAATATCTGTTAGCTTAGGTTAGGTACATCTCAGCGACGAGAAGAGGAACCCAAATTTTTATCTTTAAATTCTACGGGTTCCCTCTCGTTTCGTTTAAAGGAGCATTGTTGGTGGCACAGTGAAGACCAATTTGTATCAGGTTCCAGGACTGGGATTACTTGGAAACGGCAGTGTCTCCGAGGTGACGACCTTTATCAGTCTGCCGGCGTACATTCAGTGATTACTTTTCCATTGGCAGGCACTTGCGACCGTTCTCAAACACGAGCACTTAGCTTAGTGGCCCTGCAGCACTCCACGGAGACGTCTCTGACGTTTCGACTCGAGCTCCCCACGAAGACTTGCCATCGGAGTTCCGCTTTTAATCCATAAAAGCGGCTGCAACGACACAATATGTCGTTGTTTCCACTTTTTTTCTTCGTCTTAGACGTCAGCCTTTTTAACGGTTTGTCTTGGTACGCGTCAATGGCGCGAGCAAAGTCTCGTGGAAGTCTCGCATTGGCTTCATCAGCACTTCCATGTGACATCGCTGCATCCCCAAGACCCCTAAGCCATGCTAATGAGCATGCTTTTTGCTCAACTCGTCCCCTTCTCCTCGCCCTTCCGTTTTCCCCGGTTTATTCGTAGTGTCGTCATTAAACTAAACGCGTTAATTGGCGGTACAATTTTTTTACGAACCACATAGCTTTGATTGTCACAAGTGATCTCAGCCATCGGGTCACCAAAGTTGCTTTTAGGGTTGATTTTCTTTTTTGATTTCTGGACAATTATCAAACAGTATTTTCGCATTGATACGATTTCATATCCCGAACGAACCACTTTGCTGATTACGACAATCAGCGAGGAATCTTGAGCATTTGAGACCAATTCTTTTCAACGTGAAGCCGCAATTGGAATTCCGAGAGTAACGAGTCTTAGTGAATAACGCACATGGTGTGATGCATGCATTTCTCTCCGACAACGTCGCCCTCGTTCACTCTCCTATGTACAAGATTTCTATGAGAATACAATAGCCACTCGCTGACAACCTCACAAGCTCACAACAGTCGAGTAAAACAATCCACAGACAACGACTCACAATCGGTCAATCACCGTATCGAAATTACCAATCGCAGTTTGCTCTCCGTTTGCACGAGTGTATGTTGTCACTCATCGGCTATCTCACTTAACTTTTCAATACCTTGGCAGTTCTCAAAGACTATTAGGCGGCTAAAAATATGGCGTTTATTTGGCCTCTTGTGACCCACCTTCCCGTCCTCAAGCTGAGCAGAGCGACGCCTCAGGTACACAAACTAAGGGAGCCTTATCAAGTCCACACACCTGAAGGTAACAGCCGAACGACGAGGTAGATAAGCGAGGCATGAGGCACTGATCAACCGTTCTTTGGTTAACCTTAACCTACACGGCTGGACGTCGTTCATCCTCATAAAGTAATGTAGGTTGAACTATAGTGGATAATAAAGCTAGAAAATCTCATCAAAATTTGAGGGTGAAACAATTTTTCTCATGTTTCAAATATAAACCATTTCGTTCTCGCTCTATTTTTTTTTCGAAATAATAAAAAATACGAAAAACTATCGTTGATTTCGTTGGCGCGGCGCTGAAATTTTTCCCATTCTGGCGAACTACTTTAAAATTGGCAGTTAATCGACTTTCGATAACTGTGTTTTGAAAAATGAAGGGAACTCTTACAAAATGTGAATAAAACCATACTTGACAGTTCCTAATTTTAGAAGATGATTCCATCAGAAAGGGCAAGGGAACATTACAAAACGTAGAAAAAGAGCTGCAATGAGAATGGAATATTTTATAAGGAAAGTTGAAGCATGCTCGATATAGGAACGCCTAGTTTAACTTGGAAGTTTGGTACATTTGCCAGAAAGAGGGGTTTCCATTATTAATGTAACTTTTAAGACACGTCTGAGTGTCATAAAGGGGGTTAAGAAGCATCAAGGAAATAACAGATACGTTACCTCCCCCTTTTTTCGTAAAAGTTTACGAAACGTTTACTTAATCTTGTAACAAGCGAGGCTACAGCTCACCTGTTTATCACCAGAGCAATCTGCTGTTCCCAAGTTTGCTTCCAGCCAAAGGAGATCCCACTTTTTAGCTGCATCAAAGTCGTACACTCTTAGCAGTTTCCAGTGAATTCCGTCGAAGAATATCCAGTAGAGTTCACAGGAAATAGTGAAGTTTAACCACATCAGTGAGGCCATAACCATTCCAAGTTTTTGATGTAAAACTTTACTGGATTGCAGTAAAATGTCTCTAATTGTGCGGTGGCAACGGGGAAACCACCCATTAGGTCAAATTTCAAAGGAGCTTGTTAGGATTATGGAGTGGCCATTTTTTTGTGTTTTCGTTGAAAAACAAAAAGACTTTAAAACCAGAGAGTTGAATTCTCGACAAAATAACACAAAAATTGTTGCAAGTTACCTTGTTATTTTAGTAGTGCGTTTCCTTGAGGTCGAATGAATGTATGATGCCTCTCAAAACAAGAGGATTGGGTGGGCAGGACGAGTCTCAGTAAAAGTTCTTAGGCTATTTTAATTGTACTTTTCAACGCGTTTTCCGAACCCGAATAGTTGGCTCTACATCCGTGTGTAGTATCGGAATGCAACCGTTTTAAAGTTTGCATTTCCCACTTCCACATTGTTATCCTTTAATTGCATCATGTATGAAGATTCATGACAAGCAACCTAACTGTTAGAGACGAAAAACTGAAACTTTTACAGTTCAAAAGAAAAGGGTGAGGAGAGTATGGATGTTAAACATTTCGCGCAAGATGAACAGCAGTTTGAGATTCTTGAAAATTTCATCGAAGCAGCAGTTCAAGGAATCGCAACCACACTCTCGCTCAACAATGGGAAGTACGATGTAAAACGCGCCCAAAAATGAAGGAACTCGTAAATTCAGAGAAGCACTCTAGGCGCCTGGGAATGGCTGAAACACCAAGGAAGATTGGAGGGGAGAATTTTTCCCATGGAGTCGCCATTTTTCCGGAGATACAGACGATAATCTGAGACCGTTGTTCATCTATTGGACAACATCTGTGGGAAGAATCCTGCGTACACACAAACCTTATTGTCCATTAAACTGTACGAACACAAACACGCCTACGCCCTTGTCACCTGCGGCTCGCGTTTTCCGACGGTTCAACTCTGCACAATCGCAATTAAAACTTCAACACTCAGCCGTACTTGAAGACTCTTACTGAAAGTTTATCTTTCCCAATCGAGCACTGATGAACGTAATGTCTATATTGGGTACTAGGTCAAATCAGGAACAAGAACTTGCAAAGATGTAGGTTATAGGGGGGAAATTTTCACTCTAGAATTATTGGGTCAGCAGGGAATCATTCCATAATTCGTTCGGTCGGTGGTGTGAACTCTGTGCGAGTTTGTGACAAGCAAGGCTTGGCATGGTGGAGGCATGGTTGGTGGTCGGTCGACCTCTCCTGGGGGTCGTCACGGCGCTCATTGCTTGTAGTTGAGATGTTCCAAGTTAAGCCACCAAGGACTTCTTTCCGGGCTACCCGCTCCCCAACGGAGAGGGACGCGCACGTGAACATGTGTCCGATTTCCAATTATACAGGACGCGACACTGCCGATGTGTATCATCTCTGGTGGTGGCAGTTTGAGTTTCTCGCACCCCCTCATTTCGGCGAGGAGGTTCATAAATTGAATACGCTCCATTGCTTCTGTGGCGAGCTGTCAGGGAGCTGTCCGAAGAAGACTGCCTTTTCACAAGGCCTCCGTATCATTCGTACAAGGTCAAACTGCCTTTTCAATCGATACCCACAGTCTGATTCAAAGATGGAATACACTCAAACCTCCAGCGAGCGACCAGAGTAAAACGGCCTAGCATTCCTCCTGTTTAACCCATAGCAGCTAAGTCATAACAATCCCATGGAAATGTTTTGGAACGACAAACCTTTACGGGTAACACTTTCAACTTGAAAGGTGTCACTAGAGACTCTCAAACCAGAGACTGGCCATCTCTGTTCAAAATTAATGCATCGAAAATTAGTTACTCTCTTCTAAGGGCTTCAAAGTGAAAAATACTTCAGCAAATTAGATTGAAATTTCACGAAGTTTATTTTGACGTGCTTATCTTGTTTCCAAAAGTTTTGTGGACGATAAGGTATTTCCGATGCAAAATCCTGATGGCCAGTCTCGGTTTTAAGGGTCTCTAGGTGCCACTGTCTCCTCCATCTTTCGTACATCGTTCACTATGGATTTATAAGGTACAGCCGCGTAAGGGTGGGTTAACTAAGGTTAGGTTGACCTATGTCAATTCAGGTTAACCAATAAGTTCACGTCTGAAGCATTGCTTCGTTTGGTGATGGAAGAAATACAAGAAGCAGAAAATCCACCTTCTGAAATTTACAGTGACCGCTTTACTTTTGGGTTCCGGTTAAGATTTTGAGGCAAACTTCAGGACATGTCACGATTTGCCCAGAGCCATAAGGATGATTTTACACCTGAGCTCGAAATTGCGGAAATGGCAAACGGCGGCAGCATCCGATAATCCCGAGATTCCCTCGATCAAAATATTGGCGAAGACGAAATCCATCCTTTTCCCGGAAATTCTTTATGTTAGGATCCGAAGATCGTCTCACACCGGCTGAGAGGATTTTAATCAAACAAAAATATTCGAGTTGGTTCACAATTGGTTCGTTCAGGATGCACGCTTACTTGATCCTGAGTTAGTATACATATCGGTTGCTTCCACGTATAACTCTTCTCCAGCTTCGAAAGCCGAACTGCGTTCGCTGTAATGTGGCGGGATTACAGACTCTTATTTGTTTTTCCAGTTGGTTATGACTCTCCCTCGTTTACTTTTCCGCTAAGTGAACCCACGTCCAGCCGCCTCCAAAATATAAATATCCAGGAAGATTAAATCGCAGGGAAACGCATCGTCATAATGGCACTGTCCCACTATGCATAGGTCAGGCATTTTATGGGGAAGCGCTTAGCGCTCTCAGTCGATACTCACACCAAAAAAACGTTTAGTATTATTCGGGACACTTCATAAACACAGGAAAGAAATGGGAGTCGGCGACGATTTTCGCCATAAATTACAGCGATGCACTTTGGAGACGCTTGCAAAATATGGTGACCAAATCTGGATGGGAGGAGCATTATCGACGCAAAATATTCTTGTGTGGCTCGCGTAGCGCAATCAACCGAACAATCGTGAGGGGATGATGAAAACACATTTTGACAAACGATTAATGGCGACTCGGCCCCAGGTGGAGGGGGAACGACTGAATGACATATTGCAAAACAAGGATTTTCCCTACAACCCTTCCCCTAAAAGAAGTATTTTGAGGATGATCAAAAGAGATGTTTTTCACGGAAAACGTCTGTGTGACGATGCTCAAACCGAGTCGAATTTCGGTACCTCAACACGCTAAAAAATTCAGTATAGAAAATTCCTTCAAGAAAAAAAAATTCACTCCTAAATATAATGAAAAGTGAGCCACAAATTTGCTCTTAATGGCTTACTTTTTACTTATTAGGAGTGAACTTTCACTCCTAAAGCATTTTTTCACTCTTTCTGCGTGAACTTCCTGCGTGAAATCACATCCTTAGCACGGTAAAAACTAGCCCCTATTTTAGGTGGTCCCATATCTGTTTAAGGCATGAGTGTAAAACAGGAGAAGAGCGCTGTTTGGTTGCTTTTGAAGATACCCCTACCAGTCCTCAACCTTTTCATTGCTATAATGGTTGATAGATTTATCCTTAAAAATAGCTCAGTCACGCTCTTCACCTGTTTCACCTTCATACTTAAAAGAGGTGTGGGACTGCCTAAAACTGGTGTTTTCAGAGTGAGGTTAACTAAGGGTCGGTAGAGTGCGTATCGCTCCCTTAAAATTCATAACCCAAGGCTGGAAACTCAAGAGATAAACATGTGCAATGCTAAAAATGTTGAGTATAAAAGGTCCTAGAGGAGGACTCTGTTGGCAAGGAAAAAGAATTGAGGGCGGGTCGTGAACAAAGAGACTAACGGAAGGGGGGTGGATGGTACCTGCTTCCAAGGCGACACTCGCCTTCCCGGAAACGGGTCCTGAAAATTATGTTAGCCTGGGCTTGTCTTAATGATTTTTGGGGGCTCGCCGTAGGGGCAGGCGGCTTGGCGGGTGGGCTCAGGGAGCTGGGCGAAGGGCGAACTCGCTAGAGCAGCCCAGGCCCGCACGCCGGGCCCCAAGCAACGCTACTTTCGCCCAAGTTTAAGTAATCAGGCTGTTCTAGTTCTACAATATACACGCATTTGCCAATCTCAAGAGACCTATCATTGACTCTCTGATTCAAAGGTAGGATTTTCTACCTCTGTACTAACCCTGTTTTCATTACAACATGAGCATTAATGACAGACCATTGTGTTGGTTAACCGATAACAGCCCGAAGTATTTGGAGTGAAATTTAGCTTACGAAAAATTCGAAGGATTGTCTCCATCCAAATACGAAATTTTAAGCTTTGGAAAATGCCTTTATTATTAAAGTTCAGGTTTCCAGAGGGGTGATATTTTTTAAATTGCTGCAATATTGAACTGAAAAGATCCTCTAAAATATTTTTTTTATGTTTCTGAACGGCATCGCTTGGCGGTAATGGGTTAACCTTCGTTAGGTTTCACGTCCTATTGACACGCTTAGCTACCTTCCCTCGCGGTTGGGTGCCGAAGATAGTATGGAAGAAATAAATAATTGCATCATTTAAATTTAGTGCCCAATGACGTACCATGAGCGGAAAACTCAGAAATGTCATCCTGGACAAGGACGGTATTTTTGCTACGTCTTTCATACTTGATTTTAGGAGTATCATGTCCTAAGAATAGCTGCCATGGTTTCGCATAGAAAGAATAAACAATTTTGCGAGGTAAAATAGTCTTGTCTTTTCCGGCGAAATGAAGCAAAAGATAATCCGCTATTTTGTCGAACTTTTAAAAAAAGCCATCAGTCACATAAAAATGGACTGCCAAGAGACAGGCAGATCTATAAGGATGACATGAAATATATTGGCAGCCTGTAAGCTGTTGGAGACGGGGTGGGGACTGGGTGCAGGGTAAGGGTGTGTGTGTCGGAGGGGGGGGGTCCCGGAGACGGACTGCCGTGCCTCGGAGCGGTTGCGCCTGGAATTGGAACATTTCTAATCGGATATTGACGAGAAGGACTTATCTCTGC
>Ga0058701_10002611_pt1 | contig 13790 bp, 3 predicted proteins | sample AgamicOrMae_FD_97039 | JGI IMG/M metagenome (GOLD analysis project Ga0058701, IMG submission 97039) | Agave microbial communities from Guanajuato, Mexico - Or.Ma.e | ecosystem: Host-associated > Plants > Phyllosphere > Phylloplane/Leaf | place: Guanajuato, Mexico | collected 2012-06-04 | reverse complement strand
TTTTGGGTATGAAACTAAAACGGGTATAGTAGGCATTTTGGTTTCTTTTCAAGATAGACCTGTGTTCAGCCACACCATTTAAATGGTCTCGGCGAGAGCTTTCCATTAATGTGGGTGAACATAGGTCTATCTTGAAAACTAACCAAAATACGTACTACCCCCGTTTCAGTTCCACACCCAAAACATGCAGGTATAGAACTCCCTGAAACGGGTGTGTTGCTTTTACCGTGTAGGTTTAAGATTTAAAATTTAAAAAAAATGGCTCAGCAGTAAACGCTTTCAGTTCTTATATTTGAGTGAACCAAAATGGCTTTCTGGACAGACAAAAGTCTCATTTCAATTTGAAATTATTATTTTTGAATTATAAGCAATAATTACAATGGTTCTTACCATAGCCTCTGCTTGTGCATAGAAAAGTATTTTTTAAAATAATACAGAGGGTTGGAGGGCCGTTGTGGTTAGTTTTATAATCAATAAGATAGGTGCTGGGCTAAGGCACCTTATACAGAGAGATGTCGCAGAGATTGGCGGCTGCCTAAGCTGTTTAGCATTCAGTTAGGCTGTGAGCTAAGCGTAGGATTAAGCTAAAATCAGGCTGAATTTATCACGTTGCGGTCACAAGAAACAACAGACACTTGACTTTTCGCTCCGAAACCAGCCCCCATCAGCGTCTTCTGTTACTCAAGTTCATAAAAGGTTTTCTATATGCGCCGGTTGGCGTATCGACTCGGAAATTCAAAAGAGGAAAGGAGGCCCCTTGTTTTGCGAGGAAAAATTAGAGGCCGAGACCAGAGGGAGACCAGAGGGAGACCAGGGGAGACGAAGGGAGACGAGGGCGGAGGGCACGGCACCCTTCTTTCCCTATAAATCGGTCGCCCCGCCTCAACTATGTCCATCGAGAGACCCTGTCCCGTGTTTTGTTCAACCCCCTTCACAACGATAGGATTCAACAACGTATAACTTTAATTTATTTGCGTTTGACCCACTTTCAACCAAATAAAAAGAAAAAAAATCTTATACTTGGAATACATTATTGAGCAACGTATGTGATATTTGGCAACGCGAGGGCACTTCGACGGCAGCAAGTTATACCCTGCTCTTATAGAAGTCAAAGCCCTGATTAAGTGTTGAAATCTCCAAAAAAAGTATTTTGTCTCGAAAAGTCTTTCATTTCATAGAGAAGCGGAGGCACTCGTAGAATCTTTGAGATCCAAATATGTTATATCCGGCACGCGGATCTCTGCACAGTAGAACGGTCATCCTTCTTTCCCCACAAAGGCGAAAAATCAGAAAAACATTCATATCTTCTACATGTCAAATCTATTACAATGGATATGTCGCGCGGTAAAGCGAAAAATAGTACGAGGAGGTAAGTCAGGTATTACGTTTAATATAAACGCATTTCCAACTTTAATTCGGAATTTATTCCCCAAAACGTATTATACTATTAGAGTAGGCGATAAATTTCGTTAACATCTGCTTTTAAAAAACAAAAAAGATCGGTTTCTGACATGAAAAATTATATTCATTACTTATGTCAGCGCGAAAAGTAGAAGCGGGCCGACTTACATGGTACGTTGATTCAGTCACCAATGCGCTCTCACCTGAAAAGAAAAAAAGAGATTTATTTCATTTTCCTCGCACTTCCTGAGAATATATGAGACTGAAAAGGGAGCCAAGCCTCCAAATATCACTAGGAATCGAGCTAAAATTATCTTTCAGTTCCTCGGACAAGGAGAGGATGGATATCATAGAGCGAAAGTGGCTCCTTTGATAAATATTATCACGTTTCAGGAGGAAGATGAGATAGTGGAATATCAAGAGGTCAAAAGGATGGAGTGAAACGAGGCCATGAAGTTATGGACAATAATTTTTTGGGGCTTTATCAAAAGCATTATTTCCTAGTTTTGTTTTAGATTCGGGCTTTCCAAATCTATGCCAAATTTACTTTCAGCAACTAAATTTATTCGTAGTTTAAAAAACCAAAGTAGCATCCTTAAAAAAAAAAAGACCAAAAAAGCTTAATTTTTTAGGCACTTTTAATAAAATTTGGGAAAATGTAATTGATAAAGTCACAGAAGATCTAAAATCAGAACGGTTCGAAGGTACGATATTAGAAATGAGGCAGTTTCACGTACAACAATGTTTTGGCTAGGAATCAGAAGTTACCGGAACTACTCGAGCTGTGGAGGTAACAATCGACTTGAGCTTACACGAATTTTATTTTTTCCCCGCGCTCAGCATGACCTGGTTAAGCCATTAATCACGATGCGTTTAAATGCAAATCCTTACACATTCCAGATTTTAGTGTAGTACGAATTACTATACACGGCGAACTAATATGCTAATGGGCCACAGTACGCATGTCGAAGTTATGTGGTTGTAATTATCTTAACTACCACTATTCATTACAAGCCCACAGTTGTAATACGAGTGTTTCGTATACGAGAATTTTCTCATGATATCCTACCGCTTGACTTTGTGTAAACTTTCCCTCTGTCTTCAATTATGCGGGCGGTAATATCTCAATTATTCGAAGTAAGTGATTTTGGAAAATATGCCCCATCGCCATCTCATTACTTTGAAACCTGTCTTTAACTAAAGCTTCTCACGTTAGACCATTTCACTTCCGCCTTACCATTTCGGTACATTGCAGCTTCGTAACTAAATCACAAAGAAAATGGACGGCAAATATTCGTGAACCTTCCGCATTTTATAAACTTGTTTAACTACCGCCACTTTTACAAAAAAAAGGGGGGGGGGGCAATACGAGAAAAATATCACAGCGGTTTAAAAATACTCTCCACAACACATCTCACGCAGTTTTCTCTCCACATGTGAAAAATACATTTGAAAATATGACAATTTATGATAACTTATGATACGCATGCATATGTAATGGATGTATGGATATGTAGAGACCAATTGAAACTGTTTTGTTTCAATACTTAAAGACAGTCTCTTCTTTGAAGGTGTCTGGCCAAAGTGTTCTCGATTTCACGACAAAACAACAAAGGCATTGAACAATACCGTTAATAAATACGAATAAGTACGTTTGATTTGTTAGAAATTGCAAATTCGCAAAATTCCAAATCGACATCTACTCCGCTGCATACCGAACAAATAGATACCACTTGCAGAAAATAAGAAAAACTACATCGCTAGTATCAACACAAAAAACTCAGAACTTCTTTCATCAGGGCTCCAATCCTCCGTTTTATCTCGAGAAATATTTTTAAACGCGCGGAATTCTTTTCGAAAAATAAAAATGTCTTACTTTCCCACGCAACGAAGGGTTTCATAACCTGATCTGAAACGATTGTTTACTAGAATGTAGCGAAACAGCTAACAAGCAAAATTTTATTGACCACAAAAACCACGCGGACAGTCTCTCAAGTGTCGTTGCAAGTATGAATCATAACGGCGGAAGAGTCCGCGAAGACTTAACGCTCACTTATTTCAAATTACTTCGAGTCTTCTATTCTGTTTTGAAAAATCGGCCGCGTCAAAAAAAGGACTTCTTCTAAGGACCACATATCAGAAGAGGAACTAACCGAAGATAAACGCGTATTCCAGTTCTAGCACACTGTGAAAAGTTGCAATTCCAATAACCACTCGCGTTTTAAATTTCTTTGGCAAGCTGAGCGGAGTGATAACAGAGCTAGGCATGCGGCACTTGACCTAATTTAAGTTAATCTAATGGACGTCCAGCCTAATAAAACTTAGGTTTGATACACTTGGTGGGTTCCAATGGCAATAGTGATGGTAAAATTCGTAGTGGTAAAACGTAGCTTTCGGCAGAGTTGGCAGTGGGACAAGTTATCTTAATTATTTTTTGAAGTTGGTAGCTAAAATCTAGATTTGAAAGGAAAAGAAATCGGTGAGAATGTTTATGTTTTAGAGTAGCAGCAGCAGTATAATTTGTGGCAGTGCAGCATTATACTTTATGATAAAAGTTGGTGGACACGACTTAAAACTACTACTTTTTTTCAAGATCCAGAAATAATGCGTTTCTCTTTACTACGGCAGTATTGTGTGCGTCTCAACTGCCCCCCCCCGCTTCGTTGTCACCAACCATTGCGAGCCCCATAAGCCCCAAGAAAAAAATCCCCTCTAAGCCCTAAGCAAGCAAACCTGTTTCATTTGTGTGAGTAAATGAATTTAGAGCTGGACAATTGGTTTACATCTGAGTTTTGTTACAAATAAAAGCGGTCGTTGTTTAAAAACAACTGAAATCATTCGCTCTTTGCGCACAATGAGAAAAAAGAACATCTATTGCTTCATCAAATGGCCTTTACCAAATGCTCATACAGTTCATGTGTCCTCCTCTCCGAATCACGTTTCGACAAATAGAAAGAAAAATATAGTTGGCCGTACGGTTTATGTTCAATTGGTCTCATGCAATTGTTTTCAACACGAAAAAAAGGGCCCAAAAACTCAGTATGATAAACAAGATCGCTCCGGGTGAACTATGTGGATGAAGCTTTTCACTCAAATTATTAAAAAGATAAAAATGGAACCCAAGGTTTTTTGTTGTGCTATCGTACAGTCTTACATGTGGTGGCTTACTATGAGGTTTCGTTATGTCAAATTATCAAGCGCAATGAGGTTGTTACAATAGGTAAATGAATTTCCAGAAGCTAAACTTCATGGGGCCCTGGTGCGATCGAGATCGGTGTTGCTGGTGACCTGTTGACCGAATTACTGAAAATACAACCTCGAGAAATACTGTGACGGACTCAAGTAGGTTGTCTAATAAGGAGCCCCCTTTGTTGCAGTCTTATCTTGTGGGAGGCGCCGAAACAGTTCATCACGTTACATCATCCCCAACAGGACAGCCTTTGTAATCTGCCAGAAGTTATGAACTCATTGAAGCGGCTGATTTGAATTTTATCTCGGAGAATTACGATCGCGATAAACTTTTAACTCTTCAGTCTTCCTCCAGATTAGGAGATAGAACAAAATGTTTACAGCGGGTGGTAAATAGATTCGAGATCTGAAACTCGTCGTTATAGGAAAGAAGCCCAACAGAGGTGTAACAATCTCGTAAACACTTCGGCTTCCGTGCAATGGCGGACACAGTATCGCATTTATCAACATGAACGGTTGCCATAGACGACGCCTGACGAACAAACATAGAGACGTTTCTGCAGGACCAGACATTAAAAACCTTCCAATGACTTCGGTTGTTATTAATACGCCCTTAAAAAATAAACTCAATTCTGAGGAGTAAACATGGTGAAGGTGCGAGATGGTTGAAGGAGTGACAGTGTTCCCAGACCACTTCGGTTTCTCGATGGTGGCCAATCCATTCTGAATTGTAACGCGAAGTGACAAGGCAACATGGTGAAGATGAGGGACATACGCGCAAAACAACTAGCAGAATCTTTGACAACATTCTTGAGAAAAATGCGGAGTTGTCTTGCTCCGCGTTGTTTTGGTTTGGAGAACGTTTTCTTTGTGGCAGACCGACTTGTAATTTGTTGAACCGTGAAGCCAAGCCCAGTAGCTGTCCTCATAAATCGAAGAGTGAGATAACAATGAACGATTGCGCCGAGATTTCGCTGCCCTAATGATGTCCGGCTGCATTGAATCGCCTAAAAAGGATCGGCTGGACTTCACTCACGTTGGATATTGCAAAATGGAACAAAGCAGGCTGGACGGCTGCCTGATTTCTGCACAGGGTTATTACTCATCTAATTACCGTTCATGCAAAGAAGTGTTTTGTGTCAACAATAAAGTTTCCTACGCCACTTCACCTATTACCTTGCTTCTGCGATCAGCTGAAGTTCGGGAAAACCGACAAAGCGTTAGCATTTAGCATCCACCAGGATTCGAACTCAAGTCACAATGGAATTTTACAGGCAGTCTTCCTTGCTCACTCGCAGGGAGTCCAGGTGGAACACCTTTCACTAGCTTGTTCCTGAGTTGAAACAAGGAGGAAAGCATGATTGTGTGGAGGTACAGTATCTGCTATCGGCTGTTAAGATCACGCCCACAAAAGCTAACTTCACCTCCAATTTCCCGAATCTTTAAAGGGCACTTACGGTTCAACGATGGGCTTGTGTCACCTCACGACCTTCATCGATTGAAGAGACAAGATGAGTTTTAGAGCCAGGGATCGTTTCTATGGCAACTAGAGGAAACGCAGATAGGGATTAGAGGTCCACACGTTGCGATCTTTTACTTCGAACAAAAGAGAGGGGCACGTCGCCGGCCGGAGTGGCCCATGCACAAAGAAAACGACCCTCGCTCCAATTTCAATATTATTAGGTTGACAAACCGCGAAATTACGTCTTCAGTCGAACGGAAAAAAAAGCTGAACGTAATGTTAGGCAGCAGCCCTGTGGAACTGTCAACGTCTGGGGTTGTTAGCCATGTCACCGGGTTGTCGTCGACGGGTCACTCCTCTCCTTAGGCCCAAGGAAACCCGATAGAGGGACGGGGATCGATGACAATTTTGTTCATTGGTTGTACGGTGGTGGACAACATTCCGCATGTTGTAGTGTGAAAGGACTAATTGCTCTGTTTGCCTTGGTACGAAATATAAAAAAAATCCTTCTGGAAAAGCAAAAAAACATAAGTTTGACTCCTGTTCTTTCAACAAACTTCTCAGCCTATGCTGCGTTGTTGGCCGGGTATGAGAAGATGAAGAAGAGCTGAGAGTTTGGGATGATGTGTAGGTTTACGCGTACTCGAAGTCTCAGAGAAAACAATACAGCCTAGAAGGTGTAAAAGAAGACTAAAATTAAGAGGAGGGCGCACCGCTACGTGGACGCCAAGTCTGAGAAAAAAATGTATATACTAAAAACCAACATATAGAGATGCAGATGGTTTTTGTACGGCTAAACCACAAAAGCGTCTTTGATTAAATATTAAATTGGAAATTTAAAGAACACAGGAAGTTGCGCGAGAACTGCAAATACAATTGGTTAAAAGCATTCTCTGCACTGAATATTTCGAGGTGAATTAGGCTGACAGTGTATTAAGGCAAGGCGGCAAAAGGAATTCGCGAGTCGGACTCCAAGCTGAGAAAAAAGCCAAAAGAAAAGGGGGGGAAACGAAAGGAGAGCAAGGAGTCTGGAAAGAAAGAGTCCCACTACGGCATGTGTGCAACAAGGACGGAAAACAGTGGCCATTGTGTGTAAAAGAGCTCTGCATCATTTGTTTATTGAACCTAACTAACAAATTGCAAGATTTCCAGCCCAACAGAGATAACTATAGTCCGGGCTCGTATTCCGGCTTTAACAGGAACAGAGAACGACAATTGGCGTGGTAAGCTATTCTTTCGCCGTGGGGAACTGAACGGCAAGCGTTATGCAATGAGAGCGCTTTTTGAAAAATACATCGCCTCAAAAAAAAAAGGACTAGCTAAAAATAAGTCCATCTACGATTGAAAATATGATTTGATCACAGGGTTATTCAAAACAGGTTTAATCATAGCAAAACTTTTAAAATCTAACGAAAATACGCCTTCAAAACGTGGCAATATTTTTGTACCAAATTTTACTTTTTAAAATAATAATATTAATAATTTTTCGGGAGATTTGGGTTGCTTAATGGTGCAGCTAATATCTAAAGGGTAGGAAGTGCTCTCGGTAGGATGTCAAGACAGTTTAAAAGTGTACAAGCACGGCGAGTAAAGCGGATATCATCAACCGAAAGGCAATAAACTCTTCGATATTACGCGCCGACAATATCCATTAAGGAATGATTTTTTTTCGGGGTTTGTTTTCAGTAGCGCAGACAAAGTTGAGGATCAAGAACGCTGCCCATACTTGGTTTATACACAATAAAGTGTCAGAAAGATCTTCCAGTGTGCGCATTACCCATGAATTTTTAGTGCTATCGCAGACAGACTTAACTCTATGACTTCCTCGACGTTTTTCTGCAAAATAGCTTTTTTAAGATGCGACCTGTTTCGCGACACTACTCTCCGCCAGGGACGAAATTTCTCGACCAAACTTTTATCAAACTGACTCTGCGTCTTGTTGCTTCCCTTAATCACTTCTGTTTTTCAAACCAAATACTGCTGGTCTTTTAAACTACGATATTCAGCAGGAAAGTCTTCGCGAGGCCAGCTTGTTTGAAGAGGAACATCCCAACAGCCATAAATAATTTGCGACCTATAAAATACAATTTTGAGTCTGAAGTCCTGTTAAAATACGCACTTTCTGTTGAACTTCTATTAACTCCAATACTTCTCCTTACAAACAATCAGTCCATCTTCTTCATAGAAATTTCCTATGCGAACATACTCATTTAAAGATCTAATGAACACATTACTGAATACCAAATACCAACGGTACCTGTCTCATAGAACGGGGAAATATATCTACGAGAGCTTGAGTTATTCCAGGAATATATAGGATGAAAATATTAGAATACATGACATTCTCCAATCACGGGTTATCAACGGAGAGGTCAGCTAGAGAGCTAGTCGAACTCTCCCAGGATTGCTTTGGTAAAAACGACGTTTTAGCGAATTCACTCAACAGCAAGCCCATCGTCCTCGCACTCATTCCTTCAACAAGCTTTCCTGTTAAGCACTCGTGAAACGCGGTGTCCTATGGAAACGATGTAAAATCTAAAAGCCTAGTTTCCGTCGCAGCATAGAGTTGAGCTCAATTTTCCCATACAACCGGTGTGATTGTCGCCGGAATCGTGCCAAACTTGGTTATCAAAAAGTTTCGAGTTTAATCTGGGTGCTCGGCGATGGAAATCAACACTGAAGGCGACTCGACTTCAAGATGTAGTGACAGGACAATGGTTGTTCAAGACATTAATTCAGGCACATATGTTCATGTGGCCACAGTCGCAGAGTGCGTAAACCTCAGTGGGAGTCAATAGTAAGAAGTGCTTTATGGTTCCCAGTGTAAATGTTTGTTTTGGCAACAGGTATATCTTTGTGGGGGTGCAAACAAACTTGGCTCTGTATATTGCATCGAATTCCTGACTCTAACATTCTCGAAATTATCTATCTGGAAACTATCCCTGTGGGAGTCCACTTTTCATCAGAAAAGATACACAAAAAATCATTAACAAATCCATGACAACTGAAGTGAAAGTCACAATTCAATGGTGGATTCAGATGTGGGAGCAACGTTAAGTGAGGACATAAAGTCTTTTCTTTGTTAGAGATGGCCAAGTCATCTCACTTGTCCCGAGTCGTACTAACTTATTCATAAAGCAGCCAGAAATCGTGATGCAAGGAATGTCAAGACAGAAACCTTGAAGATAAAATTTGGCGAAATCAAACAAATTGGACAAAATTGGAAAATATCGAATACAAATGTAAGTATCATAAAGGAATTTTTCTTGTCGTTGGAGACGTAGAATTGCAATGAGGTTTGCAGGCTACGTGCTTTAAGGGTCAGCCATGTCATAAGGTTACTTCCAAGAAAAAAATAGACTGGCTTTAACAGATCCTGAGTACTGTTGTCCAGCTTCACGTAAACATCTTAAGTTCTAAATCCTGTCAGGAGCAGCGTCCCCTAGGGAAAGAATGTAGATACGTGCTGCCCTGTCTCTAGCACTAGACAAGTCGTTTCTCGAGATGACCAGGTGTAGATTATAGAGAACAGAGCGTGCTGCCGGCAGGGAGACAAACGGTCTCTCTTCTTTCGGAAGATAAGACCAGTAAAGATACACAACGTCACTGCATTCTACTTTTCACACTTACGAGGAATGCAAAGGTCATCATAAGACATGTTCATACCGAAAGTTAGCAACGATGCATCTCAAAGTTTTTACGCGGAGGAATCCAATATATATACGTAATATCAAGATATGTATCAAAACCAGGTCAAACGTGAAAAATTTGTCGTTCGAGAGCCATTAACCTAATTACGTGCTTTGCTTACTGTGTATTGCATTATAAACAATTCAGGGGGCCGGGCAAGGCCGTGCTGTAGAGGAAGGTGTCCCAGGGCATGCGCCGCGCCTGCCTGCAATGTTGAGACAACTTAGGCAGTACACTAAGGACCAATAGAGGGAGTGCGAACACGGCGCAAACAAGGACGAAGATTTTCTCAAGGAACGTTCCGTTGCGACCCTTCCGAGATGTCGTCGTACCTAACCTTACTTAACCTATGCTCAAATTCCTCAGTGATAACCTTCAAGTAAGAGCATGTAGCTCACGTATGCACTCCAAATTACTTTTTGCTAAGAGCTGGTACCTTGCTTGGTCAAGGCTCCGCTCAGCTTGGCTATGGAAAATGAAACACGTCAAGGAATTTCACGCTGAAAATTTACTTAAATGAGGAAAATTACGTTTACTTCATCGGACTGAAAGGAGGTTGTTGACGATGCGTTTCATATAAATTGAGCTCGCGTGGGCGCATCGTTACAAGAAAATCGATCGGTCACCCTCAAGTCCAGTACTATCACGCCATTCACGTCATTTGTATCTTCCTTTCCAACTTAGAAGGCTGTGCTTTACATAGATGGGCACCGCGCGCTGCGGCACGCCGTTTGCGATAAGGCTCCGAAATAGATTGTTGGATGGATCACTCGTCGAAAAGGAACAACAAAAGATCTGCAACACTTACGCGCCCAGCCAGATCCGCATAAATCACCACCGATTCTACGCTTCCGCCAAACACGTACCTGCAACATTAAAAATGCATTATAAGAAACGACTATAAAACGACAAAAGCTGAAAAATAAGCGCAAGTTTACAAAATCGATTTTTTTTTCGCCAATGAACGCACGTTTGTTTTGTTGCTACATTCCAACGTTCATGTCTGCGTTATAACTGGTTTTGGTACACTTGGATTGGACTGACAATGAAATCACGCGCGGTCATGTTTGCGCACAGGTTCTGTCCTCGAAGGTCGCGGTGACCATATTCTGGAATAAAATGCTGCCACACCCACTATACACGGTTGACCTATACCGCGCAGTAGATCGCATACCAGCCAAATGTCACTCAAGCCATATTGTAGCTGAAGTAGCGGTAAGCTTTCACGGCAATTTTTCCCTCTGCAAACTTTCCATATTACGAGTAACGTGTTTGGAACACGTCACGTTCATGACTGGAGGTGTTCACTGTTATGCGAGGTATTTGCGTTCCCCTGCGCTATTAAACGAAAACATCCATGAGGAAATCAATGGCGTTGGGGTTGGCGACAGAACGTCAAGAACTTGAATATAATTACAAGGTATAAGCGGCTTAAATTACTACTTCTTTTATTTTGGGTTTCTGTTGCTTGGGTCCAGAATCTCAAATTAGAATTTATTTTTCCAAATTGAAAAAAGGGGAAAAAACAAGAATTATTAAAAAAACAACTTCATTTTAAAATTGAAAATGCGTGAAAATTCAAACAGATTTTGAAAAAAAAAACCAACAATAAACACGTTTTTTTCGTATTTGGAACACAATTACAAGTCGTATTTTATTATATTTTTAAATTTTGTAAAAAATATTCGTACTTTAATTTATTTGGTGAAGATAGCAGCACGAGGCTGGCAGTTACCAACAGTAAGCCAACAGCCAGCCGTTGAAAGCTATCGCTTTCCGAGTTTTCATTATTTGCCCAATTTTTATTAAAATGCCCTGAGAGAAGTCACTATACGCATCAAAACACTACTAATTTGACGAAAAATAAAGCATGGGAAATATATTTTTTTGATGAATGACATCGTAACGTTTCCTTAATTTATTCGCTATTCTAAAAGCACCTAAAAGCAAACTCCCTAAATAAGCCGTGAAATATACATAGACACAGACTTATGCAAGATGTTCAGCAAGAAACAATCTTGTCAAGGAGAGTTCGTAGCTAAGGCGCAGACACTGATCTCAAAATGAGGCAGGAAAGATCCCCGAAAATCAAAACTTTCTGTGATGAACACAATATCACGAACAATTAAACAAGCACAGGCATGAATTTAGACAAGGCATCAGGAAGTTTCAAGAACAGCCCCAGAAAACAGCGCGTCTCACCTTTAATCTCACCCTGTAATTAGCGGCAACCTTTTTTTCGTTCCCCCTCCAAAAATGATATTCCTACAAAAGTTGGGTCTTGATCAGGGCAGGAGCCGGCTGGCCAGTTGATAGTCGGCCCACGGCGAGGGTGAGGCTGAAACAAGGCTTGTCCTCACCTTGGAAGAGTATTTGGTGTGCGCACGTAGTGCGTAATCAAAGTAATCAATTCTAGTAAGATATTTGGGGGATTTGCATGAATTAGCGGCACGCTGATTTCATTGGAAGATATTCCAGTGTCTCTCATCAGCGACCGCAAAAGCTTATCAGCCCTCAGCGGTTGCGCGGGGAGAGGAGAAGAGACGCGTCACACAGACTGCCAAGTAGGCTCATGGACCGACTAGGCTCAAGCCGTAGTACGCACGGATGAGACGACATGCTTCACATGGATTTATAGGAACTCCCATCCCTCTCACCTGATGGTCATTAACCGCGGTGCCACGATGTAAAATTTTACCACGAAATTAAATTTCAAGGGTTGCACTTCCTACTACCTCAATGGAGATATCCACATAACGTTACATCTACTCCTCGAAGTTGAAGGAAAACAGTAAACAGACGACTCCCATTATCTTTAGGTTAATGCCAAGCTACAAAGGCGGATTTTAAATGCACAAATATGAAAGACTGCGGTTTAAAAACAAGGAATAAATTATGTTCCTGGAAAAATATGACATTATATAGTATTATCAAGGAGTGGTATGGTCTTTTAATTCGCACCTGGGGTGATTCGTCGACAAACCAAGTTTCTTTGTCAGTCATTGACATATCACATTCTGTGAATTAGAGAGACTGCTTGAAATTTGTGTGTCGTCAGTCCATACATTAGACTCAACAAAAACTTCAAAACGTCAAAATACTCAGGTGACAAGTTGTCTGTTTATTGTTTTCCTTCACATTGGAGGAGCTCCGGATGTGACGTCATTGTGGATAACTCCATTTTATCTCATGTTGCCGAACAGAGCACATCAGAGCAAGAAACCGTATCCTCAGATAACGTCCGTTATTAACCTGATATCGCTTACTTCTTAGCGGCAGTAGATGCTGTTAAACCGTATGCGGTAAAAGATTTAGCGACAGTCTGGCGGAGCGGTTGCAAATAAGCGCGGAAGAGTGTTGAATTATTTGCGACCTCTCTGGGTACAACCCACTAAATGAACTAAATTGATGATTTCCAGCCAGTGGATTGCCGAGCTATCTCCAAGCTGGACTTTTGATATTTCCCCGAAGAGCGAGTTGTTCAGTCCAGGTCACCCGAAAGCATAGCACGCGCTGTAAAAGACCTGTCTGACGGCTTTAACCCGCATTTTTCCACATCAAGTCTAGATAAAATCGCACAAAATAGAGACATCAGTTTAGGAAACTACCTCAACTTGACCTTAGTCATAGTGGTATTTCTTGTCTAATAAAAACGGCTGATCTTGAAAATTCGGGGAACAAGACTAGCTGTTCAGCTAAATGAGTTGGGAGAAAAGGAGGATTTTATGCGCCGCTATGTTTAACATGGACAGTCGAAAGATTATCGTTAGAGAACTCGATCTAGGAAATTTATGAGGACGTATTTAGAATATTTTTTTTTGCAAATGTTTAGAGACAAATCGATGTACAAGAAAATGCTCATATTTTGCACATTTTTGGCAAAACTCGCCAACAGTCCCCAAAAAGTGTTCAAGCAAATATTTATTGTGAAAAAAAATGCAGGAGAATTCTTACATTTTATTTTTTGAATCACTTTAAGTAGTTTTTTCAAATTTTGTACGTAATACCTTTTTTCATTTTCAGACTGATTCATCTTCCAACACCCTCT
>Ga0058701_10002610_pt1 | contig 13792 bp, 6 predicted proteins | sample AgamicOrMae_FD_97039 | JGI IMG/M metagenome (GOLD analysis project Ga0058701, IMG submission 97039) | Agave microbial communities from Guanajuato, Mexico - Or.Ma.e | ecosystem: Host-associated > Plants > Phyllosphere > Phylloplane/Leaf | place: Guanajuato, Mexico | collected 2012-06-04 | reverse complement strand
CCGCCGCGCTCCGCCGCCACCTTCCCCCCCTCCCCCCGCCACCCCGCCGTCGCGACGAGTCCTGAACCAGTCCAAGGTCGGCCAAACTAGGTACAGGTGCAGGTCGTAAAAGCGATTACGGCTCCTATCACAGTTAAACACACGCTTCGTATTCGATCCGCTCGCCTCCCTCGTTTAAAAGTAAACGTAACGATTTTTGAGTGTGAACGACTGATTGTGGATGTCCACTCGGCTGTGACACATTCACTGTAAACCCGTGGGGTGAATTTTGTTGCGAATGAATTTCAACGAGGATTTTGTAGGCTCTCTATAGACTACTGAATGAAGACCAAAGCCAAGTAGACGCAAATTTAACCTCGTTGGGGGCTACTTTCACTGATTTACCCCATTCGGTGAGGTTCACTGCCATGCAAAAAGGTTAAACTAATTGTGGTTGAAAGTCAAATTTGGGGTGAAAAAGTTGCATCTTAAATTCACCCTATTTTTGGGTGTTAAATTAACCCCAAGGACTTAGAGTGTTGCTTCTGGCCGCGGATGCGAAATTGAATTTTCGAATATGAACGAACACTCTTAATTTTTGATTTTCTTTTTCCATCGCATGCTTTGCCTTTCACTCCATAAGAAAATAATCATTATAAAAAATCAGTGCTTGAAAGAATTTTTATTACGTCAAGAAAAAAAAAGATTCTCTTGCGTCTGAATGATAGACCAAGGTATTACCTAAAAAAAAACTGAATTACCAATATTTGAGGGAGAATAAATACTTTCAATCTCCAAAATAGTTTTTGTCGGTGTTGTTGATGTTGTTGTTGGAGTGATTTTACTTCGAATGAAAGTAGTTACATGGTTTTAAGTCAAAGTGGCTCGCATTCCGTAATTGGCTGTTTACAATCACGTGAGCTGATTGTAACACGCTGAAACCGTGAGCGATCTCGCACTACCGAAATGCTTATTAGCCCCATTGTGTCAGCGACTCGAACGCACGACGACTGGAATTTCGTCCACTCTGCATAAAAGAAACTTAACCTACATTCGCAAATAAAAACCATCGAGTGTGGAACTTACAATTAGCGCACTTCTTTGCGAACACTTTGATGAGAGGGACGCCACATATTCCAAGTTTTCATTGGTTCCTTTTTTTGCGTATTTGTCTATTCAGTTAGGAATAGTTTCTAATCTCAAGGAAAGTTTCTCTAATATTGTAAAAAGATTATTTTTAATTCTTGTTTTTTATGATCAGCTCTTTTAATTTGGAATATATTTGCGCAAGCCGAGTACATCGAACATAAAAAATTGTTGTCAAGGTGTTCTTAAAATATCTTCAATTAAAAAAAAAAGATTTTTTAAAAATAATAAAAATAAAATGTATAGCATAAAAACTTTGTTTTTCCACACTATGTTACGACAAAATCTTTTTTACTTAACAGAATTGGCCCGGACGATTTTTCATTGGAAGTGCCCTATTCAGACCATTTTCCAGAAAACGTTTGTCTGAAAAAAAGTAAAAAATAATTTTTAAAAAAATTCATAGACTATCACTCGGAAGCCTATAGTGATTTCCCGGAAACACCAAATGTAGAAAAAGCAAAGAACGAGTGTCCTGTACTAGACAACGAACGCGGAAAAGAAAGCGAAATTTATATAAATACGCTGTTAGTTGTCAGCCCACTGTAAATTCGCAAGGTGCAATTTTCCTCATGTTTGTGGCGTTCATTTTTGAAACTTATTATAAGGTTGAATCACGGTGAAATGCAGGTGGAAAATCCTACCCCACTTGTAAAACTGGGAGGTTTGGTGTCCGGTCAAGCCACGTTGAACTTACGCAAAGTGACGTAAATGTCGTATGGTTCGCTTTTGGGCGTGAGTGTACAGGGTTATCAGAGCATAGAGATGACTCGTACTTGGACCGTGTAACCAAAGCAAGAGTCTATGCTATGGTGTGGCTGGGCTTGTGTTGGTCGGCCGGCCGGGTCAGAGATAATGTGCCACGACGGAAGGCAAGTGAGCAACGCGAAACAAACGCCCCCCCCCCCGACCTGCACCTCAAGACTAGAAAAATTGTTCAATTAGATAAAAGCAGAGATGTTCATCAAGGCTTGAACAAAAAGGTGGCTTTGCAAAATATCCCTGTATTCCTTGAACCGCAATCGGTATGCTGATACTCATTTCCACATTAAAACTCTTCCTGCAAAGATTTTAACTTCGCTAAAATTAATTTTTCTTGCTATTAAAATTATCAGTTTTTCAATTAATTTTTCTGACCGAACATTAAAGAAAATGTAATGTGATTTTTTTGGGCTGAAGTTCGAGTGTTTTAGGTGAAGGTTTAGCTAAATTTTGGATTTTTGTAAAGGTTTTTGGTTGTAATGGTGGTTTGTTTGTACGCTTTTCAAGCACTGCTGGTTGGTCTAAAATTTGCAAAATTTGTATCGCTTGAGATTTTAAAGGTAAATTTGAATTAGCGAGTCAAAAAGATGGCATAATAATCTTGCGATCTGCTTCAAATTCAAGATTTTAGGCGCAGTAATTTCTTTTGAAAAAAAACTGAATAAATGAAAAAAAAATGAAATAGAAAAGTTATGAAAAAAAGAAAATGAGTGAAATTTTGTAGCTCGCGTTTTAATTCATCGATTTTTCTAACCAAAGTTATTTTTGTTCAAGAAAATTTGAAACGTTTTTTGCATGGAATCTGTCATGTTGATGGGAATAGTTGCTGAGAATAAGGAAAATGTTGTTTGCGAATTGAAATAAGCATTCTCACAGTTACCCAAGGCAAGGTATTGATCATAACTCGTTCAAGGCCAGCCGCAAAGGTTTGCAGTAGTGCCGATGTTTATCGGCATTTTATGGTAAACTCTAAAATGTCGTTCTGGTGTACCCCTTCTGCTCTCTCCGATGTTTGCGAAACCAGTCGAACGTATTTGAGATGGACAGCTAAACTTGACGCCCCGTCACAATAAAAGGGAAATAAACATTGAACCAACACATTAACTCGAGACCTTGACGGGAGCTTATACTTTAGTCAATATTGAATCGAGAAGAAAGCAAGCACGCCGCGGCGTTTGACGTTTTTTTATTCCGAGAAACGATCGCATTTCAGTCACCGTTTTAGGCTGATATGGTGTAGCAAATAAAGATTCGATTCACCGTTTCTCACAGTTCATGGTCAAAAGTGTTTTGAAGTTTTCTTTCCAGTAACATTTACGAAACTCGCTAAGTTTTTTTGCACGGGTTTCGAAAATTTTAACAGTTTTTTGAAGGTTTTTTCTTGTAGAGGCGAATAATTTGCAAGGGTTTAATATTAGTTTTATGACGAGTGAAAAAAAGTGTAGATCAAAATGTAATTCATTTTTTTTAATGGAAGGTGAAAGTATATTGAAATAATGAGATAAAGAATTATGGAGTAAAGTATAATAGCTCCGAAAACATGACTGACTAAATGTGCAATTGAGATATCGTATAGGTCGTGTCTCATTCGAATTCAGTGAATTTTGTTTTTGGGAAATTTGTGTTGGTAGTAGTACGGCATTTAAGTACGGAGGACCTTGGTCACAGTCACGTCAGTTCAATGGTATTACCAACTCTGATTTTTAGACATAAAATATCACTAGAATTCGGTTCGACTTATCATCTTTACTGTCTCTGCGTATGCTGGAACTGTTCAAAGATAAATATTGTTACTTTTCCTCCTTGAAGACATCATCTTAAATAATCTGCCAAGAGAAAAGAAACCTGTTTTGATCAATCGTGAGGCAGTAGCTTGATTGACGAACTACTTGAGAATATTTCGGTGCTGTCCACATAGAGACAGAAGGCTGAATATGTCTACATGATTTTATCATGTCCGAAAGCGTGTTTTATCTAAGGGCATCAGCAATTTTCGCCACCGGGTTTTTAGTGTATTGAGTCTTAAAAGCCTTCACCAAAATAGCTGTTAATACCATGTAATTTCAGGCTTTAACTACCCATATGCTAACTATGATAACATAATAATTTTGGGAAATCGCTCTTTCAAATTATGATGAATAATAATCATAAAAAACTATCCATTTTTGAAGATATTGTATTTTGATATTGCGACTAGCTTCGTTGTAGTCTTTATGCGAAATCGGGTCGGAAATTTAGAGGAATTTTTGAAGGGAGTATACATTTTCACGGAGTTTTAAATGAATATAGAAAAGTTGAAAGAGGTTGTCGATGGCATTGGGTAAAAACGTTTTCGCTAACAAAGCACAAGTCATTAGCCAACGAGATTGTGGTTGAGACAAAAGTAAAACTTTCTTTGAACGATTCTAATCTAAAAGAAAACGTGATGACAACACTTAACCTAATTTCAGTTCGCGGCTTTTCTTTATCAATGTCACGATGCTCGATTGTCATTTTTCAAAACATGAACCAGTAATTATGTAGGTTATCAATCGCAGCCTGGTCAAACGCAACGCCGCGTGGCACGCAAAGTAAAAGTTAGCGTCTAAATTTGAAATCAGCTAATAAGCTATACTCGTTCGGCTTTGCGACGAAGGAAGAGGTTGCAATTTTTACTTCTCAAATTTACAGTTGAGAACCACCCGAAATAGGCAGTGTATTCTACTCCTCGGCCGAGGTACTAATTGCGAATTCGGCCCATATTGAGCGAATATGGTGCGGAAAGTAACAAACCAATTCGTAAGCTGCTTAAGCTAATGCGTTGCTAAAAGTTTTCGATGCCTTAAACGTTAAGGCGAACTCATTTTGGGAAGCCGTAATGATACAGGTTAGCAAACACGAAGTCACGCTTTGATTTTAGCACTGCTCGCGCCCAGTAGTTAGGTTAGGCAACGCTTAGTAATAACAGCACCTGATTTTAAGATGCCTTAGTACTTGTGGGTGTCAGAGACACGCGAGTGGCTGTCATTAATCGAGCCTCGGCACTGACTGACCGCCTCGTAAAGTAACTTCTCACTACCGATTAATAATGTATGCATTTGGGTCTTCAATAACTGTGCCGGACTCTTGTCACATTCGCTGTTTTTATTAGGTTCTTTTGGGCTGAAAGCTAATTGGTTCTTGAATTGCGAAACAAATTTGTGTGCTTTCGTTCACGTGCCGTAATATTTAGTACGCGCTTGACATGGAAATCGTAGATTCAATTTGTAAGCGGAGCGTATATTTATTGAATTAACCGTAATCACGTAGAGAGCGCTCATCGACAAAAATCCCAGCTTAAATTGCGTTTTTTAGTAATAGAAGCAACCTCAACTTGTTGGCCTGAATCAAAAATTCACTCTTTCTGAAATAAGAAGAAAATTTAGGCGTAAATACAGTATATATTTGCTTACTTCTAATTCAAACATTTGAGAATTTCCTCAGTACTATTTGAATATAAAATTTTGAGTAAACAAAATGTATGTAGGAAAGAGCTACAGCAGGATAGCCTCTTCTTTGTGTAAACTGAGTCATTTTGCTTCGCTGAATACCTCCACATATCGTTGGCTTTTGATCCAGTGAAAGTGTTGGTCACGCACGGAATCCATACGTTGGTGTATTATTGTAATTCATGGGGGAAAAAGTAATATTCGCACGAGCATACATTACAAAGGCATAAACGCACGCGGTGCGCACGCCTCTGCATTTGTTTGATAACGTACTTGAATTTGTGATCTGAATCAACGTTTAGCATAAAATGCGTGTTACGTGGGAACGTAAGTGGGATTCCCCTTTTTATTATATGTTCCTTTCTTATACCTGTGTCGGCAGGACATTCCCATTTTGAATGGTTGTATTTGCTACCTCTTATGTTCCATCCCGCTTTCAAGTCCTCAAGTTACAAACCACTACAAGTACCATCAAAAACCCGTCGAACATTCCCAAAATTACCGGATTAACGACGCCTACCCACGTAGGTTAGGTTAATTTATGTTAGGTTACGTGACGTATGTCTCGCTGTGGTCGGCTGTCGCATAGCTGGATGCCGCCTTCTAGGCAGTGGACAAGAGGAAAAAAATTCGAGCCCTAAAAATTGAAAAGTTAAAAGTCAACGACCCCGTGGCTGTGGGTGTTGTAAGCAGTAATGACTAGGAAACTAAAATGCGGGGGACGGACCTTGCAAACATGGAGACTTGAACGCCGGAAAGATGACTTCCGATTTCCGTGACTTTACTGCTGGGAAGAGACTTTTACGAATTTGGAAACTTTGACGCGGGGAAGAGACATTGCGAACTTGGAGACTTAAATGCAGGGAAGGAGACTTCGAATTCGGTGACCTTATCGTAGGGAAGGGACTTGGCGAGCTTGTAGACTTTGACGCGGGGAAGAACCTTGCGGACCTGGAGACTTTGACGCGGGGAAGAGACATTGCGAACTTGGAGACTTAAACGCAGGGAAGAAGACTTCGAATTCGGTGACCTCATCGTAGGGAAGAGACTTGGCGAGCTTGTAGACTTTTACGCGGGGAAGAACCTTGCGGACCTGGAGACTTTGACGCGGGGAAGAGACTTTGCGAACACGGAGCCTTAAACGCTAGGTCGAAGACCTCCGGGATCAGTTACTTCAACGCAGGGAAGAAACTTCTCGAACTTGGAGACTTGGACGCAAAGAAAAGAGCTTGATAGGGACTGCCCATGCCGCTTAGTAAAACGGAAACTAGACCTAGTGCTGGAGCCGTCATATTGACAAAGTTTTCTCATCTAGTTCTCAATCAGCCAATTTCCATCACCAAAGTCAGTCATCTCGAATGCATACGGCGAAAGAGAATTTCTCTAAAATGATTTCCGAGAGCGCTACTTCCTAGAACTAGATAGGCGTCGAAAATCCAGCTGGCGACCTCCGAAATGGAGTGTGAAGCGATCCTTCTTGTTTCTTAAATCGTCCACGTTCACCATTGTAGCAGAGTATTGCGTGGATAAGGTGTTTATTGAGAAGTGTTGGTAGCTTGCTGCAAGCGAAACGCCTTTGCGGCGTGGCGGACGGCAAGCCGCTGCTAGCCACTCCCGTATTCGCTGGACGACTTGTAACGCCAACGCTGATTGGCTGAGAAGACGGAAAAGGCCGCCGCGTTTCTTTCATTTACACTTCGATATGCATGGTTTCATTGTTGCGATCGCCTGCATTATTTCGCTGCGGTTTTGCATAGCCGAGCCAAACGATGCTACATACCTAAACCCCCGCGAAAATTCTAGTTTGTATGCGATAATGTTTTCAGGCCTTTTATTGGAAATTCATGCTGTTTGTGCACAGTTCCACTCCATTGAGCATTTGTTGTTTCACCCAGAAAAATGGTTAGCTAAGTTTACTCACAGATTAGTAAGCAAGTGACACATAACCTAGTTAGTAAATATTACCAGGTTGACTTATAAATGTAACCATGGTGCTGGTAAAAGTGATTAACACAGTGTTAGTAAATCCTTAATGTGCTGGTAACAAGTACTAACCGACTAGTAACATTTACTAACCAAGTTATGTCATCCTTTAAAAAGGAACTAATTTGTGAGTAAACCTAGCTAACTCATTTTTCTCAGGGTATCTCTGCTGTCAACAACGATCATATTCACTCATCTTTCCACGAATTTTTTTAATTAATTCAATTAAATATTTGGTAACGTCTATTGACTCGACAAGCTAAGATACAATTTTCTGGTTAAAAATGTATCTCTTTTAAATTTATAAAATTCTGACCGAAAAAAAAATGGGATAATTTCACTGTTTTACACTGAAAAATGTCATAAAAAGGTCACATGAAGTTTTCGCATGAAGCTGTTGTACTGTAAAGCGGTTTTTTTAGAAGGCCTTCTGACCACGTTTCTAGGAAATGATAACACTCTTAAGAGAATTTCTCCTGCAATGAAAAAGGAAGGTGTACTGTTTTAGGGATTAGGGTTCCCGCCGTTAATTTTGTAGTGAGTTTAAAATAAATAAGTATTGCATCTCTAATTAAAATCGTTTGAGGGAAAAGTAACTGGAACTGGAGAGCAGAATTGCATTGTCCATTCATTAGGTGCAAACAAGCAGTGAGTATTAAAACGGTATGAGAAAAGCGTACTCGCCGCCCGTGGCTTTTTACAGTTCCGGTGAGACAATTAAAAGTGCGATCTCACCTTTAACACGGCGATAAGGGCATCTCGCTCTGCCTCTCTCCCACCACTGGTGAGTAATGAATGGTTTCTGTTTTCCTCGTTAACTTTTTTGCCTACGCAAAGATTTTGGTGTGAAGGAGTTCACACGACCAATGAAAAGGAAGAAAGTGTTTGGGAAAAATCTCTGGATGGATTCTGCATTTATAAGGCGATGCTTTTGGCCAGCCAATCTGTCTGCCCATCGCTTTGATTGTCCGTCTGTCTACCTATGGCTCGATCTCCCAATTGTCTACCACAAAAAAGACTTTGGTCGAAAGCCCTTCATACCCTTTTAAGAGGTCCTTGAATCCACTATTCATGCAGAGCGTCCGCTCCCTGGATGATGTCATGCGTCGGATTTTCACTCGAGTACTTTTAAAAAGCCAGCAGCTTAGATTATTTAACAGATTTGGGCCCAGGGAATGCTCGGAAAATTTCAACTCAAAAAATAAATAATTAATTAATAAAAAATAAGCAGGAACTTTCCGTTTGATTTTTTTGCAAAACAAAGTTTTGCATCTGATTGAATTTTGAGTTAAGCAAAATTGAGGATACATTTTTGCCTGAAAGACATGAATTATGTAGATATTTTCGTGGACTAGAAAGTAGTTTGCATATCGGAACAAAGATTCCGCCTAGCCCTTTCGTTTGGGTACATCGTTTGATCGATCTCGAAACTTACAGCCCTAATTCCTATTAAGCTTTGTTTTATCCTCATACCCAAACCTAGGCATAGGAATTCGCAAAACAAGATTTATTGAGTATGTCAAACCTGACTAAAATATTAACCAAACGAACCATAACCTTTCAATCAAATTAAAGCAATCTTTACCTAACCTCAACCTAATCTCAGTCCCCTAACGTAACTGAACCTAACCTAACTTACCCCAACCGAACTTGACCTAACCTAAGTCACCCTCAACCGAACTTAACCTAACTTATCCCCCAGCTCAACTTAATCTAATCTAACTTAACCTAACTTTTAGGATAATTTCAAGAGTGTGATGTGCTAGCAGGAAAATGTTTCGATGGTGTTGGTGGATAGCTCGTGGGATTCTTCGCCTTAAAGCCGCGTGTTTTCGGTGTCTGCCGGAATTTATGGTGATGATCAAGCTGCACTCGAAACAAAGAGATTTCTAACAATGGCTTTGGCTGCCTGCATTGTGGCTGAGGACAATCGCCGCGCCGGCCGACGGCGACCTCTTCTACTAGAGCCGTTCATCCGACCGTTCAATGCGGGAGCCAAGCGCGGCACACCGTGCTTTGTACCGACACTCTTGTTTTCCACAACTTCATATTTTCATGGGACGCTGCCGTTGTGACCTCTCCTAGATCTGATAATATCCCAAAATACTTGAATTAAACATAAGGTTATTTAAACTAAAAAAAATCGTAAAATTTAGTTTTCTTGTTTTTTTCTGTAATTTTACTGTTTATTTTTCTTTTTTCTTTTGCCTTCTTCAAATCAATTTGAGGCGCTCTGAAAGCTTACACTTAAGAAAAAAAGACGAAACATTTCGGCGTTGAAATTCAGTTTTCTTGTTTTTTTTCTGCAATTTTACTGTTTTTTTCTTTTTTCTTTTGCCTTCTTCAAATTAATTTGAGGCGCTCTGAAAGCTTACACTTAAGAAAAAAAAGACTGTACATTTCGTCGTGAAAATTTGTAAGATGAAGTTTCGATTTAAATAGATTTTCCTTAGTGATTACATTTTATGAGTGTAAGGATGGATTTAAACTACGCAATCAAAAATTGCTTGCCCCTGCTAAAATGCTTACGTGAAGCACACGGTGACTCCTGATAAATTGATTTATAGTTTTATCAATTTATAAGTGCTGCTTTTATTGAGTATTGGTCTTTGTTGTTACATAACAACTGCGATTTGTTTTATTGAATAATCATATCTGGACCCACGCTGTAGGTTGGAATTTTGTGCTCGATCTTTTTTAAAACCTTTATGAGAAAAAACTCCGACATTAGTAAAAATAATACCAAAGGAAATGAGCAGATTTAAGGTCTCCACACGAATATAAGTGATAATTACTCAAATGAATGTGTGAAATTAACTGGATGGTGAGTGGTATTCGAAGTACTGGTAAGAGATATTGGTCATATCACTGTATGAAATAGTGACGTCATGAATGTTGGCAGTGTGTTATTACCGCGGCTCACTAACAATGCTGAATTCAGTGACGTCATATCCTTAAGAGGGTACTCTAGGAAATGGACGTTTATCCAATCAAAACGAGATCCAGCCGAATCGTATTCTATGCGTTTTTGACTTTGAACCAAACGTTCTCCAGTGGCATTATAATGGGCTGGCGCCTGAATCAGTGAGTGAATTGAGGTGGAGAAGAATTCTCCAAAGGTTAAGAAGGGAGTTCTTCAACGTTACTGTATAAATCTGAAAGGTGGAATAATTTGGCTCCTCTGTTCCGACCTTTGTCGCCACGCACCGAGTAGGAGGCTCAAGTCTTGCCTTGAGCCTCCTGCGTCCTACTCGACGCGTTACCTAGCTTAACCGCTGTGTGCCCAGAGGAAGTTAGAAAAAAATAATTTAAGGGAATAATCAAAATGTTTTGGGTCAAAATTTTGAAAAATGGTGTTTTTAAAGTGATATTTTTTTATTTACGCTAATTTGGAGTTACCTTTTTTCTTTAAAAAAAAGGGATTTTTGGGAGAATTTTGCATAAAAGTTGATATTTTTGATGGGCCAAAACAGCCCAGTGGGCGAAAATCGGTTAACCAAGTTTAACCTAATCTAACGGTCTCCAAGTCGCTAAAGCCTCTTCCGGCGGTTTTTGACCCTGAGAAGTAACGGCGTTAGGTTGACCGTCAGGCAAGGTCAACCTAGGTTAGGTGTCTTCCTCTTTTGATGTTTTCTTTCAGAAATGAGAAAAGTTTGGCTTTATCTCCCACAGGAATGATTTCTGATGCCAGAAAAATGTTTTCTTGTGACGAAACAATTTTTTTTTTAGTCGCGAGAATTTTCTTTTCTTGCAACAAGAAGTTTTTCCTTACTGCAAGAAAAATATTCTTGCGGCAAGGAAAGAATTGTTTTTTTGCTATATCAAGAAAATATATTCTTGACATCAGTAAACATTTCTGTGAGTGATGGTAATGAGTTTTCAGTTGTGCTGTTTTCTTCAGAATCCCCCGGGGTCAAGGAATAATTAAAATTTAAGGACTTGGGTCAAGTTGACTTCGTGACATCTCTTTTGAGACTTTCAGTTCCTGCGGATCCACTGCCTTTAAGGAGTGTTTTGCCCTTGCATTCAACCTTGAGAGGGGCTCTGAGGTACGCACAGAGAAGCAGCGTTCTGTCGTCGTTCCTTTGAACGGAAATGAAAATCCTTTGATTCGAACCCTTCGAATTATCTTCTCTGCGCAGGAATTGAAAGCGCATTGAAAACAAGAAACTCCATATTCTGCTGTGTGGGTCATCTTGTTCTGCTAAGCCAGGAAGATTGGAAGTAAAGTTGTTATTTAAGCCATAAAAAATAGATATTTTAGAACTTTCAGCAGACGTCTTAATACTTGGTTCTTTAATATATCGCAGTGGTCCACCCACGTTACCTGGTTTTCTGTGAAGAGCTTGGATAAGAAAGACAATTTATAGAATACATTTTCGCTTTTTTTTTGCTTCAGTTAAGGTTGTTTATGAAGAGGGAAGAATTTTGGAAAACTTTTATGATTTTATTGCGTTTTCTTCAAATATGTGAAACAGAGTTTTTAAAAGTATGTAGTTTAGTAGTGGCATGCCCTCCGCATTGTATTCCACACTTAATTATTTATTATAGTCGGAAGATTAACGACTAATGACCCTGTGGATCTATTGAGGTTAGGGAAGATTAGATTGAGTACCTTGTGCCTTTCGTAGCCCTCGCTCCGACAACAAATTATGCCGGCTGAATTTTAGGCGAAAAACGGCTAAAGTAAACGGCATCAGGTTATTGGTGTCAATAGGTTATGCTAGGTCAACTAAGGTCAGATCAGGTAAATACAGTTTCTTTTATTAGGTGTCCCATGATCCGCTACTCTGCCTATCCGCTCAGTTAAGGCAATGAAAGGTGGAACAAATAATGCAACTTTTAAAATTAATTACATTTAGTTGGGCTAAGAAAATATAAATAAAAAACAATAGTTAAGGCAATGCTGTCATGGTAGGACACGAAAAAAATGGTTTTGTTACGGCAACAAAATTAGGGTCAACAGATAAAATTTTTGTTGCTGCAACCAAACGTTTTGTTGACAAAAGTAAACATTTCGTTGTTGTAACAAAATGTTTTTGCTATCCCTATTTTAACAAATGATTTTGTTAGTATAACAAAACTTTTTTTCCCGTGGATGCAACACAACAACGCCTGAACAAAGTAAAAAAAAATGTTCTGTGGCCCAGAAGAGGTGAGAGCAGGACTGTGAAATAAATTACTTTCGTTGTTTACATAGCATCAATACTTCATGATTAATTTGGCTTTTAGAATAACCCTTTTTTTTTCTTTTTCGCCAAGGATCTGAGACTTGTTTTATAAGCATCTAAAGTCATTTACAGGTTCTTTAAATGGTTGTCAAGCTCGAGTCTCCTACGCAGACAGAATTTACATCTTAATTCTCTGGTGTGACTGCCAACCTTCAGCGTAGCTTACGCGCCTTTACCTGAGCTGCCTCATCTAATTGTTTAAGTTAGCTCAACAAGGCATGAAATAACCAAGCTAACATATGCCTAGAAAATAAGATTACAGCCTCTTAATATTCGTTGGTTAGAGTAGTTGTTACCCCTATCATCTTGGCTTCAGGTTTTTTGAATCGGGTTGGGTTTTGGTTACGTAGAAACATGTTAAGAATAACAGCTTCCGTGTGTATGAATGAAATATAAACCTATTTTTTACCGTGTTTATTGTCACTATAGTCGAGGGCATTCTTGACCCCTGCAGATCCCTGATAAGGGGCCGGAAACTATCAAAATAAAACTAGGTTTTAACGTACGGAGACGTAACATTTGGAGGGCTAACTCCGTGAGAAAAGGAGAAAGAAAAATGTTTACGCGTAAGCTGTATCCCGGTAGCCGTGGTGACGTGAACTTTGCCTATCTCTAATCAAGCTTCTCGTCATGCATGATAAAGAATATTGCTGTTACGTCGGCTTAGTCTAGATGCAGTGACCTGCGTTCAAACAAGCTGCAATTTGTGGTCGGCCAACCACCGCCTACGCGGTGGCTATAATTTTTTCTAAGCCGACAAATCAATTTTTATCGGGGTTAATTGTCGCCCGTTGTCACGTCAATGTCCAGTAAAGCGGATAACGTTTTTTGCAGTGCTAGGAGATCTCTTGATCAATAACAACTTCTTTATCTTAAACATAAATCACTAAAAAAATAGATGAACCTGCCGAAATTTATCGACGGGGGTAATATGTCGGGTCACAGTCTCCAAAGGGTAGGGTCTGTTTTGTGTCGGGAAGAGCGGTTTTTACTGATGTAATTATACCCTTTTTGTTTATTTTCCTTTTTTTTTGAATAACTGAGTTGAAAAATGAAGCCTGATTAAGATCCCAAAATGCTGTTTTGTCTCAAAACCAGGTCTTACCTGTGCATAAGCATAGGCAAGCGGGGGTTGTATCGAGACCTTTTTAAGCCCTTATTAACCCATGATAGCCCAAAGTATTTGGAGTGAAATTTAGCGTAAGAGAAATTGAAAATATTTTT
>Ga0058701_10002609_pt1 | contig 13793 bp, 8 predicted proteins | sample AgamicOrMae_FD_97039 | JGI IMG/M metagenome (GOLD analysis project Ga0058701, IMG submission 97039) | Agave microbial communities from Guanajuato, Mexico - Or.Ma.e | ecosystem: Host-associated > Plants > Phyllosphere > Phylloplane/Leaf | place: Guanajuato, Mexico | collected 2012-06-04 | reverse complement strand
TCATCCCAGCTCTCTTTAGCCTCGCAACGAGACTCATTTCGACGAATCGCAATACAGCAATACGAACTGCAATTGCAATCGAACCGCAATAGCAATACCGCAATAAATTATCAACTCGCTATCAAAGATAGTGACTTCTGCTAGTAGTAGAAGAAGAAGAAGGGAAAAATGAAAAGGAAAACAACATCTTGACAGCGACGTGTTTAACGGGAATGTCAAGGAAATTCGTGCAATTGAGGAGAGATTAGTTGTCCTATCCGAGAATTTCGTAGATCGTTTACAGTGATTCACCACGTTTGCGGGTCAGCAAACAACTTGTCATTGTTGACAACTCGCGAATGTGTGTTATCACTCGATTCCTTTTCTGTTCCCGGTCCAACCCGGCTTATAATAAATATTGTCCCTGCCGATAAAATCCACAAGGAAGGAGTGCTTTGATAACAGATGAAATAATGTCTGATGAGGAACTGCAAACCATCAGTCACTTACCCCTTGAGGTATGTAACCTAAAATTTTAATCCAAATTTACACTGAACATGTAAACATCTCTACTGTAGTTAACTCATCCTGCTAATAATACAGTTTTAACTTGCCCCCAAAGCATTTATTAACCATGAGAGTTATCTATGTAACATAAAGTCACTTGAAGGATAAATTGCGGTAACCTTCCTAATCCTGTTTTGCATGCTTTTGTAGGTTCTCAGTTATATATTTAGGTTCCTGCCCTATTCAGATATCAAAGAGGCTCGCTGTGTTAATAATCGATGGTATGAGGCATCTTTGGATCCAAGCTTACTTGATAGAGAAATAGCAGAAACACTTAGTGAACACAATGGTGTTTTCCAAGATACCCTACTGGGAAGCTTTCGAGATTTCTTGCACCTAAGTGTCAAGGTATGTATCGTCATGTTTGGCATTCTACACGCATGTTGATAATCTTTCACCATCTTGACAATTATTTCAGGACAGTTGCCTTCATTCTTATGATTCAAAATTTATAAAATATGAAAATATTTGGGAAAACCAAAGATTTTGGGCAAAGATTGGGCCAAAGTTACGAAGCTTGGCCTTACACAATTGTAAAGTAAGCAGATTGCAGTTGCTATCAGTTTTACAGCATTGTTCCAATCTGCGTGTGTTGGAAATAGTTGCATGTACCAATCTTTTCAAGTGAGTATATGCCCTCTAAGAATCTACAATTAAATCTTATTCCAGTCAAATGTAAAATTTGAATTTGTTTTCATGTTCCAGATCAGATGACGCCCTTCCTTTGGGAGAGGAATGTTGGGAAACCTGGTTTCAACTTCCAAATTTACATAGCTTGAGGATTGCTGCTTTGTACAATCCAAAAACAGAATTGTTTGATATACTTGTTTCTAATGCCCCCAATTTGAAAGTATTATCATTGGATGAGTGTCTGGTAATTCACTTTCTGCATCATCACAACTTAGCTGGATTTTTCAAGTTTAATATTTGTATGATTATATTTTTGTTTTCTTACAGGTTCCAGAAAGATTGGCTGGTGACGAGGGTTTGACCAGCCAGCACATCCAGGCTTTTGTGGACAAGAATTCACATCGCAAATTTGATCTCAATTTAAGATGTCAGGAGGGAGATGACTTCAAGGCTTTTACAAATTTAGCTTCAGTATGTTCTTCAACTTTTCAGTTATTAACCCATGGCTGCCAAGCAGTGCAATTTGAAGGGGGAAAAAAAGGGGAAAGTTTTAGAAGTAGGATGAAGGTAAATGGAAAACTCAGACTTCTGTACAGTTCTTAGAGAAAGAGTATAGATTCAGCTAATAATCCAGCTCATTTTGCAGGTAGCAATATGTCTTATTGAGTTTCAAGGTGAAAATATGGCATGTGTTGTTTATAATCATGGTTAAAAAAGGTGTCATCAAACCTACTACAGTTCTCATAAACAAATATTGGCAACTTTACAGTTCTCCTGTGGTAAATGACAGGAGCATCACTAAAGACTTTTATCAGGTAGCTATAATTGATACAAACCATCTTTTACTCAACTCTTTCCTCTTGACCTACATCAAGTCTATCCCTAAATGTACTTTTTAAAGCTGAATTCAAAGCTCATATAAAATTTTAGTGTTTTCAAGGTGTTTACTTCAGTCATACTGATGCAAAATAAAGGCTCTAATATCTAAGTCACTTATTTGGGCAGTCATGGATGAAAATTGCCTTAGAAAGGTGTATACGCCTATTCTATTAAAAAAAAAATTAACTTTATTTCAGAGACCGAACGTGCGGTTACGAGCGCTCCAAATACAGTACCATTACAGCGTCGCCAAGTTTTTCAGCGATCGAGTCATGGACTTAATTACTAGTCAGCAGTATTTGGAAGAGCTCGAACTTTCGTGTGAAGTGGGAGATTTATTGCTGGGAGCGATTTGTAGTTCGCTTCTTAGTTTGAAGGACTTGAAACTTCTATACTGCTGTGCTGTGGTCCGAGGAGCCGGTTTTATTTTTTCTCTCAAAAACCTCACGTCTTTACAAATGATGGAGTGTTACCAGGTAATATCCTGCTTTTAATCTGATTCATAGTTGAGAGGATTCGTTTTTTGCTTCAGCCTGAAACATGACTACTTGGTTTGTAACCCTTTAGTGCCTTTTAAGTGTTTGTTGTAATATTTACGTTTGAGCATCTGCATCTAAGGTCTTGTATTTAAGTGTCAAAACTTGCCTTTTTCTAAATACAGTTACTGCTCATTTTTATAAAAATCTCTTATTTAAAAAAAATAACTAAAATTTTGAATTTAAAGACTGATTGTGTCAGAGGCTGATCTAATTATGACTCCTCCTTAAAAACCGGGCCTGACGCAGGCCAATATTCCATATTCAGTGGAATTCAGACAACCCTAGTTCTACTTTCTTAAATAAAAAATGCAATAAGAAAAATTTATACTCTGCAGAACATGTGAAAAACTTTTTTTTTTCGTTTTTGTTAAGAACCGTTCGAATAGAGATATGGGATATTTTATTGGGGGCTTCAAAGAGAATATACGGTTAATTATTAGTGTGTAATTTTTTTTTGTTGCAGATAACCAGTGCTGCTGTAGTATGTGGACTCTGCGGCGATGTTGACACAAAGATGGAATCGTTAACTTTGAGTGGCGGTAAGCGGCTGAGTTCAGCCGTCGTTGTGGAACTGGCAAGGACCCACCCAGCTTTGACTTACCTCGATTTATCCGATTGCGACTGCGTTACCAGCTCTTCGGTTCAAGCAATTTTCCGGTATCTGGTGAGAATTTCTGACTGCCTTCACCTAGTAAGACTTGCTGAAAGCTGGAAAGGGCCTATCGATGATGAGCGAACTCGTAAGCGACCACACTGTAAATTTCAAAGATGGAATTCCCCACATATTGTGTATCTTTCCTTGATTTAATCTTGAATCTCATTCTTAGGATTAAAGATATTCAAATGCGTAGATTAGGTTAACTTAGGTTAGGTTACGTAGCTTGTGCCTCGCTCCACTCTAGCTGCGCTCGTCTCTGCGACGAAGATCATTGCCCCTCTAATGAAAAATCGCACTTTTTTCCTCATAAGCGGGTTTTTTTGGGGTTATAAGTGGGATTCTAAAACTAGATGAAGGGAAGAGTGTGTAAAATTCAGAAAATCGTCAAGAGAATCTTCGCAAGCATTTTATTTCAGATTGAATCAACTGCTTTTATTTTCGTTTCAGGTGGCTCTACGGTCGTTAGTTTTGGCAGAGTGCAAGAATTTGGACGATTCAGGACTATCGGGGGTCCATTCGGACCTAGCTTGTCGTCTCTATCCTTTGGAATATTCGATATCATGCTTGAAAGGTGAGTGTCTGTTTCTCAGTTGATAAACATACGCATTGAAAAATGACGCCTTGAAGGGTATTTCGTGGTTCCCTCAAACTTTGTCCTGAAAGACAGGGACATCATTTACAGATCAGTGACTAAGAAGTGTCGATTTTTCTTTCGCCTTTCTTCAGATCTGAGATTCCTGAATCTAAGTCACTGCAGCCTCGATGGATCGTCTTTTAAAGCGGGATTAAATATTCCGAGCATTCGTCATGTGATACTCAACAATAACGACGTGAGTAGTTCTTCTAAAAAATATTTTTTTGCGTGACTCATTCTCCAGATCTTCGTTTCTCTCGTCTGCGGTTCAATATAACATTTAAAAACACTGTTTCAGATCTCGTCTGAAGCCTTTGAGTGTTTCGCCAAAAGCAATCGAACGATTGAAATTCTACAAGTGGCTCATTGTGAGAAAGTTACTGATAATGTGCTGGACGTAGTTGGAGAGAATCTTCGCCGCCTTAAACGAATTAATTTAGAGGTAAGTAAATTTGCGTTCCGAATCTCAAAGGGGCTGAATCAAACATTGTATTTGTTTCCAAAGTCGTTCAAATATTTTTCTTGATTCATAGAGCTGTCCAGCAGTCACCAGACGAGGTGTCGACTTATTGAGGCGGAGAATTTATGGGTTAAAAGTGGAGAGCACGTTGGATGTGGATCTTGAAGTCTGATTCTAAACTATCCCTCTATATGCCCCTATTCCCGGATCAGCCCCTGGGTCTGATTACACCAATATTTCCAATGAAAATGTTGGACACAACTAGTTTAAAGAGGCTGTGATTAGCTGTGAATATTCTTTGTTCTAGTCTTATTTGTATTTTTTTTGTTGGTCTTATTATTGAGTGACATTTTCTTGTAACTTAAAGGTTTGTCCATAAATGCGTCGACAAAACTTAAATCATTTCGCATCTTTTCCTGTCGACACCGCGCGTCATCACTCCCTCACCCTTATCGCAGTGTCACCGTCGATCTATTGTGACCATCCTCCCCATTTGTCGACGTATTTTCTGAACTACTCGAAAGACTTGCGCTCTAGTCTCTTTCTTCCTCTGTTTAGATAATTTATTAAACAACATTCGCTTGAAAGAGTGTTTACTTATTTTTTATAAACAGTGGATTTTATTCTTACCTGCTTTCCAGTGAGTTCTCAAAAAAAATTTTGAATCGAAAATCTTTTAAGATTCTTTCTCACACTTTCCCTGATTCTTGGTACACTATAGTTATCAGATTTCTTCCATTTTAGTCTTTGTATCGTTTTGTAGACTTTTCAGAAGTTTTTATTATTATTATTTTTTTTTTAATTTTTTTTTTCTGTACACTCTGATTTTTTGGTCCTTTTGATTTTTGTGAATAGGCATATGTTTCTCTTTTCTGAGAGACATCCAAAACAGCGTATCGTACCGCGCGATTCCTCATGTAAGTTTTTTTTTTCTCCTTTTTTTCTTTCTTGTTTCGTGATCAAAAGAAGATCTATTAATGAGAGCTATCAATGGGTGGATGACCTACTGCAGTTGGATGATTGATTTGATTTCGTCTTGTCAAAGTAATGATACGATCTCATCATGGGTTTTTGTTCAGTTCGTAGAATACCGGTAGCTGGGAAACCGGAATTTCTGTCTTTCTGGAAAAATCAGGGAAAATATATTTTTTTTAAAATCCAGGTTTTTATTTGAAGAAGACTTTTTTTTCTACAATCTTCGGCTGTTATTTTAACAACGGTATGTACAAACCTGGGCTATCTGAAGCTAGGTATTTTGTTAAACTAGATCAACTCGATCTAATTAAGCTAATTCGGAAAAGTTGTTTGTCAGAAAAACCCGACAGAATTGAAGTTGGCCTGATAGAAGGGAGATAAGGGTGATGCACCGGTCTTTAGTTGCTCTTGGGCCCTGAGGCGGAGGGAGGTAATGAAAAAGTAGCTCAAAACAAAATAAGGACACGTACTCAATGGGCGACCCCTTGGGCATTGTAGGATTAATTAAAATACCAAGCGCGACTAATTGTCAGTTTCTTGGAAATCTGACTACGATTAAACTATAAACCGTATTAAGTATACATTAACACAATGCACTCTCATAATGACAGCAGCTCTAGGACTTTTCATGTTATCCAACCAACCGTTCAATACACTGGGTGCTCTCAAATCCTGTTTTCTTTTGAGGTACTTTTTAAGAGGGCCCAGGCTGTGAACAACGGCCCTCTGACGTCGGTCGGTAAGCGGAATATACCGTTATGAGATTTTTTCTCTTATATTTTGACGCGGGAAGTCCACTAAGCCGGTAATGGCGTACTTTTCCTTTTCTATTCGACATTTTTTTGCATGAGTTTGTTGCATTTTTTCCGTATATTCTTCCGGGAAAACGCCAACAGGGCTTGCGTCATTATTTTTCCTCAAACTCGTTAGGAATTTCAACAGGCCAACGTTATCAAGCTGTATCACACTCAAAGATGATTTGGTCGCGTGTCGTCTGTCATTCGGAATGAAAGTATTATTATTTTTTTTTTTAATTTGAAATTTTTGCTGTCAAATTTATTTTGAAACAAAAGATATTTTTGCAGATTTAATAAATGATGAATTTTTTAAAAAAACAATATCTTTTTTCCAAAAAAAAGGACAACAAAAAAACAGGAGGACTTTGAGAGAAAAGAAATAAAAATAAAAGGCCTAAGATAACGTTTTGCGCTTGGGTCGCAAGTTTGTGTCCCTATTTAGAGGACACATTTCTTGACCCAAAGATCTTATCCTTGGGCAGATATTGCAGAGAAATTTTGTGGCCTTGAAAAAGGCCTTTTCAGTACGCAATGCCTCACGACATCACGTAGGTGGACGCCCCTCCCTTCCCAGCTCATGATCCTATAATCAAGGATCTTTCACCTTCGTAGCCCCCGAAATCTCCGTTTTCGTCTCAGAAAGTTTTTGGATCAATCGAGTTTCATATATTTGAATCAGTTCATGTTTAGCTCGTAGCAAGCTAGTCCTTAGCACGACTTTAACACGGAGATCATCGCTTCCATGGAATTTGCCCAGACCGTCAAAATAAAGACGATCCAGTTCTGCCACGGTTAGCTCCATGTTTTTCATTCTCAGTGGGACCGTTTACGGCGAGAAAATCCGCAGATCTGCGTTGGAGAAAGAGCTCGGCACGACTGATGGACAGCAGAAGTGTCGCGGTCTTTTTGAGTCGCGAAGGTAGCCCTCCGATTGGCTGGGTTTTTCGCTTGCTAATCTCCGATTCTGGCCGCTGATTGGTCCAGACCATTTTCTTTGGAAGTAATGAGTCATGAAGAGCTGGGAAGCTTATCTTTTGTTTTCTTCGTAGATGATTCGTTTCGACTGGGATAGCGGAGGTCCGGTATCCCGCAATAAACTTATCTAGTATGCGTCAGCGAGGCCGCATACATTGTTGCACTGTACAAATATTCCCGGGCCAAAAGAAAGAGGGGCGGAGCCTTTCTCTCGAGGGAGGTAAAGAGAAATGTACTTTGTACCCCTTTATAAGTGTAGGTCAGTGGGTATTACTTCGCATCCAGGCAAAGGGATGGGGGAAGGGGAGCACAACACATTGAATACCGCATCGGGAGTTAGGAATACAGTACCGTGTAAGCCTATTCAAGCATGACCTTTGGATCAAAATAGCCGGTTTCATAGATTCAATACATACCGGTATTGAATGAATTTTGTATTTTTGTGGCTCATGTGTAGATATACAGTTACTGCGTAGGTACCTTCAAAGGTGTGAAATCATGTAGCAAACGCCCCTGACAGTCACTTCCAATAGATTTCAAATTTTGTCAAATCCCTTCCATCTTAAAAAAAAGGTTGAGTCAGCCTGTTAGAAGAGGCACACCTTTGTCTTGTTCGTAATTTATCTATGACACTGCGGTGCCTGTTGTAAGTACAGTACATTACCGGTGTATCCACGCATATCCTACTATTATTGTTACCTCTTAAGGTTATCTTTTAAGATATTTATCAATGACTGTTAGTTGATATGGGAGTGATTCTGCGGCTCGAAAAGTCTGGACAATAATTGGACCGCCACAATGATTGTTGCATCCTCGTTAGACGCCGCTGTTACTTTCAATTTTGGTGCACCGCACCATAGTGTCTGTTGGTCAAAGGTATTGTCGGATAGCGTCTTCGTAATCCTCACTGAACTCATACATTTCAGTGCGCAATTTTTGATTCCTTCTACAATATCGGCTCATGAGAGCTTAGATCTAGTGTTCTGATTTTCCTCCAGAAAGTGATTCATATTGAGAACAATTTCTCCTCTTCAATTATGAGCGAATTGTTTCGCAAAGGAGAAAAACCCAGGAAAAACTCTGTTGATAAGGGTGAGCTTATTCAGCGGGAGGTTCTTAACTCGTGAGGCACCGCTCTTTGACCATAGTGCGCGAGTTTCAAAATTCAGCGGCATCCATGGGATGTGATCATGGGATGTGGACTCAGGCCGAGAATGTATACCTCGAGGGCGACGCAACCGGACGCAACTATAGGATCCAGGGCGCTGTGGATCGACGCGAGTTGTTTTGTTTGGGTGTATGTACGCCGACGTAGTTGTGAATGTCTTTTAAAAAAAAAACATCAACATTGGAGCGGCGAAAAGTCACAACGGAACCTGTAATCATTAAAGATTTGCAGTTTTGGAATGTCGTGTGTGTAAGTCTTTCGGAATTTCAAGCCTTAGATCAACTTCTCATACTTCTACGTCCTTGCGAGGATAATGTCAGACCAGGCGCTATATTCCGCATAACCTAACTTGCGCTCAATATCATTCCACATTTCTCGTTTTTTAACTGGTTTAATTCGTCCTTCTATTCTCCAAAAAAATTTAACTCGCTAACTATTCAAGCGCCTCCACTCTCTCGGAATAATCGATACGAACTGCTTGACATGTGGAGTTAATTTTACTGGTGCGGCCCCTCCACTCTTCAATCACTGTATAATTCCTTTGATTTGAGTCAGATTGACTCCGTCGCAGATTCATTAAAGTGCAAACTATCTTTTACGACATTTTTGAGTAACTTGTGCTTGATATTTTCAGGTGTGACTATTCCATTTCTTGTCAACTGTTCTAAAGAATGAAGAATATTCTGTTTCTGCTTCTAGTGGTATGTTTCTTACATCCTCTTGACAGTCTTCAAAGTTCCCTCAAATAATAACCACCTGGGATTCAGACACTTATCCATTGGATTTATTTACAGGCATTATGTGTAGCAGCAATTAAAGCAACATACATACTTAACTCAGTGTCGGATAAGGTCAAGGCGGGTGAATTTATTTACTACAACTTTGTTCATGAAGGTCCTATTATACTGAACCTTCATTCCATGTAAGTGTTTAGTGGCTGTCAGTTCTAGGAAGCAGAGTAGTTTTCCATGTAAAACTGTTGATGCTGTTTTAGTACCAAGTGTTTAAGAGAACATTTTATGGTGACACACATGAGAACTTACATTTCTGTTCCATGATTTTGAGTTCTGTGAGATAAGTGGACAAATTTTGATGCACTTAGGTCAACTATTTCTTTTTTTTATTTCCTCAGAACAGGGGATGCTGATTTGTATGTAGCACAGTCTCCAACAACTCCAACTTACGAGCCTCATACTTATCTCTTCCATTCAGCTACCTGTGGCCTAGACTCAGTTTCTATACCATCAAAGTGAGTATTATTATAAAATTTATGCCAAAAAGCTTCAAGAGTAACCATGAAAAAAAAAGTATTTCTTTACATATTTTTCAAAATACAGCAATTATTTAGCCATATTTTCAGGGCTACCAGTGAGTCACTTTTATCACTTCTTGTCACTTACAACACTTTCTGTCAGTATTTGTCACTTTTTCACCTTGTCAGTCACGCCTTTCCCTCCAACCGCCCAGTCCGCTGAAAATCGACAAATTAAGCGACACATATCAGCTTTAAGCATTTTTAGTTTCCGTCAATCAGATCCAATCGCCAAGAAACAATACTCCCTTAAAAAAAAAAAAAAAGAGAGCGAAAGAGTTGGAAAAAAACTGGGGGGTAACCCTTGCCCATGTTCAAATTTCAGTGTTTTTTTGTTTTTTTTCTCCTGAATTTTTAACGTTTCTCTTTTCATTTGCCTGATTTTCTTTCCACAGCTTGAAGCGACCTCTTATAATTGGTGTGTATGGACATACCTCGCACGAGCAGAGTACATACACTTTAGTAGGCCATTACAACGATAACGAAGATGTTCTGTACCAAGACTTCGACTACAGTATAATTGATCCTGTTGGGGAAACATCAAACTCTGAGGAGAACGAGAGTGATCACAGATACAGCAGCGGTTCAGGCAGCGGACAAACCCGTCACTCTGGCCAACATAAGAGACATGCACGAGAAAGATATAGACAAACTAAGGTACACATATCAAGTTGCTAACCCTGAGATGAGTTGAAAAACTCGGGTCAGACGCAGTTTCAGGATACTCAGAAGATGCGAAAATCATTTTTATCGATTTTGTCGAAAACCGCTCGAGGCATGGAAAAATCTCGCAAGACCTAAGTTGTACACTATTTTAACTCCATTTGATTTTGTCGTGATGATTTTTGGATTAAGTGCTCAGTTTACTTCAAAAACGCTATTCTGGGGGCTTCGGACGTATTTTCCTTCTGGATTTACCGAGATATTGAAAAATATCTCAGAAGCAAATTTGGCGTAGAATGTCGCTTCATACATAGTCATTCCATTTTTTGGAATGTCAAAACTTCAACTGTTAACGAGATTGTACAACTGTACCTCTCCCGTAGAGAGGAGGGGTACGCCGACCGGCCTCCCCAACATTAGGCGTCGTGTCCTCACAAAAGAGAATATTTTCTGAAAGTTTTGATGGCGATCGGATAATTTTTACGGTTGTTATCTTTAACGGGGGGGCATTCGATAGCGCCAGAAACCACAAGCGCCAACGCCGCAAGCGCCAGTCCGTAACCGCCAAACGAAAAAAGTCGCAAACGCCAAAGTTCGTATAGGTAAGGTTAGGTCAAGTTAGGTTAAGTTAAGTTAGGCTAAGTTAGGTTAGGTTAAGTTAGGTTAGTATTGCGGTTAAGACCTTTGGCGTTTGCGACTTTTCTCGTTTGGTGGTTACGGATTGGCGCTTGCGGCGTTGGCGCTTGCGGTTTTGGGTTTTATGACAGCTACCCATCTTTAACCATAGGAAAAAACAGATGAAGGGGAAGACACTCTTTTTTTGTTGAAAACGTCCTTTCCTTACGTTTTGAAAGTCGTAGCGGCTAATTTTAGACTTATGTCGAACTCGATTTTCCGCACCATGTCAGTATATCATTGAAGATGGAAGGAAAATGAGCGTTTCGGTAAATTTTCGTTTTCCTTTTTTTTCAGCCCGAAGAAGAGTCCTCATTGTGGGCCTTAATTTGGCCGCTTATTGAAATCCTCGTCGACGTCCTTTTTTTATAACTTACTAACATAAACATGCTGCCTTTCGAAAATCAGATGTTCCTTGATGTCCTTCATGAGGACGGGCTTGTTGTAGCTGCCAAGTGAGTATTTCTTCTGTGCTGGAAGCGTGTAACTTGAGCCTAAACCATAGCATATAGTTTTTGTTCTCCTTGATAATGATTTTAGATCAAAGAAATCGTGTCATATATTAATTCTTATTATGAAAAAAATGGCAATTATTTTGCACTTCAATCTTTTTGTTTCATCGAAAAGTCACGCCATACGCGCTCATAATCAAGAAAACAGGGCGGCGAACAGTTACTTCTAAGAACTAACTCTTTTGTTTAAAGCCTGTTTTGTAGATTTCATCGCTAAAGAAATTTGGAAAATTTGGAAGAAGCATAGAGAGCACGAGAGCAATCTCTCTTGCAGAGCATGCCAAAAACATGCAGACGTGCGCGTGCGTGCATCCTTTATATCTTCTTGTGGACTCTGACCGGATTTCCCATGTATTTCGCTTCTACTTATAGCCTTTTTTTTACGAACAAGAACGTATTTATTCAAGAAATACAACAATGAGGCGTTCAGGTGTTAAAACTCGTACATTGCTGTGATTTCAGTGAATTGCGTGGCGTCTGTATGTTGTTTGCCTCACAAGCCATTCTGGGACTTCATACATCGCTATTAACTGTATTTCTTTGTCATAATCCAACAGGGGACTATCTCTTGATACAGTCCTTCTCAGCCTTTTTAAAGTATGGTGTGATCCTGGGAACCTCGTTTTCGTTCTTGGAACACAAACACAAGAGGAAGAATTCTATATCACGCAACTACAGTCCCAAGGAATTGCTCCTCTACCGTTGGTCATCAACAATGAATCCCATTCTGCAGAAAGGTACGAAAAGTCTGTACTGAAAACGTTGAGGGAAGTGCAGTAGTTAACGTTTTTGTTCGTTCCAGGGAGAAGCTGTACCTGCAGGGAGGTGTTATGTTTATGTCGGCTCGTATTTTAGTCGTTGATCTTTTGAAAAACCGAGTGCCAACCGAGAACGTCACCGGGGTTGTTGTCTGCAGGGCTCACAACATCCTCGAATCTTGCCAAGAGGCTTTTGCCGTTCGGCTGTATCGCCAAAAAAATAAGGTACTGATCGAAAGTGCGATCACTTGGAAACGCGTTCCTGGTATTTCTCATTTGTTTCGTCAATTATTATCGGTCATGTGCAATCCTGATTAAAAGATATTACCCTTCCTCATGGGACAATCTTTATAAAATGTAGTTACGAGTTTTGATTACGACTGGTTGCGCAATCAAAATCACACATTATTCTAGGCTTCACTTCTGTCTATCTCGTCATTTTCCAGTCCCTCTCAACACTTATAATCTCCATTTTGTTTTTAAATACGAATCTAATACCTCAAAAAACGTCTTTTTCTGTTTGTAATTTGACTGAAAAGTTATGGAAAGCCGAATTTTCGAGATGAATTTGCCATATTTTATCATTTGTTTTCTCGCTATTGCAATCAACTGTATTCCCATATCGCAGTTAACTTTTTTAACTTTTTATTCAAGACCACAGCAGTGTTTCATTTTATATTTGTGTCATACTTCAGTCACAATATCCTCGCCCCATGCGACCTAGATGGTTCCTCAAATTTCAGAACAGCTGACAACCCTTTGTTTTTCTTTCGGCAGCTGTCGACATCATCACGTTTATCTCAGTTTACAATATGAACTGTAGAGACCTACTGTTCATAGTTTACAGCACCGTCGATGCGCCATGCTCGATAAAGCAGCAGCAGCCCCATTCATAGCAAGTATGAGAAATTTAAAACTTTATCTGTGTTTTCTCTTTTTCCAGACTGGATTTGTTAAAGCGTTCTCTAGTTCAGCTCCGTCTTTTACGGTTGGATTCGCGCATGTCCAGCGGATAATGAAAACGCTCTTTGTTAAGAACCTTTATCTATGGCCGCGTTTTCACGCGATAGTCAACTCAAGTCTAAGTAGAAAGAAGGTAAGAAGGAAGGAAAGCACGGAAAACAATAGTTTTTCGTACTTTTCAGATATTTAAACACAGTTTCGTCATTTTTTGCACAACTTGTATGTGAATTTGACTGTCTAAGTCGACGGATTCTTTTATATCTACATTTTTAAGGTTTATGTATGAGGATTTGCTTTGCAGGTGTCCGTGGTTGAGTTGCATCTGCCCCTTACTCAATCCATGCAACGTATCCAAAGCAGCGTGCTTGATTTAATCAACTTCTGCATTAAAGAAATGAAGAGAGTTAACCCCACGGTACGTACTTCTACTGCAGTTTGGAGTTTGTTTCAAGTTCTCTTTCGTGAGGTTTTGGTTTCGGCGTTAATGAGCAAAAAAAGGAGAAAAAAAGGCTATGCAATGTACAGCAAGGTAACTTTCTTTCGGACGTTAATATTAGTCAAAAATAAAAAAATAGAAATTCTCTAACATAGAAAAATAATTTAAATCCCTCAAAAGGCCTTTTTTTTTTTTTTTTACAATGTTTTGAGT
>Ga0058701_10002608_pt1 | contig 13797 bp, 14 predicted proteins | sample AgamicOrMae_FD_97039 | JGI IMG/M metagenome (GOLD analysis project Ga0058701, IMG submission 97039) | Agave microbial communities from Guanajuato, Mexico - Or.Ma.e | ecosystem: Host-associated > Plants > Phyllosphere > Phylloplane/Leaf | place: Guanajuato, Mexico | collected 2012-06-04 | reverse complement strand
TTTTTATTCCACTCAATTTTTAAAAATTTTACTCTGTCAAAATGGACAAAGGCTTACGATATATGCACCTTAAAAGAACCTAAATATGCGAAATGGCAGGCATAAGTTGGCATGGACTTGCCTTTATACTTGAGTTTGCCAAGGTTACGGTTAATTCTAACGAACCTAAGCTAGATTAACAATTACTAGTAAAATATTACAATTGTAAACCAATAATTCTGTTTCTTCCCACTAATTCCAGGTATGCGAGAGCCCTTCCGGCATGTTAACCATAATACCAGACTATATGTAAGACTAAGATAACAAAAATTGCGATTATTTTCAGAACAAAAAAATCCAGGGTTGTTTTAACCCACAACCGCCCAGTGATGCCGCTCGGAAACAAAAAAAAATTATTTTCAATTTTGTACTGTCACACTTTAAAAAATGCCACCCCTCTGAAAGCCCGAAATTTAATAATTTAAGCATTTTTCAAAGCTTAAAATTTCGTGTTTTTAATGGAAAAAAATCCTTCCAATTTCTCTTAAGCTAAATTTCACTTCAAATACTTTGGGCTGTTACTGGGTTAATTCGTGTGAGCAACAGGAGTCCTCATATCACGAACCTTCTCTCCAGTGGTGGCGAAGGGCGCATTGAACCACTGCTCAAAGGTGCTGACAGATTTGAAGATCGAAGGCAGCAGGAAGTTGAGCAGAGCCCACAGCTCGGGCAGTTTATTCTGAAGAGGTGTGCCGGTGAGCAGAAGGCGGTGAGGCGCGATGTAGTGGGTGTTGAGGACTTGGGTCAGCTTGCAGTGATGGTTCTTCATTCTGTGACCCTCGTCGATGATCATGTACTTCCAGTGAACTTTAGCTAACACCGACTTGTCCTTTATGACGTACTCGTAGGTGGTAAGGAGCACGTTGAACTTGGTTGCCCTCATCTGCACCTGGAGGGAGCGCCTCACCTGAGGCGATCCTTTGTAGGCAACGACTACCACCGACGGTGACCACTTCTCGAATTCTAATACCCAATTGGACAGAGTTCTGAAACAGCAACATGGAAGAGCTACAACGGCTGGAATGGTCCCGGGTGGGGGCTCCGAAATTTCGTCTTATTTTTTTAAAACAGTATACTTTTTGGGCTAGGAATTTTGTGAAAATGTGGTTGAAAGCTGGTTATATTTTTGATTCAGGCAAAGCTGGGGTCGAGGTTTGACTTCAATCTCGCAAATCGAGAAAATGTGGTTGAGAGCTGGTTGTATTTTTGATTTAGGCAAAACTAGTTTTACCTAAATCACGCAAATCAAGAGGAGATTCACGTTGGTCGACTCATACTTGCAGTGTGTCGAGAACAACTCTTTCGGTAAAAGGAGTTAATTAAAACGTAAAAACTTAATTGAATTTCCGTGAAAATTTCTAACGATTAGCACTTGCATGACTTCGAATGCTTCGGACATATAAGGCAAACGTATACTATACACAAGAGTGACTGGCTTGTTAAGTTAAAAATGAATTAGTAACACCAGCATGGTGAAAACCTTACAGTTTACGATTTAAAACTAAAAGCTGTATGGCTCAATCTGGGCATAATAGCTTTTTAGCGACAAAAACATTACTTCCCCGAGGATATCGTTTTAATTGTCTAAGCAAACATGACTAGAGATAACGCTGAGAAAAGGTTTATAGAGCGTTTTTAAGAAAAACATAACTGTTGTGACTTACGAGAGAGGAACAATTATAAGGAATGGTCCATTGACTTTCTTCTTTTCCATGAGATACGTTATCAGAGCGATTGTCTGAATTGTTTTGCCGAGACCCATTTCGTCGGCAAGAATTCCGTTGAGGTTGTTGTTGAACAAAGATACCAACCACTCCAACCCCTGCAAAGAAATTCACATAAAAAATTAAAGCTCTCGTTCCTGAATTCACCGCAATGACACAACTCTAGAGCTCAAACCTTGATTTGGTATTCCTTGAGTTGTCCGTTGACCATGATCTCTGCTTGTTCGCTGACATGTTCATGGATAGTGTGAGCGATGCTGAAAAAAAATAACGTTTTTACGAATGGTTCAAAAAACACCCTTTCCGATTACAAACTGTTTTACCAGTATTTAAATAGTATGCTAAGATACGAAGAACGATAAGAGTTGAATAATTACCCCCTCTTACGTTTCATCAATCATTCAGGATGTAAAGCTGAACTGACAGGCAGTCACTTAAGTTTAGGTTAAGAGTTGTGAAATGAGACTGTTCGGTAAAACAGTTCTGAGTTAGCCCATCAAAGGTCATTACAAAATCAAGATAAAAAAATATTTCCTAAAGAGAAAATAGCTTACTATTCCGATATGTAATCTTCGCGAATGGTAACAGTTTTATTAATCACGTGTTCCGAAGAGATTCTTCCTCCTCGATTACAAAGTTCATAATCAATTGTTTTCATGGCAAATTTCCACGATTATATGTAATGAACTTGTACAGTGGACCACAAAAGTGCTTCTGCTTCCATGTCTTTCTCAAGAAAGCATAGGTCGCGACTTTTGTGACCCACTGTACAAGGTATGAGTGCAGCACAGAGAAAACAAAAATCGTCGACGTGAGAAAGAAAACCGGACTTCGCGATGTCACTTTTTTACCGCGCTTCATTTGGGAACCACCTCAGAAACACGTACAGCATCGCTCTAGAGCAGAGCCAACCAAACATACCGGTAGTTATTTGACTAAAATATCTTAACTAACTACCGCCCAGCGATGCCGTTCGGCAACAGGAAAAAGTATTTTAGAGGATCTTTCAAGTTCAGTTTTGTCACAATTCAAAAAATACCATTCCTCTAGAAACCTGGAATTTAACTATTTAGGCCTTTCCCAAAGCTTAAAATTGCGTATTTTTATGGAAAGAATCCTTCCGATTTCTCTTAACCTAAATTTCACTCCAAACACTTCGAGCTGTAATGGGTTAACTGGTTTGAAGAGAGTAAAGTTCGAAATTGACTCAAAGGCGAAATGCTAAATGCAACGGTAAAAATAATCAGCGAGCAGTTTACCTGTAATAAGTATGCTCTTCTCCTGCACCGCCACTCTTGCTGTACTCATCATCTTCCACTTTGGCTTTCTTGATAGCAGCTTGTGGATCCTTCGTATCGTCCCCTTCATCTGCTTCCTCGTTCTCATCGGAGCTCCCAGGTTCGTCATCTTCCACGACTTCCCAGCCAGGATGCGCACAGAGCCACTGCTCCAGCTCGCTGGCCAGGGGCGCCTCGTCGCCCGTCACTTCCTTCCCCGTCGCGGTCTCCATGACCGTGACGCGCTCTTCCTCTTCTTCCTGCGCCTCTCCTTCCGCGGGGGCGCCTTCCGCCGTGGCAGTCTTCTTCCTCCTTCTCCTCTTCTTCTTCTCCTGGTTCTGCATCTGCTTCCGCCGCTGCTCGTCCTTGTGCTGCTTCACCATTTCCGTGAGGTTGCCGATGTACTCGTCCGTCTGCGAGAGCAGGAACGCCAGTCGCTTGTCCTTCTTCTGATCGATGAGTTTCCTATACCCCTCTTCGTCCTCCGCCATCAGGCGCCGCATACGTTCCTTCTCAATCCGCTCCTGCTCCTTCTTCTGCTCGCGTTCCGCGTTCGCGTGGTAGTTCATCATGGCCTTATTCACCCGCCCGATCCGGGCCATGTTGTTTCGGTGGTATTCGCGGAAATCTTTGCTGTGCTGCAAGACGGTCGCGAGATATTCCTGGGGGCAACAACCAGAGTCCGCATTACATCGCGCCAAAACATTTCGAGATGTCGTAAATTAAGTCTCAAAGATGGAACTTTCCAGCTTGTATTCCACCTCAAGTCGGACATGCGACAGGAGCGAGGCACAAAGTAACCATAGCCTAACGGTCGCCAAGCTTGATGCTGCTGGGTGCTCGACGGCAGTTATTGCCGCTGAGAACTAACCTAACTTAGGTTAACCTAACAGACGCGGTATGTCCTCAACAAGGGGTAACACCTTGCTGGAAATCTGTACAGCGGATACCAGGATATCAAAGACATCAGCCTTATATGAGAATAAACTGATATCAAGAGAAATTTGACCAAATTGCAACTTAATATCTGACAGATTTCAGCACAATATTAAAAAAATATCTGCTGGACATACTCAAATATTAGCCAGATATCAGTGGAAAGTGGTTACAGAGAAAAAAACTTGAAAAATCGCTGAAAACAGCCATGTTTCGACCGAATCTAACAGCCGGATATCAACCGGATATCAAGGCTTTTTGCACACCGGATATAATGAGTTGTCACCCCTTGGTCCTCAGTCCTCATGATATAATGAAGTATTAAATCAGGGTGGAATAAAAGCGGTAGAAAATGCGACCTTTCAAATCGACGACGTACATCATTAAGAAAAAAGCTTTTAAAGATCGCAAAGTAAGCAGGGAACGTACGCTTTCTCGATAACATACGAACGCAATCACACAGAATTGAGTCAAAGATATGTCGATTTAAAAAGTTAACTTTTGATAGCTGGATTTGTCATACCTGGTGCTTCTGTCTCCTCTTTCTTTCAGCTTCAATCTTGTGCTGCTTCTCTAACTTTTCCGTGGCGCGGGCTTCGCGCAGACCCTGCCGTTTAGCGCGCTTGTACAATTTGATGTTCTGAGCCGTTTCAAGCGTGGTGTCTCGCCTAGTCAGGGCTAAAATCTGAAGAAGAAACAACGAATGTAAGCTTTTGACACGGCATGACCAAACGTTCTTTGGACCCCTCAACTACATGCGCAAAAATTTACGTATACAACACCGGGTGTCTCTGACCAACCGTCCACCCCTTTAAAAAAAAACTTTCGAAACAAAAAGTTTCGATTTTCGAAAGATCTACCAGATTATATGAAAAACATTATAGGTTCCTATTTAAAATTCGAAAGCTGTGTGCAGTTACACCATGATGCTATGCGCACACAAAAAAAAACTAAGCATACCACCAAATTCTACGAAGTCAATTACCAGATAGATACTTTCACAGAACGAATCTGTCTAACCGATCTCGAGATGAAAAGGGTGGAAGGGTTATGTGGAACACCCGGTACAAGAGAAATTAGGTACATCCTGCCTGTTAAATAACCTGACTTTGCCTGGATTCATTTCAAATGACGTACGTTGAAGTTCGACATTTGGGGTAAACGATAAACGATATCGAGAAGTTTACCTCGCTTCGAAGTTGTCTCTGGAGGTTGAGTGCTTTGAGGGCTCTCAGCTCGATTTTGGCTTGCAGCTTGGTTTCTTCGGGCAGGTTCGGCGGAAGGTTGCTCAGCAAATGCATGCGAAGGGCGATCCTGTTCGCTACGATCTGCTCTCTTTCGTTCAAAACAGCCAGCGGGTCAATGCCGCACGGTCTAGGTACTCCGGTCACCTTACAGTCTTTCAACCGGTTATTGTTCGCCATGGCTTGCTGCTGCTGCTGCTGTGGATGCTGAACTCCTTGGGGATGGGGTCCCATGACATGGGGACCCATATGGGGCTGCATGGGCGCGCTCTGCGGTCCCGGCGGCATGCCCTGCGCTCCGGGCGGGACTCCCGGAGGCACGCCTGGCGCATGCTGCCTAGCCATAGGCATACCCGGCGAGCCTGGGTGCGGACCCATCTGTCCGCCAGGATGTGGGGCGCCAGGATGTGGGGCGCCGGGATGCGGGGCGCCGGGATGCGGGGAGCCGGGATGCGGGGCGCCGGGATGCGGGGCGCCGGGATGCGGGGCGCCGGGATGCGGGGCGCCGGGATGCGAAACACCGGGGTGCGGGGCGCCCGGATGTTGGGCCCCTGGATGGGCCCCAGTGTGGGGCGCACCGGGGTGAGGTCCTCCCGGGTGAGGCCCTCCGGGGTGGGGCGCTCCTGGGTGGGGCGCCCCCGGGTGCGCGCCGGGGTGCGCGCCGGGGTGCGGGCCACCATGTGCCATCGGCACCATTCCGCCACCGGGATGCGGGCCCATCGGGCCCATCGAAGCTCCAGGATGCGGCCCCATTGGCCCGCCAGGGTGCTGGCCCATCCCTCCCATGGGGTGCGGAGGGTACTGTCCCATCGGCATCGAATGAGGACCTCCCATAGCTCCGGGCGGCGGACCTCCTTGACTAGGCATTCCCATCTGAGGTGGACCTTGAGGTGGGCCCTGTAAACGAATGCGAATTTGGCGATAAAAACCTCAATTCAATCCGCATTAGGCTCTGTAAAAATTGAATACTGCACCAGACATAACAGGTTCTTTGAACGTACCTGATGAGTGGGGGGTCCGGGAGGGGGCGTTGGTCCGGCTGGGGGATGCGACGGCGGCCGCTGCTGCGCGGACGGGCCCCCGGGCGGCATGGCGCCGGGCGCAATGGCATTCGGCGGTCCCGAGGGAACGGGAGCGCCCGGATGAGCGGCCATAGGGGCGCCCGGCTGCATCGGCATCACGGTTTGTCCAGGCATGGGTTGCCCGGGCATGGGCTGCCCGGGCATAGGCTGTCCCTGCATTCCCACTTGTCCCTGCCCGGGCATTGGATGTCCCGGAGGGGGCCCCTGCGCGGGACCAGGTCCCTGGGCAGGGCCGGGCGCCTGTGCAGGCGGCGTTTGTCCCGGCATAGGGGAGGCCGCTGTCGGAGGGGCGGGGGGCCCGCTGGCCGGTGGTGGCCCTCCGGGCAGTCCTTGCTGAGGGCCTGGCGGCGGTCCCCCGGGAGGTCCTCCTTGGGCCGGGCCGCCGGGCGGCGCCCCTCCTGGGGGCATCCCCGGCAGCGTCGGCCGCATCTGGTGGCCTGGGGGCGGCTGCGGGGTGCCGGCGCTGGCTGGCGGTGTCGCTGCTGGTGAAGGCGATCCTGCAGCACAAGACACCAAGTGTAAAGAAATACATCATCAAGCCCTAAATAAGATTTCCACGATCGCCAAAAACGAAGCGGGTCGCTTTCGTACGCCGGCATACCTGCGTCAGATGGTGGTCCAGGTCGAGGCATCATGGGAGGCAAGCCTCCCGGACCAGATTGCAGCGGAGACTGAGACGGAGGAACTTGCCCCGGCGCACTGGGCGCCTGACCCGGAGGTCCGGGTGGGCCGGGCGGGCCGGCGGGACCGGCCTGGGACACCGCTGGCCCCGGGGTCCCCGGCGGACCTGCGGAGGTCGGCGACTGTCCGGGACCGGCGCTAGGCGGCTGCCCGATTGGGGGCTGGCTGGACATGCCCTGAGGGAAGCCGGACGGGCCCCCCGGACCGGGCGGGCCTGGCGGCGTCGGGCTCTGGCTGGCCATGTCCAAGCTCTTGGCCCGGATGGCCGAGCTGACGTGGGGCGGCAAAGGCTGACCGCGCACCAGATGCCGGTACGACATGATCTGGAATTTCAGCATGTTGAGCTGCCCCTGGCTCAGAAGGGACTGCTTCGGCTGGGTGTTGTCTTGGCCGCTGCCTCCGAAGCCCTGCAACACACACACGTCATGCGAACACTACTCATTTCCAACTGGCGCGCCGTCTTAACCCATTACCGCCCAGCGATGCCGTTCGGATACAGGAAAAAATATTTCACGCTATCTTTTCACTTCAGTATTGTCACAATTTAAAAAATATCACCTCTCTGGAAACCTCATTTTTAATAATTTGAGCACTTTCCAAAACTTAAAATTGAGTATTTTAATGGAAAAAAAAATCCTTCCAATTTCTCTTAAGCTAAATTTCACTCCGAGTACTTTGGGCTGTTATGGGTTAAGCAAGGCGTGTTGGGATACTTCAGCGCCGGTTGTCACTTTTTTTCCTCTTTAATACAAACGCGAGACAGGCTAAAGAGACCATGCACAATTACAAGCGAAATTCAATCATTCTTTTCCAATTTTCAGCCCAAACAAAGAGTTAGTCTACGGCGATGACGCATCCTCTGACAAACATATGGTTAGAAAGTTTTAAAAGGCATTCAGAGATTTGGTCTGCCGTAAGTAGTAAAAAGAATGATATCTTTTCTGAAGGAAAAAAAAAAACAACAAAAGAAACTGTGTGAAGCAATCAGTACCTGCATGGGCCTGGCTCTCATGCCCATCATTTGGGCATAACGTTGTTCTTCTGAAAGTCCCTTCTCCTCCATTGAATCTATACTTCGTTGCAAAGCAGTGAGATTCTCCTGACCACAACCCTGTCAAAGTCCATCCAGGTTAGTTAGTTTAGCAATGATTTCATGTTGTTAACATCAGACACCATGTTTCTGCAGGGCCCAACCCACAGCTCGGTCAACATTTTCATTTTTTTTTCTGTAGAAAATATTTGCAAGACAACATTTAACAATTCTATCCCTTCAATTCGTTACTGATACAAGAACTGGAATTCACAAACTGGATTGAAAAAAAAAACAAGTTACAATCAGAAACAAAACAAAGCTTAAAGAAAAACTTAGTTTAGGATTAATGGCGCAAAAAAAGATACGTACAGCACTCAACACACATCCTTTGTATTACTTCTAATCTGAAAAAATGTGGTTAGTTCAATTTCGAATTTCGGTGGTATTCCAGTACTTTCATTCGTTTCACGAACATGGAAGTAATAAAAATACTCCCGCCACAGTGATTTCAAAGTTGGTAACAGAATAATTGGGTAAAGCTGAAAAAGCCCAAAATGATAAGAAAATTCACCTTCTCTACAAGCAAAATAATATCTGAAAACAAGGTTGTGGAATCGGGGTCAATAGAAAAACTGAAACAGCTATAAAAATCACAAGTCACAAAAGGCAGGCACTTGTTTCTCCCACAGAAGGTCGTCTAGACGAAACATTCTTAGGTCTTATTTGAAAAGAGGCTTCTGACCGCGCGTCTCGTTTTTCACTAACCCGCGTTATATTTTAATGTCGTTGAACAGCCCTTACGAAAGAATGAAGAAGATACTGAACGGCCGGAGTATGAAAAACGAATTTGGATAGAGGTGAAACTTATTTCTATGTATCTAAGGAGCGAGATATTTGTGCTGTATGTTACAAGGGGGCGGATTCGGAGTAGATTCTTGTGTCATCCTACAGGTTTAAAGGTTAACAGGTCCCAAACAAGGAGGCAAGCAAAAAAGCAACGAGCAAGCCGACAAGCAAGCATGGTTATGACAAGTCAAAGAAGGGAAACTGAAAATTCATGCACTTGGTTACTGACCTGCGGAGGCCCCTGGGGAGGTCCTTGGGGAGGCCCTTGGAGGGGCCCTTGGGGAGGCCCTTGGGGAGGCCCTTGAGGAGGCCCTTGGGGAGGTCCTTGGGGATGGCCGATATGGGAAAATGGGTGTCCGATGTTGGGTCGCTGGCCCTGCTCTGAGCCTTGGCTGGGCCCTTGAGCTGAGCCTGGTGTTGGACCCTGAGGAGGGGGCCCTCCTTGAGGAGGCCCTTGCGGCGGCCCTTGAGGAGGGCCCTGAGGGGCACCCTGAGGCGCACCCTGAGGGGCGCCCTGAGGAGGTCCTTGCGGTGGCCCCTGCTGGTTAGGCGGCGGCGGCGCGCCCGTCGGCCCGCCCGGGGGCCCACACGCCGGCCCGCTCGACTGGCTTTGATTCGAAGATGATAAGGGCCCGTTAAAGTGCATGTTTGGCGCCGATGAGGGATGGCTTGGAGACTGGTGGCCCTGATTTGAGTTTGGGGAAGGACCTGGACTGGCCCTCGTGGGCCCTGGAGTAAGGTTGCCGCCCTGAGGCTGACCTGGACTGGGACTTGGCCCTTGACTGTGGTTCGGGCTTTGAGCGACGGAATTTTGTCCAACCTGTCCCGATCCTTGCGTCGTCGGAGGCTGGCCGGGAGCCTGTTGGCTCTGAGGGGGATGATTTGAGGGAGGAAGCTGCTGCATGGGATGCTGCTGAGACGGGTGGGGTGGATGTTGAGGTCCAGGATGGTTTCCTTGCGAAGGATGCTGCCCCGGCATTTGACCCGGCATCTGCCCCTGCATCTGTCCCGGCATCTGTCCTGGATGACCTTGACCTGGGTGTCCCTGACCTGGGTGACCCTGTCCTGGGTGACCCTGTCCTGGGTGTCCCTGTCCTGGGTGGCCTTGACCTGGGTGCCCCTGACCTGGGTGCCCCTGACCTGGGTGTACCTGTCCTGGGTGTCCCTGTCCTGGATGTCCCTGTCCTGGGTGTCCTTGTCCTGGGTGTCCTTGTCCTGGGTGTCCCTGACCCGGGTGTCCCTGACCCGGGTGTACCTGACCTGGGTGTCCCTGACCGGGGTGTCCCTGACCGGGATGTCCCTGACCCGGGTGTCCCTGACCCGGGTGTCCCTGACCCGGGTGTCCCTGACCCGGGTGTCCCTGGCTCGGATGGCCGTGGGATGGGAAATGAACCCCGTGTACCCCTAGTGGATGCCCTGGGTGCCCTTGATGAGATAAACCGGGGTGAGGGGGATGGCCGGGGTGTCCCGGGTGAGAAAGATGCGCTGGGTGGCCTGGGTGACCGGGATGCGATGGGTGGCCCTGGCCTGGATGGGGCGGGTGATTAGGATGTCCCTGACCGGGGTGGCCGGGATGAGAGGCCATGCCTGGCCCTGGGTGCCCCTGCGAAGGATGGCTAGGGTGTCCCTGGACCATGTGGCCTCCGCCATGCGGCTGGCCCGGTCCGGGGGGTCCTGCACCCGGGAATGGATGCCCATGGCCCATGTGTCCGTGCCCGTGAAGGACAGGCCCCATTTGCCCCTGTCCCTGAGTCGAGTGGGAAGGATGCCCTGACGGGGGCATTCCCTGGTTTGGGTAGCCGATGTTACCGGGACTGCTTGGATGAATGTGGCCGGGAGGACCCATAGGTGACGGGGAATGGGAAGGGGGAACCATGGCTCCCGGAGAGGGCATGGGCGAAGGGGATTGCTGAGGTGGTCCCATGGGGGATGGTGTTTGTGGGGGAGGCATTGGTGATGGCTGAGGTGAAGGGCTCGCCATTGCCTGCGCACACAAGCGGAAATCAGTCACACAGACAACGCCAAACATTGGCGTTTCAGAACACCTTGTCAAAATCAACCCTATCTGTCCCAAGTTAGTAAAACATCAATACATAATGAAAATTTTAGGTTGTAACGGAAAGAATGTCAATGGAGTTTGGCCAATGGACTAACTTTTTGCCTCAGACAAGAACAAAAATGTTCAATGGAATTCAAAGATGCAACAGTCTTTTAATATTAATAGTTGTTTGTTGAGGGTCAAAAACTGAACCCTTGTTAAATACAAATTAACAATACAAAATATTCAGGAGTTGAAATTATGATCATGAGATTGAGTTGCAATTCAAAGTATTGCAAGCTAAAGAACATTATGCCAGAAAGGCATTTGCACTTTGAAACATTTAATCAAGACAGAATTGGGGCAAATAGGGTCATCTTACAAGGAGCGTAAATCCCTTAGATCCCAGCACATTAATACACATTGCTTGAAAGCCAACAAAAAATTGAGAACACAATTACACAAGCATTGCAACACAAACATAAAGCATACATGAAAGGAAAACTAATAATTTACATCTCACCGTACTTCTAAACAAAAGGAGATTAGTCCTTAATGTAATCTTTCTCTTTCCTGAACATACAAAACTTGAGCATTTCTCTCTTGAAGATCAACAGTTAACCCAAGAGACTAGAAAAACAATATCCACTCAAAAAACTTAAATCCAATTTGATCAACAAATACAGATCAAGTATAAGCGAAGAATAGGCAAAAAGAAAAGATAAATAAATCTCTCTCTTTTGTCAACTCTACAATGCTCCTCTGGCTGGAGGAGTGTGTTTACAGTAGCCAATGAAAAGATTGTGCATCAAAGATGTAGCAAAATTAATACCAGGGAATGCAAACTATGTCAATTTCTGAAGGAAAACTGTGATAGGTTAAGCCAGCACTACCTCTAAAATGCAGGCCACAGATACATATGCAGAGTTGTTCATGGCATGGGTGAAATTGAAACATTAGTTAGAGAGTAAAAATCGTTTCCTTAAACAAAGAAAAAACTAGTAGCAAAAGAATTTCACAACCCATTGCGGCGATCGAAATCGATCATTAACCTAAAAGTCACCGTTGAGGCCGAAATGTCTAGTGCACTCGTCAAAAAACATTCGCTCCCTCCTATGCCGGCTAAGCGACAAAGGCGCGAGTCTTCGTCCTTTTCGTAGATATAAAGGCGCCATGAAATGTTTCAGTGAAAGAAATCAACGATATGAAAAGTGGAAGCGGCGTTGAGCCGAAATAGCTGATGCCGCCATAGCCGACTATACGTCCGAGCTCATCGACACACAAAGCTCATGAATTTCACAATCCATCCTAAACCCAAAACCCTATTTTTCTTCGTAACGAAATGCGCACATACTATAAGGGTACATTAAGTACTTCACGTACATATTATCCCCGATTCTTTAACTCATTTCTTGACAAGAAAACAGGCCGCAGACAGCCCTCGAAGAGCCTTGTCTTGTACGTAGCAACAGGGGTAACAACTCACTTCGGTTTCGGTTTTGCTGATTTCGAGTGCCTCTTCGTGTGATTCACTTCTCTCCAGCCCACATTAAACACTTTCTTTTACATAATGAACACTTCGACGTAGTCAAAAAATGTGTAAATACACAGACATACAGATAGAACAGTCTCCAAACTGTATTGATATTCACTTAACCATAATAACAACACGGCTTGTGCTCACTGCTCACGACCAGCAGCACTGCTCAAGCCATGTAAAACAACTGGAAATGGACCAATCAAAACCCTCGGGCTGACCAAATGTATTTCAAAACAACTTACATTAAACGTCTTCTACAATTCGACGTCGTAAATTAGCCCGCAGCACATTAAAAATATTTATCAGTAATTTAATCAAAATCTGTGTAAGGTTGGCTACAAATGGGAAAAATCTAGAACCCCCCAAAAAAAGATCAAGGACGCATAAACCAGGCGTAACCTAAAATCAAATCTGCTGAATACGACTAGACTTCACACTAAGTGTGCTTCCTATTACTATAACATAATATTTCGATGGCGGAATCCATTAATTAATTTATTTATTTTGTTTCCCTCATCCTTACTGCATATAAAATGAGAAATTTTCATGTCAAATCTCTTCGTCTGCTCTTCCATGAGATCTCGCACTTTCAAGACAAAGCGCGGCTCGAAGAAATTTCACTACAATAGACTCTCTACCAGCTCTCTACAAAAAAATCTTTTTAAACCATGAACCCATTTTCAACGGTTTCATCTTGAAACATTCCGTTGAATCCTGGTTTTATCGCATGAATTTTTCATAACGGGACATCCCTTCAGATCCCGCACCCTCCTTTCATGTAGGTTTTCCAATATATTTCTGTTCAATTTATTACAGGAATTCAAGAGAAAATTTTAAGTGAAAATTTTGATTTTAATTACGATGTTTCAATCAATCATGGGATGAGCACAAACCATGGGTGCGGCCCATGCTAAGGTAACTGTGACCCCGTGAACGAGTAGCTTTTTGGTGGTTACTTACATTGTTGTTAACTTTTGTTTATCACAGAATTAACCGATGGTTTTGTCAGGACATTTCTACTGATTTTTCCAAAAACGCAATTTTTATATTCTAATTTGATGTATTGTTGTCACTACATCATTTAGCATCTTAACCTTAATCTTACCAGTGTCTAGGTTAGATTTAAACCCACTCTTGTCAGTACTCTACTAAACCCCTTGTTATTAGTGTTAGTAGTTTGACGTGCTAGACCTGAAACTGCTGTTGACTTTATGTTATGTTTGTAAGCTCCTAACTTGCTTCATTAGTGCACAATCAATTTCTCTATCTGGTATACCTGCAAGGTGTCAAGCCAATGTCATCAGCTGATAATTTTACAATTGACTTAGTAATCAGAAGTATACCCAAACTAATGGTT
>Ga0058701_10002607_pt1 | contig 13800 bp, 11 predicted proteins | sample AgamicOrMae_FD_97039 | JGI IMG/M metagenome (GOLD analysis project Ga0058701, IMG submission 97039) | Agave microbial communities from Guanajuato, Mexico - Or.Ma.e | ecosystem: Host-associated > Plants > Phyllosphere > Phylloplane/Leaf | place: Guanajuato, Mexico | collected 2012-06-04 | reverse complement strand
GAGCAACTATTGTGCTAGTGCATAAAGTTAACGTTTGTTAGGATCTATGCTTTAGGTGCGAGCGAAGAATCATAGCTATGAATTTCGTCAACTGTCGGCTCTACAAGGCAAGTTAGAAAGCCAAGGTGAAGTTATCGAAGATTGGGCGTCCAGGTTGTTCAATGAAAAACTTCAGATAGCTGTGAGTTCTTTTTGAGGCTTGTACTACTTTAGGCACCTGATCTAGCGAGCTTCGACTCCAGAGCTGGGTTCTATGTAAATGCCAAAAGCTCTCTACGGCGCAAAGTGCACTCAAAGTTTTATTTGCTGACGCATCGGCAGCAAGCTCGGCACTAGACTCTTAGATACTAGAGTGCGGGCTGGATGTCTGTGCTGTCTTCCATATGACAAAATGCAGTAGTTTGTTTTGCGTTGCTCTTTAGACTTAAATTTTGAAATAAAACGCTAGGGTACTGCCACGGGGTTCAGGTCAACTCACAGGCCATGTTTTACACAGGTTGTGTAAATTATAAATAAGGTTTGACGGAATCAGTCACTGCGCGTGTTGTTTATTGTTTTTTTTTGTTTTTTTTCTTTAATGTAACGCGTTGTTGCTCCAGGGGTTCCGTTTCTCCTGAGAGGTTCTCCACTTCGGCTTTTTTCAATTTTGTGTGATACCGAGTATTTACCGTTTTTTTACGGCATTCTTACATGTGTTCATCAGAGGACGGTGTTTTGCACGGTTTGACTTGTTTCATGACATGTTCTAAGAACAAAGTGTCTGTTTCAAATAGATCAAACGTTGATTTCGTTTCTCCTACTTCAAAACGTGTTAAATTTGTCACAAAATTTCGGATTACAACTGATGACGCTGTTTGATTCAAACGTATTTTTAGCATAGATCCCGGTCGTTTTGTCGTTAAATTTTGCGTAGGAACAGAGCATGCGCTTCTTGCTCGTTTCTGCAGGATATTTGATCTGGTCTGAACCCACAGGTGATGTAACCTCAATTTTAGTCTATGGAATGTTGGCGATGTACAATTATTCGGGCTTTCTGATCAAGGTGACCACTTTGTGCTAAGATCTCGGCCGACTTAGGCCATCTCCACCGTCGATGACAATGAATCCTGGACTGGAATGCCGGGAAAATAAATTGCGAATCGAAAAAACTTAGCAATGGCTTAACAATCTTATCACCTTCTTCGTCGGAAATACATTGGTTGTCCTCTATGATGCCTAAAGCCGTAGCGTCGTGATTTTTCTGAGCATCTACATCAAAGATGCTTGGGTTCAGGGTTATTTCCTTTTCCAATGCTTTGACTGTAAGATGCGAATCTTACGTTAAATCTAAGTTTGCAGGATTTTCTCAATTTTTGTATTCGTTTTATTTTTTTGTTGTTTCCTACATGAGCTATGTTGCAACTTTTTGTTTGTGCTTGTTAATTTTACCGTAATCTTTCGGTTTTTTAAGTTGTTTTTCTCTCTTGTTAGACCTTTCATTTGTGATGGTTTACTTCAGGTTACTCGGTGTTGTTCGTAAGACCAGTGCTTTATTTCTGAGAGGCCTATTGCGATTCGTTTTTGTTGATATTTGTGTCCTTGAAGCGTGTATTGTGCGGCTAGTGCTACGCCTCGACTAAAAAAGGTCGTATGCGGTAAGGACACATTTTTATACATACTTTTTTTCGGTTCTCTGTAAATTTTGAAAGCGGTTTTTTCCATCTCTTGTGTTCCACCTTTCGTTGCCAAGCCGAGCGGATTGGTATTGGAGCGAAGCACAAGGCATGCAACCTAACCTAACGTTTCATCCCCAAGTGTCATGACCAAGATTAGGTTAAATGCTTTGTGCCTCTCCCTTACGTTTGTCTCCGCAACGAAATTGAAGAACACGATGTGGAATATTCCACGTTTCAAATTTCTAGATGGGGACTTGTAGAAAAAGGTGTTTATAAACAGTTACCAAATTACCACCATTGGCAATGCAATGATGTGCTCTCTTCGTTCTTAATTTGTCGAGGTACAAAATATTTGTAATCAGTGAGGCGTTTTTGACAGTTTTTGCTATTACGACAGTCACTTTGGTTTATGTTTATTTTGTGTGAATAATGTGATGAAAAGTTCGCCAAGACGAACCCACGTGCTGTGACGACAGGAGTTTGTGTGACAAAAAGTTCGTGAACCAAAATTGAGTGAATGTTTGTATTATAGTGTGAAGTATGTAATATGAGTTTGATGCTACTCTTTTCGTTTGGAGTTTTTGGGACTTTAAAGTCGGGAGGCGCCCATTCCTAGAAAGTGTAGGAATTGTGCTTAGGAATTGATACCACGTTTGCGTTATTTTGGTATTCTACGATGAAGCACTTTTGTGATTGTGCGCACCTAATTGTGATGGTTGTTTTTACGATAATTTACCGTGCGAATTTTGCATAATATTTGGATCATTTTAGATAAACGTAATCCGTAAATGAAAAACGACTTAAAATCAGGATTTGAACCCAGGATCGCTGCTGTTACTTCCAAATTGGGCGTGGGGGCTCTTAGCTCAATGAGCGGTTTCGTTGTACAGCTTCATGTAATGCCTTTTTGGAACTTTGAAAGCTGTTTTTTCCCCAATGTGCTCAGAATTTTTTCTCTGATATTCTTTATGAGATCTGAATTTTATTTGCATACGATTGTCCCTAGGGTTTTTAAGGACTTGAGCTTTGGTTCCATTTAAATGGTACGCCTGCTCCCCATCGAACGAGCATAATCGTTAAGATGAAGTTTTAATACTATGTAGTACAATGTCTGTTGCTGTTGAAATACGGAGCATTCAGTGTAATAAGTCTTTTTTTCTACGGTGTCAAGAGCTTTGTTTTTATTTTGCTTAACGGTGTCTTTCCCAGGAGAAAATATCCTTTATTTGTGGTCGTCACTGATTCTGAAGTTTTTGCTTCTCATTTTGCGGAGAATTGCCTCAAAACAATTCAAAAAATTTGATCGAAAATCGTGAAACTTTAGGAAGGTTGACCCGTTTGTATGAATAGCAGTTACCGATTCTGGTATTTTAGAGAAATGTTTTCATCGATTTTAAAAATTTCAATGCGGTCTTGAAACGCATGCAATGCTCAGTGATCTCCCTGTTGAAAAATTTGCGGTGTGAAAATAAACGCATTATTTTGCGACTTCAAAATTATTGAGACCGAAGAAACTGTTAAAAATACCCTTTCTTTACATAAAATGTTCCTTACTTAAAACGGAAAAGAACACAAAATGATGCGGTTATTTAAACAGACGATTTTTTTCCTGGATGTTTAATCCTATTGTTATTTTCGGTTTTCACTCGCTACTTCACTCTTTTCGAGGAGTGAATACTTAATCCTTTGACTGAATTCGTCGTTATTTTCAGGGCAAGTTTCTTTTGGTTTTGTGCCAGATTTTACTGACACTGTCCCTAAGGTTCTTGTATGAAATGTTTTTAATGCTTTGTTGACTCCTCTTTTGTTTAATTGCTTCAAAAGCAACTCTTATTTCCATGTTAGCATGAACTAGTCAGCACAAAGTCATCGAAGTTAACCATTTTGTTTCTTTTTAGGTTATGTTTTTTCTTCCTTTTTAAATTGTTATTTAATCAAGAGATTCGTCATTCATATTGTATTGTCGATGGCTGGGCGGACGCTTTTACACGTTTCTCCAGCGGTATCGTACTAATTCTGTCATGAAATATATTTACTACATTCTGAACTTTATTTGTTGTTTTATTTCTGCAATTCAGAATTTTATACCCTCATCGTCGGCTCAATTGTCTGTTTGATCTCCGTAGTCAACTTCACCAGGTCTTTTGACTTTAATTATAGGGGCATATTAAAAAAAAACTTATGTTTAGGGACAACACATTAGCGCAGAACGCGGATATTATGCGCATTTAAAGAGCATTAATGCGCGTAATATGCGCATAGTTCCTTGCGCATCTAAACTGTTGCGAATTTTTACAAGTAGCGCATCTGAAACGCACCTCCCACGCGGATTTGAGATGTGATTTATGATGCAATTTGGATGCGGTTTCAGTGTTTTGCTTGGGTATGTTTGGTCACGTGGCTTGTGCTCCGCTCCGCTCAGCGAGTTAAACAAGGGTGGAATCGCAGTGGTCGAAAATCCAGTTTCTCCGATTGACAGTTTAGTAAGCCTCGTAGGCGCGGTCTTCAAGGAAGTGAGGGATTTTGAAATTGGCGCGGAAGAAAGGGAAGCCATTACAACACTTGGCTGACTTTATGACTAATTAGCTCACAACGAGAGTTGGTGTAAGTTTTGCTTTTTTTCGAACGAAAGCGCGTGGCTTGAGTTTGCTCGCTCCTCCTCCATCTAGAGAGGCAAAGACGTTTACAAAGTGAAAAAAAGGGGGGGGGGAAGGTTTGTTTTAATTAATATCAAGACGCTGTCGAGAATTCATTCGTATTGTTCAACAAAACCATAGCTTAATTTTGAAAAACGGCGTTTAGACATGATTGCGGTCAGGGAAATTGAGAGTTTTGGTCTTGTAGCAACCCTGAAATCGTATGTATTCTTCTGGTAACGGCTTCCTTGAATTATAATTTCAGCGTGTCAATGATATGGAATACATATACGAGAATTTCCGGCAGAAACCAATACAGCGATACTGGTAGATGTTTTGGCATTTAAAAACATTTTATTTGAGACATGGACTTTAATTTTTCATACGCACAGTGATTTTCCTTGTATGATGGCGTTGGGAGATTTTTTAATGTAATACAAACCAAATAGCTTTATTTAAATGTATTGTTGAACAATGATTACATTCAAATTTTTCGTACTCTTCAACCATCCATTACAAAAGGTTGTTTTCGTAATCGTGGACCTATTATCTAAAGTTTCTGATGCTCCCCAACCAATCACCGCACCGGGTTGCATTCTCTGATAACATCGCAGCATCTCTGCAATAACGGTCCTTGCGTTTTTCCGCAGCGTTTCCTAGAAGAAAACTGCGATTTTTCATGAATAAATTGAAAGTGAAGCCGCTGTTATTAGGGTGGCGGAGGAGGCGCGGTTTGGAGAAGGCCCAGAGCAGCGCGCGACGTACGCACAACGCGGGGAACGCACCACACCGCGTGTCTGTTCCGGCGGGTTACCCTCGGTCCCCTCCCGCCCCCGGCCCCGCCCCCCGCCCCCCCTGCGCGCTTTCGCGGTTTCTTTAACACCCCGCAGCCGTCGTCTCCTGTTCTTTAAGCAGTAACCGCGTGCTTTAAAGAGTTACAGGAGTGTTCTTTTTTTTCTTCTCAGGCAGGACAATGCTGGTGGGTAATAATTTAAAATGCACCTAAAATATAAAAGGGCAAAAATATTCTTGCTTAGATTTAGGTTTCGGTGACTGTTTCCAGCGGCTTAACTATCGAGTGCGCCGTTTGCCTGCAAAGAGTGGAAAAGTATGTAACTACCGTGCGATTTTTGTTTTTATTATTATTATTATTTTTTAATTTTTTTTTGTAAATGGGAATAGACGTCTCTATTTTGGCTGATAAATGTTAGACATTCGATAGTAATGACCTGATTGGTGGGCTCATCTCTAAGGAAGTTGCAATAGCTCTCTAGTTAATATTATGAATAAATAAAATTTGCGCGCTGCAGTACAGAGCGGGGCCAAAAGTTGAATTCCCAAAACAAATTGCTTAATGGTTCGAATTAGAGTACTCGGGGAGCTGTACCCAAATCGATTACTGTTCACTCAAAACCTGGAATACCCAGTGAACGTACTTTGCAAGTTACTTTGGAAGCATTAAAGTGTACGTGTGATGCTTTATACTGTACCTGGTATTGGTTGGTTTTCCGACGGTGCTGGTTGAAACTCTTTTGATCTTACTTCATTATTCGAAATAATTACTCCGAAATTTGTTAAAATGTTCTTCGAAAATGTCAAGACATCCATATTAGCGCGTAACGTTCAAGGGGAGCCCGTTTTTTTTTCTCGTTGATGTGTATCCCGTAACGTGTTCCAGTGTTGAAGTTCAAATTCCCCGCGTTCGTTTTTTTTTCGGTCACCCGCGGATATATCCGCGCCACTCCATCGCATTACAAATTCTGTCTTTTGAATTCAGATTTGTAATCTTAAAACGATATTGAGGAGCGTAATCGTAAAGTTCTTTAATGGCGCTTATTCTAAATCTTCTAACTTTTTTTTTCTTCCAAAATTTAATGTATTTTCAATTGTATTTAATATTAAATTATAAGTCATCAATATTTTCGTGCCTTAAATGTTATAAAAGGCTGTATATAGCGAGCTGAGCGGAGCTGTATCGGAGTAAGGCATAGCGTGCCTAAGTCTGCGACATAACGTCGACTTCTACGAGTCGACAATTGTACGGCGCTTTAGGTGTGAAATTGCGTTGAAGCCTAATTGTCGCACGCGCGATGACTAACTGTAAGAGAAATGACTTTCCGCACGGCGCCCGACGCCACGCGTAGCCCATGCCTCCTCCTCTTGTACTTCTAGAAATTCGCCTAGAAAAACGAAAAAAAATCGAAATTTGGTGCCGACAGAGATATTATGTGGAATGTTCCTCTTAAAAAACTCTTCTAAATTACTATTTTTTTTAAAATGTGTTTTGTCTCCGCCGGGCCTGGCGACGGAAGGTAGAATAATGCAACATTCATTTAGAGTGAACTTGAAGTCGCATTGCAAGTTCATACTAGGCGGAGCATACGGAATAGAGTACTCAAGCGCCATGTGAGCATTTTAGCGTTTCACTCAAAAGTAATTATACGTATGCTAGACTACATTCTACCTTCTGTTAATTTCACGGGCTATTTTAATATGAGCTTGTTAGTATTCACATAGTAATTGCAGAGGGACACGGTTTTCTTTTATGGAAGATAAGCATGATGCATCGGAGACTATCATTAGATATGAGCTGTCTCATCTTCACGAAAATGAGCGTGACACGTCCTATTATACAGTTCTAACATTTGCATCACAGCTCTGCGAGTTTTTAAAGGTCGGTTCTATTCGCACGCCTGTGTTAATAAAAGGGAGACTTGAACGCACGGAAATCAACCTAATGCATTTCAAATGGAAGGTGTCTTGAACGCACGGAAACCAACCTAATACATTTTAAATGGGGCTGCGTGTAAAAAGTCACTTCGTTTTGAAAATTCATGGAAAAATGGACAAATGATGTGGATACGTCAGAACTTTAAATTTTGAATATCGATTTTGCAGTATTATTGCAGGATTTTTTTATTTTTATTTATTTAATTTTTTTACGTTGGAAGATTTTTAGGGTCAGTGAAGTAGCAGAAACGGAGAAATGCGTGAGTCATCCATATCTGGGCTCAAAATATTGAAGATACATTTTATTTCGAGGGGTTGACCCCTGTGATGACTGGAAAGAAGATTTTATCCATAGCCCGTGGCGCCCAGCCCCTCCCCCCTCCCGTCTTTTCCCTCTTCGCGTACGCTCTACTTGTTCAGGTTATTCCCCAAGCGTGGTAACGACTGTGATGCCAAGGTTGGTACTCCCGAACGGCGGAAACTCTGTAGAGTAGAATCTTACAACGCGCCTCTTATTTTATATTAATAATAAGAATGCCCCGAAAGTCCAATCGAAAATTAAAAGCGATTGCTGTGGACAATAGACGAAAATTTCGACCGCAGATTTAGCGGGAAATAGGAGAGACGATAGCGGCGTGCTCCGCAATTTTCTCAAGCACAAACAGAGTGAACGAAAGTGAAATTTTATTTGTGAGAGATGGTTTCGGTTGGAGTTCGACGTCGTTAACTGTAGGACGATTTTCGAGTTTTCATGCGTAGAAGTTACCACCAGCGCGCTGGAATACAACCTTACGCTGGAAGGGCGGCAGGCGAGACGATTTTATTAGTTCACTTGCGTCTCTTGCAAGCCGCAACCATTCAGGTGAAGTTTTTTTTTCTTTTATCCCAAGATTCCACCGTTTGTGATCTGCTCGACCTTTTATCAAGTCCCCGGTGTTTTTTTATTGTACAATGGACCCGATAATAATGGATTCCCGCTTTTGAGAAAGCTCCTCTTCGCTGGCATTATTTTCAAGGGGGGGGGGTATTCGATAGCGCCAAAAACCACAAGCGCCAACGCCGCAAGCGCCAGTCCCTAACCGCTAAACGAGAAAAGTCGCAAATGCCAAAGTTCGTATAGGTTAGGTAAGGTCAAGTTAGGTTAAGTTAGGTTAGGTTAAGGTAGGTTAAGTTAGGTTAGGTAAGGTTAGTAATGCGGTTAAGAATTTTGGCGTTTACGACTTTTCTCGTTTGGCGGTTACAGATTGGCGCTTGCGGCGTTGGCGCTTGTGGTTTTTTGCGCTTATGACAGCTACCCTTTTCAAGGCACGTGTACTGCACAAGCCAATTATTCCTTGTGGGAAACTAACGCCTTTAATTTTGAGTGTATGAATTTTGTAAGAGGGATTTTTAAAGCTGGCACCTGGGTTATACGGGTCGAATCGAAATGTGGGTTGTTAATATTTAAAAGTGTTTCCTGTTTTCAGCCAGTTGCCCTGGCAGTCGTTGCCTTGTTCTGCGCATCATCGGGGTCGCCTGACGCGGTCGCCAACCAAACGGAGGGCAGCTCGATTCCGATTCCGGACGCTCTCTCCAGCGAGGATCTCGTCACCTCCCTCCCCGACGCGGACTCGGCGCTCGAGGATGACGACGAGGAAACCAGCACCCAGGAGACGTCGACGGAGGCCCCGGAGTTGGCAGAAGCTCTCCCAGTCGCGCAGCCCCTCGTCATGGACATCAGCCTCGAGGACGTCGACTACATGACGGTCCTTCGGCCCCCGCCGCTGCCGATTGCCCCAGGATCCCGGCCAGGAGCCAAAGGCCGCAAGAAGACGAAGCAGAAGAGGCGCCGGCGGCCGGACGCGGTGAAACGCGCGCCCGCCGACCGCGGTTCCCTCACGCCCGTGCCCATGAACCTGCCCGCCAACCCGGGCGCCGTCAAGCCCAGTCCCGTGAACCAGGTGCCCGAAGTACACTACCACCGGGGCTACCCGGAGTACGCCGACGACGAGCAGCGGAAAAGTCGGGAGCGTGCACCAGATGGCTTCTCTTTACAGCACGTCGACGATGTGCCTTTTGCTCTGGATGCAGTCATGCAACATGTCGCTTCGTTAGGAGATCCGCAATACCACCACAACCACAAGGTGAGTTCTGTTAATTTTTTTAGGTTTAATTTTCCACCTCTCGTGTTCCACCTTTCTTCGCCGGAGCGACAGTAAGGCACTGGGCACGCAGCCCAACTCAACATAGATCAACCTACCTAGGTTAACCTTGAGCCGAGTCACATCACTTCCGAGCGCAGCCAAGCGCAACTGAACCTAACTTACGCGGATGTCTGTTGATGATTCTCATAATGTAATGAAAGGTTGGACAAGGGTGGATCACAGAGATGGAATATTCAGCCTTTTAAAACTAAGAGTACAGATGCGGATTCGAACATGACAGCTCGACTCTGTCACCGTTAATGTCAAATCAGTCTATTTTTTCATTGATGATTTTTTTTCAGAGTTTTGGTGTAGACGCACCTCCGTCTGATAATACCGCTGAAAATACTCAGCATTACACACCGATCGCGCGAGGACCATCGCCCTATAACGTGAATCAACCGCAACACCTGCCTCAACCACTTCAACCGGCCAATCAACACTCGCTGCATGCTCAACACAGCCCGCGTCCACATGATGTCTACCAGTCAGATACCGTCCAAGTAAGTACTTATCTATTCCAATGACTTGACAAGATCTTGAGCCGCTAACAAAGAAAAATGAATCCTTCTCACAACTTCTTTATGTCTATTCGGAAAGTAAATACCGGTACCGTAGAACCATAATCTCTTGCGGAGGTCAAGAGGTGAAAACAAACACCGCGACAATGAGAATCCCGGAAATCGTAGGAATATGTGTATATTCTTCAAAGTTGAAATGTCTAATAAGGCGCACTAACATAACAGACTAGCGATCTAGATTCTCACAGCCGATATTTTGATAACATGTTAAGGTTAAAGTTTGCTCGTCATGAGCGATTAGTAGGTTTTTCATTCTCAATTGTAAATCCATCCTCTTGAATGTAAAGAGAAGGGCTCAAAGGTATGCGACCTTCGCAACTTACAGTGCAGCATTATTCAATCGGGAAACTTGCAGGTAACCCGGAGCGTTCCTGTCGGCGAACATCACAGCTTAACCAGCGGCGACTGGCTGATCAACTTTAATCCCATCGCCTCCACAGACTCACCGTTTTCACCGAAAGTCATCTCAGAGAACTCCATCGAGCCACCATCAAAATTGCCTCCGTCCTCCGGGGACTATTTGGACGCGAGCTCAGTATCATCAACTTACGCTCAGGCAACGCCTCACGAAGCGCCGGCAGCGCCTGCCGGCACGCCGCCCTCCACGACAGTGGAACCTAACGCAAAACGAGCAACCCTAAGAGATATCCTGGCCACGGACTGTCCCGATGCCGAGGACAAAGGATACTGTGATTCACCTCCGAGATATCCAACGTGAGTTAGACTTTGCAGATGTTTAAATACCGTAAAGTGGGGCGAGTCTGGACTGGCGGGGCGAGTTGGGATAAAGTTTAGACCCTCAAAAACGGAGGCTCACCTGCATGAGCAGACTTTTTGATTTTCGGGAGCACTCCGGAGATGCATCGAAAACTCCCTCTGCACCACCGAAAACTCGCCCGTGCAGTCGGTTCTCTGTTTTGAAGGTTCTAAACTTCGTCCCAACTCGCCCCGCCAGTCCCGACTCGCCCCACTTTACGGGCATTTCGCGCTCCGTGAAGCTTTTCAGGGGCGTCACCTCGGTGTCGTTCGAACTCGAAACCCACTGGTTCGGTCAATACTAAAGGTTGTATATGGTTAGTCAATACCAGCGGGGCTGATCTGAAACTCGTCTCCACGTCGCGCTTGAAAAGCCGTGGCCAAGAAGACAGGAATACCAGTCTTCTTGGTTTATTTAACTCAATCAAATATTCGCTCATGAGAGTCGACTTTATGGAGGTACTATCATAGACAGTAAAAACGTCTCCCCCTGCAACCACATAGACCTCGGTAAGTTGCGGTTGCCTACCTTAGCTCGGAATCAGGCAAGTGATTGGCTGATGCCGAGCTAAGGTAGGCAACCTCAAAGCACCGATATCTAGGAGATTGCATGGGGGGGATGTTTTTTCTGTCTATGATAGTTCTTCAAAAAGAACTAAAACCCTGCAACATAGGCCCAATTCACCTATTTCTTTAGAGGAATTAAAATTTTCGAAAAAAGAGGAGGCGCTGAAAGATGGAAATTTTCACTTTTTCTGGTTGGCTGCAGTTGCTTTCTAAGATCGGTGTTCCTTACATTTGATATAGGAAGTCGTTAGGCGGATTATGACGTGTGGCGCCCGACGATTTGGGACTCCTTTCTTAATTCCCGTGAATTTCTCTTTACGCTTCCTTATCCTTTTGTTCTCTCGACGTTGGTGACGTAACGGGTTTACGATGTGTTTGCAGGCAGCAAGTTAACGCCGTTCTACGTCAGTGCGCGGACCTCGTCGAACTCCTGCACGCACCTCTACCCGAGGTCCCCGCTGACGACCCCACATCCGTTTCTGGAGAGGTGAGTCAAACAAAACGACTGTTTTTGAAAAACCGGAAACTTTATCGATTCTATCGATAAAGTTGAGAAAGTTATTTGAGCTTTCTCGAATGGAATCGATAAAGTCTAGAAAGGTATTTGAGCCTTAACGAATGGTGATTGGGCTTTCTCCTGCAACAAGGTGATTGGGTTATGGGAATTCGGTGCATATTTCATCGATGAATTCGAATCTAATTTTTCACGCTTAAAGTAATAAAATAATCTGAAATTGAGGAGAGTGCTTGGGGAGCGTTCGAAAATTTTCCCCTGAAAAATGAACAAAAATTTTGTGGTTTATCAGCTGAAACGTGAAAACTGATACACATTTTCTCGTAGTTCACGTTGAGGCTGGACATTTCTTTAAAATACTTGAAGAATACTAATAAAAATCCAAACACAGTTACACGATTATGAGTTCGTCTGCTCGGCATCCCTATTTACACGCACGCACATCGAGTTGCCTGTCCAAAAATATTCGGGAACCACGTTTGAAGATTCTCTCTCATGTAGTCCGCACGACATGATTTTCCAAAACAGGTTGGCGCATTTTTGAATGGCGGGGGAACGTTTTTCGTACTTCGTCGTTGCTATCGTTGCTTTGCTGTTAGCTTCTCGCACCTTTTAGTCAAGAAACTGGTTATATAGCACCCACAAGCATAAGAAGAGTTATTGGCACGGTGTATGAATTACAAGGAGCTTCCACTATTTGACTCAAGCCCATGGACCCGGAGAAAGGTATTTCTTTCTTTATTACTAATATACCTAGAGAGCCTCAAGATAGAGAGGTCGCTTCTGATTGTTGGTGGTCTCTATATTTCGTAAGCTGATTTGCCTTAGCCTCCCAACGAAATCATCTTTTAACCCATAATAGCCCAAAGTATTTGGAGTGAAATTCAGCTTAAAAGAAATTGAAAGGATTTTTTCCACTAAAATGCGCAATTTTAAGCTTTGCAAAATGCCTAAATAATTAAACTTCATGTTTCCAGAGGGGTGATATTTTTTAAATTGTGACAATACTAAACTGAAAAGATCCTCTAAAATAAATTTTTCTGTTGCCGAACGGCATCGCTAAGCGGTAATGGGTTAAAACATAAACGCCTCTCTAGATCGAGGCTCTCTATCAAGACTAAAAAATCTCTCATAAAAAAATGTCTCAGGGACATGTGAGTAGAGGTTTCATTCACATGAGGCCGCAGAGAGATTAGTCTCTGTTCGTTTAAGAAATTACTGTTTAAGAAATTACTTAATTTTCTGTCATTCAGCTTAAAATATTTGTTGTGTGTGCACACGGACTAACCATATTATGTTTCCAGGAACCGGTGTGCCCGTCCACCAACCAGATACTTCGTCCAGGGTACGTTCGCGATGTATCTACAGGGCGGTGGTACGTCGCCGTCCAATCGCGAGGCCGCGTCTCGCAACTCATTCCCACTGAGAAGTGCAATGCGGTCGGAAGGTCTTGCGCGCGGCTTGCTGACTCAAAATGCGCGCGAAACATCGGCTTCCGGAATGGCGTCCGCCCCAGTGCGTGCCGCCAGAAGTGGACTCTAAGATCTATCCTTACCTGGGATCCTGACAGACCCACGAGGTGCCCTCAAATGACGATGGTCAAGCTACCGGAAACGTGCGTTTGTCGGCTTCTGCCGGGATACGACGATACGAACAAAACAGAACGATAGTTATCGTTGTCTTTGTAGGTATTATTAAAATTGAGAGTGTTGCTAACACATTTTTCCCGTTTAAAAATAGTTCCTACCTTTCTTTAAACTAATGTGGCGTTATTCGCCTCCGTTTTTTTTTCGGAATGTTGGCATTTTGATGTTGCCATTGGAAACTGAAGAGAAACGTTAAACTCTGCACTAGATCTTCAGCTTATCAAGCCCTCTTTTATTTTGCCGAAGTTCGCGGAATATTTCAGGACAATTTTGAAGCGTCCTTCAGAGATTTGAGTACATTTCTTTTTTTCTAGCATATTATTTTACTACTTGGAGACCACATCGCTGTCAAGAAAGTAGGTCGAGTTACTAAATAAAAAAATAATAAAAAAATAAAAAAATGTGGAAACGATCGGAGGAGCGAAGCGGAATGATAACCTCTTTAATCGATACTTCAGCTTAAACAAAGAATATCCAATGTGACTTCCAACATAGCCTCCTTTTGGCATTTTCTGTCTCATCACCTCCTACT
>Ga0058701_10002605_pt1 | contig 13800 bp, 14 predicted proteins | sample AgamicOrMae_FD_97039 | JGI IMG/M metagenome (GOLD analysis project Ga0058701, IMG submission 97039) | Agave microbial communities from Guanajuato, Mexico - Or.Ma.e | ecosystem: Host-associated > Plants > Phyllosphere > Phylloplane/Leaf | place: Guanajuato, Mexico | collected 2012-06-04 | reverse complement strand
GCATTCGATAGCGCCAAAAACCATAAGCGCCAACGCCGCAAGCGCCAGTCCGTAACCGCCAAACGAGAAAAGTCGCAAACGCCAAAGTTCGTATAGGTTAGGTTAGGTCAAGTTAGGTTAGGTAATGTTAGTATTGCGGTTAAGACATTGGGCGTTTGCGACTTTTCTCGTTTGGCGGTTACGGATTGGGCTTGCGGCGTTGGCGCTTGTGGTTTTTGGTGCTTATGACAGCTACCAGTTTTTTTTTCCTATAAAAATTTAGGGTACATATTAAGTCACTGTTGATACGAATGTATTGATGTCTGCCTAAAAGATTTCGCATAAATAAATATTTTTTTTTTAAATCATGCACGAGAGACTCCTTTCATTTAAAACGAAGTTTGATGATTAAAAGAAAAAAAAGACCCAGCAAAATCAGCCATAAAATGTAGAGTTTCATCACCCAACACACTTGAAAAACGTAGAAAAAGTACAAATGATAAAAGCTATTTTTTCAAGCTTAAAAAGAACTTATGAAATGCGGTAAGGCTTCTTTGGTGTACAACGATAATTATTCCTACCCAACAGAGGTAGCTAGGCTGTAACATGGAAACCAAAATCTCTCAGGCCCTCTACCCTGGGCTACACCACTTAAGGCCCACTCATGTAAAATTTCAGTTTTTAAAAACGAAAAAAGTCCATCGATTTATCGGTTAATTGTTTTTTCTCGATTATTACGTCCACAAGGAAGAATGCCTCACGCAACGCTCTGTCCGGGCAAAAAAAAAGGGTGTCAAATTGTCTAATGCTGATATAAGTATGCTCCGGTCACGTGATCAAGAGCACGGACATCTTGACAAAGATCAAGATGTGCTGCAAGATAACGCGACGGAAAAAATATCTCTGACGCTCGCTAATAATTCATTATAACATTATTTTAAAATGACAGGGGTGGAGAAAATTAATATGAGGCACTTTCATTGCCGAATGCAAGCATCAGCCACGCGGGGTTCAAATATTTGACGAATTTAGAAATAATATCGATTATCTCGAAAACCGTTGGAGATTGAGATTAAGATACACCGTTACGCTAATACAAAGTACCAGCTCGTAGACTGCCGTATCAAAATTTCTCGAGTATTTTTTTTCTTCTTTTCCCCTCCAAACATATTAAAATTTATTTCGAAATACTGAAAAAAAATTGCTGAGCAGAGTTATGGGCTTCGAAATTTTCCTTAAAACGGATTCCTTTTAACATCTCTAGGATCCTATTACCAACGAGATAGGAATGATTCTGCAGGCCTTAAATATTCAAGCCCTTTTCCCTGACAGAGAAAGGGTTGTTCCGATCATCTGCCCGAACGCCTGTCCTAGTGATGCGATCGGATAACTCTTGCGCCTGCGCAAATCATCGTTATCCGAACAAAAGAGGACACACAGGCTAACAGATCTATCTCGAGCATCGTCGAGAACATATTTAGGAGGGAACGCCGTACCTGTATAACTCCCCAAAATCTATCGTGTTTACCTATTCGGCAGACGATGTTGCGAGAGCCAGCAAAAACTGGGTCATTAGGTCTGGGATAGGATACGATCTCGGGAGAAAATGTCGCACAGAACGCACAGCACCTTGCTGGTGTTGTCGATCAGCGGATTGATCCACTGCGTTCGTTGACCGATACGAGTGCAACGGCTTCCGAACGGCCCATCTTCCGTTAGCTCACAGTATTATGAGTATGAATACAACCCCGTTCTGATCACAGGCAACTTCAAAGTTAGTGAGAAATCAGTCCCGAGGCTAGAAAGTCTGTGGTCCAATGATTGGTTCCAAATCAGCTGATTTGTTAGATAATGCGCTTATCGTTAAATATCAGCTGATTGGTTGATAAACAGCTGGTTGATAAGCGGAAATGGAGTCAGCTGTTCATTGGTCCTCAATCAGCTGATTGGGGCACAATCGGCTGATGAGTCCCCAATCAGCTGGTCGGCACATAATCCGCTGATGGTTGGCAATCAGCTGATCGGGAATCATCTTCATTTTATCATGAATACACATTCCTACTACCAGGGACTCCAGTCGTGCATTTACAGCACTCATCGTGAGGCAAATAATAAGATAACACGTTTCCTTAACGTTAGACGACCCTATAGGGAACCAAGAATGGATGCTAACGTCATTCGTTGAAGCTACTCAAAACAAAACCACGTTAATACTTCTTATATGTTTCCTTAATGAACGGAGAACATTAGCAACAATGAGATAAGCGCGGACCCTTCGAGATAGGAAGTTATAGATAAGGAAAGATAACAGACAACTTGATAGACCCTACAAAAACTGCACACATTATATCAAGTGTTACGACAACCGATTTGGTACTTTCTCTCATCTCGAGATAACGCAGGACGCTATAAGAAAGCAAGAGTGGCTCTCTTCTAGTCCTTCCACTTTCCGGAAATACTTTCGGAAGTATCTGCGGAGCTATTTTCCAGGGGATTCGTTTTAAATGGTCGGGCTTAAAGTCAGTTTTCATTCTATATTGGTGTACAAGTATCGCTGAAATGAATGGGAATGACTCATTGTCAACAGAACGCTGAAACATATTTCTTGGGGAGTTAGGAAAAACGTTGGGTGTTTCCGGGTTTCTAAAACATTAAAAAGAGGGTTAATCTGCAGTTAGCTGACAAAAATTTTAAGATCTTCAAAGGCAAAACTAATAAACGTCTCTTGATTAGTGTAATTTGACATGCTCCGACATACAAGCACCTAATCACGTGAAAACAACGACCAAAGTTCGGTAAAGTCGCGAGGTGAGGTAAGATGCCTTCTTGATTAGCGTTAGCAAAGGTTTAATCCACCAACCGCTGGTGGATTAACTGGAGGTGATATATATTTACAATTAAAGATAACATGACGGTAGTGGCATTCGTGATATTACTTAAGCTCGTTTCTAATAGAGAGGAACTTTAGTTTCATGCGAGTCCGTTTTTACGTCTGTATCACTGCCGTCACTCTGAAGATAATCGTCTGATAGGAACGTTTTAGAAATTAAATCTCAAGTTTAGTTATAAAAACAAGTAGGAATAAGTTCAACCCACAACAGCCCAAAGTATTTGGAGTGTAATTTAGCTTAAGAGAAATTGGAAAGATTTTTTCCATGAAAATAAGAAATTTTAAGCTTTGAAAAATGCCAAAATAATAAATTTCAGGTTTCCAGGGGGGAGATATTTTTAACATTGTAACAAAACTGAACTGAAAAGATCCTCTAAAATAAATGTTTCTGTTTCCGAACGGCATCGCTGGGCGGTTAATTCAAGGCAATCCCACACGCATGGGACCCATTCTTCAAAAAGTCAGCAGACACATAAAAAAATAAGAACAAATCCGGCAAGCAAGTTTTTCATTTTTCGCGTGCGGTAACGCTAGTTTGATTTCATTTAAACATCATAAATCGTACCTCATACATGCCATTCTGCATGGAAATCGACAAAAGTCTTTGGTCCATGAGTTAAACTGATTTTAAGCTCGTTGTAGAGAGCACTGCACTTTTTTGAGATGATTTCAGAATGAGAAATAACAGTATATTCAAGTGATAGTTTTATCCAGCAGCCACCTCACAGAAATTACGTTTTAGTTTTCGATAGAGCCCTATAACTTCGTAAGAAGTCCCTAGAAGATAGAGCCCTATAACTTAGTAAGAAGTTATAGGGCTGTAGTTTCCGATAGCGCGCGTACCTGCTTCTTCCGCGGAGGAGTTGGCGCCCTGCTGTTGGACGGCGACGTCTGCCCACTCAGCGATAGAGGAGTGACTGCCTCCTGACCTGGTGCAGCGGGAGGAGCCTCCCGGGTCGCGACGGGCGCCCCCGGGAGGATGGCGCTGTCGGCCTGGCCCGAGGTCGGCGATGGGCTCGACGCGGGGTTGCCCATGGACATGGGCACCATCACGCCCCACGTGGGCGCCGGGAAAGGCATGTGCATGATCGAATCCGGAGACATATTCAGGAGACCAGGTGGTAGCATCGTATGTTTGGACATGCCCAAGTCACCTGAAAACAAAAACATCATATCAGAACACTTGAGTACAGTGGATATCGTAATGAGTGACTTCATTCAAACGGGATATTGCAACGATTAAGAGCCATCACTTCCGCCCTTGCTTTTTTTTTGGAATATCCTCCAACTGCATTGTTTACTTCATATTTTTTTCTATGAAACTTTTTCATTCACTTTTCAATAGATACTAAAATTACCGATATCGTCTTTGTCCATGTAATGGGCGCGCACTATACATGGACCAAAACTTGCGATTTTGCTCTTATTCTCAAGAGTTATCGTAGCCAACATTACTATTAGGGGTTTTCGAGCCTTCACTACCTATGTCTTACAAATGTGTTTATGTTAAAGTATCAGCATAAAAAACGTACAAAACTTGAATCAAAAAGCATGCAAACGTAAACACCGGCTATCAATCACATGGTAGATAAAGGTTATAAAATGTTGCGTAGTAATAATTTTAATGAAAACTAATGATTCTCGCGGACAACGCTAAATGGCTCTGCCCGTAGGTTCAGCCAAAGGTGCGCACTATACATGGTACAGAACTTTTCTTCATTTTTTGACACCCGAAAATCAGGGTGCGCACTATACATGGACAAATACGGTAAATCATTTCTTTACATATTTCACTTTTTCTAGTTCATTAATTTACGCAGAAGCCACGATCGAACGCGTTAACCTCTGCTATTTCCAACACAAATGTCTAAAATTATAAAGTCAACAGAAACCAAAACATAGTTATGCTAAGTTGAGGGACCATACTTGTAAATCCTTTTGGGAGAAGGAGGACATAGCACAGACTTAGTTTATCTTCAGGGAAAACCCTGCATATTAGAGCATGGACAGGAGGTGAAAGTGGTCAAAATTGGGGCATGCAGTGCATGGACAGCCCTTATGGGCTATGTAGGTGTCATTTTTCTTCCAGGATGATACACTGCAATGGTAATCATCATCCTAACCTAGCATTAAAATGGTGATTGCACCTGTAGGCAATAAGACATTCATTATGAATTTAATATAAGTAATGCAGCTGTTACCTGGTGGCATTCCTGTGGCTGGCATAATGCAATGACTAGACGATGATACTGGTCCTTGAGGTACACCAACCGGACCGACTGGGACCATCATATTAGGGTTCATGAGAAGACACGGGCTACTTGAACTTGCCACTGATGCTGATGGTGGCATGTGGGCAGGAGGGTGCATAGGAGGTGGCATCCCACCTGATGTCTGGCTATGAGATCCTTCACCTAAAGGACCCATGGTTGACAACAGTTCAATGGGACCACTTTTAGCCTGGACCTGCACTGGTGGGGTCATTGTAGTATGCCCACATACAGTGGATACTATGACTTGACAGGCAGGTGGAGGTTGAGGTGGAGGTCCGCTCAAGCTGATACTTGATCCTTGACTCAGAGTTGGAGATGGCGCTTCTATTGACGAATAAGTAGGACTGACGTGACAAACTAGTGGTGTTGAAGCTGATCCTTGGGTGGAATCAGGTTGAGCCATATCCAAAATAACTTCATCACTGAATTTTAGAGAACCGCCTGTTTCCACTCCTCCCTCACATTGATCACATACTGGCTGGCAGAACTGGTGAACAAAATACAGGATGATATTAGAAATGTTTTAGATGTGACATGCTGCATTTGAATGCTAGCCATATAAAAATCAAACAGCCAATGTGCAGTTCCAAACATAATATACACTGCACTTATAATCCTCTTTAAGAATTGTTTTCCTTAGTACATTCCACAACAGACACAAGATACCATGAGCCACCAAACCATCTAATATGTAAGTATTTCATATGGAATCATCCTGAAACTTACTCATTATTCATTAATTTCAAATATTGGATGAAATTCATGCACACAATGGCTACAAAGAAACTGTGGAAAAATCTTCATAACAAGCAACCTTCCCGTAACGACGGAAACGTCGCACTTAATTAAACTGTCAAGTTAGTGGCACAAATGTTGATTAAAATGTCAAATAAACCTCCGACTCCACGCAATTTCGAAAAGGAAATGCTACACATAAATAAAAGCTGGTGTGAGGAGGCAAGGTGAGGCTTACCAACCAACACGAACCTTAAATGCACTTAGCTGTGCAAGGCACAATTAAAAGAGCGAATTGTGTGTTTTGGGAAAAAGAAAAATAAGTTTGGAGCAAAACTTACATCTGGATACTTCACGTCTGAGTCGTTTTCCGTTCTCTCCACTCCGCACAGCTTTCTGTCTTCATCTTGAAGTTGTGCCAGTATGACAGCGAACTTCGATTTCTGGTGAATTGTGAACGCCGGATGATTGACGGCAATTGTGTAGAGCAGAAGTAACTCATCCATTAATTTGTTGAGAGCTTCCAGCGAAGACGGATTAGTAAGTGACCCGTGGGCTAACCCAACATCATCCATGTTTATTCCCGTCAAAATATCGCTAAAATATTTTACACAATCACTGTTGCTAGATTTTAGCAATGACACATATAGGACTAGTTTTCTGCGTGTGTTTTCATCCGACAAGGAACGAAATTGAGAAATATGATTCACATTGTTTGCGAGTCTTTCGTCTTCTCTTAGTTCATTGAAGTCCCGTTTCCCCAGGAACTCCAGGCAGGTTCCCAGAAACCGTAACTCAAATGGCAAGCACGCGTCTAATAAACTACATAATAAGTCAAGCCTTTCACTACTCCTCACTTTCCTAAATTCAGATAAAACACCATTCTTAAAATGCATTTTACTCCCGATATCATCAAGCCTGTCGAAAAAGGTACCCTCAGCAATTCGCGAGCAAATTACACTGTGTAGTCAGTTAAGCCAAAGGTCTCGATTCGTGTTCGACGAACCACCGAGCTGAGTGCCTTTGAAAACCAATTGGCGACAGGGATGAGTCCCGGAGATCGCCGAACGTCCACAGCCGCAACTTCTGATTAGCTGCTGCTGTTGTTCAACTCGGTGGCTCGTCGGTTACGAGTGAAGACCTTAGGCAGATCTGAAGCCTTGTCGAAACGAGATTGCAGAAGAATATAAATACAACTGCAGCAGCTTTACCAACATATAAATGGACTAATAACCTTCTTTAGCATATAAAAAAATTGGAATTTTTCTTGAAGGTTCTCGCACTTGTATGATTGTATTTTCTTAATGGTGGCAGACCAAGCGGGTAATTGAATAAAATGCTTAAATAGATCTAAGCATTTGTACGGGTATGAATCCTTCGTTAATTTTCTGTGTGTCCCTGGCATGTCCTGTTTCGGTCAGAATGCAAGACGGTCAATTCAACTACATAGTATTTGTCTAAACTGCAGTATTTCAACGAGATCTCTTTTAAGGATTTGGAAAAATAAATATGTGAAATAATATGCAAGATTCTTTTGTGTTTGTCGAGATCTCATCAAAGTACTTGAAATAATTGAATGAATTTTTACCCCGGCCTCCCGAACACACCCACTAGTCAAACCGACGCGCTTGTTTCAAATGGCGCAGCGATGTGAAAAACTTTATTTTATTAAAATTATGAAGTATATAAGACAATAGCTTAAAAGCAAAGGGGAAATAAAATATAATAAACAAGGGGAACGTTATTGACTGAACAGCATATCAAGGCGAGGCGAGTAGTTAAACATCAAGAGGAGAATGTGGAGGATTTGAAAAGAATTCAAACATGGGCTCACCAGCTTACTTGTTCAGCAAAGTTAACAGAACGATAATCTAATAAGGCAAAAATCCTCGAATTCCTTGAAGATGAAGCAAACTGAGAAATGCGGGTAAATCGAAGGCGAATAAATTAGACATTCATTAACAAATTTCACTGATTTATTGAACAGACTTACTGTACACGAGCACAATAGTATTACAAAATAATAAATATGCCTCCAGTACTATCTGGAATGGACGCTGAATCGATGCTACAGATTTCCTTATTACCAGACAGCACATTCCTAATATACAAAACAGTGTGAAAGTGTCCTCAATGTCAACATGGTAAAAACCAAATTTCAATAAAACGATTCTCCTTCAAACAAGGAACCAATTTAAGTACACATATCTAAGTATATACAAAATAGAATTACAAATAAACTTCATTTATACTCTTTTTCTTTTTGTCTCAAGGATCAATTTGTTGTCCTTCATCAGTTGTAATTTGATGTATGCACATAATTCTGAGTGCATATTACAGCTAGGATTTATATCTTATGCATTGCGACGATGCCTTAGGATAAAGAGCGTGCTCTAAATACACGTCAAGCGGCGCACTTCACCTTTTACTTCCCGCCTTTGTTTTCTTTCCTTTAAAAATTTAAAGACTATTCTACTATCAAGTCAGTGCACGCTAGCAATGTAAAGCAAACTCACCTGTCACTATCTCAACACAAACCAAGGATAATGTAAGTTAACCTAGTCGTCTTCTGGCTGGTATGCCGGAGAGGAAGGTGAATACACCGGGGAGGTAGGTGAATACCCAGGTTGATTGGAGTAAGTGGGAGAAGATGGCGAGTAGTTGGGGCTGGTTGGGGTGTACGTCGGCGACGTGGGCGAGTAGGTTGAGCTCGAAGGCGAGTACTGCGGCGACGTTGGTGAGTACGCCGGCGACGTGGGGGAGTACTTTGGCGAGGAAGGCGAGAAGCGCGTTCCGCCCGAAGGGGTGTGCTGAGGAGAGCTTGGGGAGTATGAAGGCGAAGTTGGGGAGTAGGAAGGCGACGTCGGGGAATACGTTGGGGAGGTAGGCGAGTACTGAGGCGAGGCCGGCGTGTAGTTCGGAGAGGAGCTGGGGAAGCTCGGCGAGGTCGGCGAGTACGACGGCGAAGTGGGCGAGTACTTCGGCGACGAGGCGCAGTAGCTCGGACTTGCCGGCGAGTACTGCGGTGACGTGGGGGAATACGATGGCGAGGTGGGCGAGTATGAGGGCGAGGTGGGCGAGTAGTTGGGAGAGCTCGGAGAGTAAGACGGCGATGTGGGAGAGTAGGACGGTGAGGTGGGGGAATACGAAGGCGAGGTGGGCGAGTACGACGGTGAGGTCGGACTGTAAGACGGCGAGGTCGGGCTGTACGACGGGCTGGTCGGCGAGTACGACGGCGACGTCGGCGAGTAACTAGGCGACGTCGGTGAGTATGACGGGCTCGTGGGGGAGTAAGACGGCGATGTTGGGGAGTAACTGGGCGACGTGGGCGAATACGACGGCGAGGTGGGCGAGTAGCTCGGCGATGTCGGCGAGTACGACGGGCTCGCCGGAGAGTACTGCGGGCTCGTCGGGCTGTAGTTGGGCGACGTCGGCGAGTAGGAAGGCGACGTGGGGCTGTACGTGTGCGAGTTGGGCGTCAGGCTCGGCGATGTCGGGGCGTACGACATGCTGGACGGCGAGTAGTTGCTGCGGGGGCTCGGCATGAACGGACTCATCGACGGGCCCGGGGAGCCGGGAGAGCCCGGCGTGGGACTCCAGCCGGCGTAACCGGGGGACATGCCGCTCGTGTCGCTCGAGCCGGACGGCGAGAAGCTCGGTCCTCCAGGAGTCATGCCGGAGCCGGCGTGCGGAGACCAAACGCTCAGGCCGTGGACCGGCGTGGCGCTCTGCAGCCACGGCGTCCGTTGGGGGCTGGTCGACGGCGTCGCCGCGTTCACGAACATCAGCCCGGTTGACATGCCCATTCCCAGGTTCATCGGGATTTCAATACCGTACTTGCATTTCTCGGCATCCAACAGAAGATCGAAGCACCCTGCCACAACAAACATCGCGTCATACGACTGCACAACCATTCACTTGATAACGTTTTACTCGACTTGACTGCTAAAGTTGACGGAAAGTGAGAAGTGCAGTAACTCACCTGTCCCCATGCGTGGCAGTTGGCCCATGATGATGTTCTCCGACACTCCCCTCATGGGGTCCACCTCTGCGTGGGACGCAGCGTCCAGCAGCACGTCCACCGTTTCTTCGAACGAGCACCTCATGAGAGCGCCGGTGTCCTGCCTGTTGATTCCGTGACGCGTGATGGCCATCAAGTGGCCCTTTGCTGTCATCACGTCGCACAGCAAGGCCAAGTGGCGGTAGTTGACGTACAAGCCGTAGAATTGCAACACAGTATTCATCTCTTTCTCCACGGATTTTCGCACAGCCTCGATACCCAGAACTTGGAAGATTTCACAGATGTCGTTCGAGAACGTCCTCACGGGGTCGACGTCCCGCTCACTCAGGACCTTCATCAAACTGGTGCCGTCCGTTTCCAAGAGCCACTCCGCGATCGCCTTGAATTCGCCGGTTTCGGTGATAACGATTCGCTTCTTCGAGTCCGTCTGAGGGAGATGCATGTACACCTTTCCGATCGCTTCGATGCCCTGCGAGCACAAACAAGACACACTCACAGTCAAGGTCCCGAATACCAAGCGACTCCTAGAGGCGCCTAATTTAAGTTGACGTCGTCCTTACCTGCAGAGTCATGTCTGAGAGCATGTTGGCTTCAATGCAACGCAGGAACATGTCGTCCTCCATCTTGTCCACTTGTTCCTCTTCGTCTTGGAACTTGTTGTCGTCACTGTTCATGATACGGATTCGCAACACCAGCTTTTCAGCGTTGTCGTCGTTGAAAATGCAATTGAGATCCTCGCCGAAGCCAGCATTTATCTTTTCGGCGATTTGTTCCATAGTCAGCTTTTTATCTAAGGGGAAAATCAACCGGTGTTAGTTACATAGCAAATGGTTGCAAATTCCTCCAAGAAAAGCGGCTGTAAAAAGGGAAAGCGAACTTACCTGTCATTCTCTTTCGGTCCAATTCGATACGAAGCAGCCAGGGTGAAATCCTGGTGGGGTCGAAATCAGGCATTTCGTAGTAGACGTTGACGAACTCCTGATCGTCTTTGATGACGGTATTCTGCGGGTCGGGATCGTAGTAAATGGCCGTGTTGGCCGTCACCTTCCTCAGAGTGGTGTGCTCGAGGCGGCAAAGCACGTTCTTGGCCTTCTCCGCGTCCCGGGCGGCCGCGCCGGTCAGGAACACCGTCAGGGAAGGGGCTTTGGGCTTCTTACTGATGTTGATGATTTCCTTCAGCCTGGGCACACCCAGTGTTACGTTCTTGGAGGACACACCGGCGAAGTGGAAAGTGTTGAGGGTCATCTGGGTGGCGGGTTCGCCGAGCGATTGCGCGGCAAGCGCGCCCACCATCTCTCCCGGCGCGCACTGCGCCTGCTGGAAGCGGGTCTCGATTTCTCCGATCAGCCACTCGAACGCTTCCGTCGATAGTCGGAACTCCTCGGACACGCTCTTGGTGCAGAGTGTCGAGCGCACGAGACACTGAAAGAGCAGCGTCGCGTTCTCATTGGCCAGTTTACTGAGCCGGTCCTCTCCCGCCACGATGACGCATTTCTGGAGCAGGTCTTGGACCCCCTTGATGACTCGCAGAGGGCTGAGATCGGTCGGGGCGCGTTTATTGATGTGGAAGATCTTCTGGACGTTCCAGATCATGCGCTGGAGGTTGCAGGGCAGGACAACCTTGTTTTCGCCGCTGGGGAAGATCTGCCTCAGGATCTCCCTGTCGCGGCACAGCTGCTCCCATTCGTTGTCCAGTTCCTGGACCACGTCACCCGATCCCATCAGCTCCTTGATCACCTCCTCGTTGAACACCCTCCTCAGGTTTCGGTCGTTGGTCGGGTCGAACTTGAACTTGCGTTCGAACTGCTTGTTCGACAATTTGATTGTCGACAAGCTCTGGAATTCGACGGTTTCTCCGCATAAGCCGTCCTCTCCGTAACGTAACTGGATCAGCTGGCCGACCGAGTTTCGGACGGTGCTGTCGTAGTTCACCATCACAGACTCCATAGCTTTGATCAGACGTCGCTGGATATAACCTATTAAAAAAACAACGCTCAGTCAACAACAGCCTTCTGAAAATTCGGCCTACCATTTCTCCGTAGAAACGTCGCTCCTCTAAAGCTTCAGTAATTCAATTGATAGGCGAGGGGTCTCCTCAACGAGGTATTGTACGTTTCCTTACCTGTTTCCGCAGTTTTGACGGCAGTATCGATCAGACCTTCACGCCCTCCCATGGCGTGGAAGTAGAACTCGGACGGTGTGAGACCGGCAAGGTACGAGTTTTCGACGAAACCTCTCGATTCCGGACCGTAATCGTCTTTAATGAAATGCGGCAACGTCCGTTTGCGGAAACCAAACGGAATACGCTTACCCTCCACGTTCTGTTGTCCTACACAGGCAATAACCTACCCACACAAAATGAACCCGACGTCAGTAAATACAACTTTACATCCACTGAGAACAGCTAACAGAAAAATATTCCCCACCTGTGAAATGTTAATGTTGGACCCCTTGGAACCTGAGACGACCATAGCCTTCAGGTTGTTGTATTCAGTCAGAGATTTCTTGGCGGAGCCTCCAGTCTTGTCTCGAGCGTCGTTTAGGATACGGTTCACTTGGTTCTCGAAAGTCTGACGCAACGTGTTACCCGGAGTGGGCTCCAACTCCATGTGATGGGCCTTCTGAATTACCTCGATGACATCCTCTTTAGCTTTCTTGATGGCTTTCTGGATTTCCAAGTAGGTTTGAGGATCGGCGATAGTGTCTCCAATACCGATAGAGTGACCTGTAAACAAACGGACGAGTTCCAATGACAATTTTTCATACCATTCTGTGCAAGTTACCACCACCATTTCGAAATCGGCGGTACCAACCTTCTAGCAAGAGCCAGTTGTTGACGACGGTCTGAATGTTTCCGTAAAACTGGCCACACACTTCGTGTCCCAGTTCGAGAAAGATGATATGCAGAAGTGATCCCGCTGAAGTACCCAAAGTTTTCTTACAGAGAATGCCTTTGATCAGTTCTCCGTGCTCGACCATGACCTAGACAAGGGGCACAGTCACTCAATGCTCAACGAAAAGTCACGTAAGACGAACCACATTCTTTCAGCTCCCGTCTTCGAGCCAATAGACACAAATCGGGGTCTTCACCTTTGTGTCACCGGGCGAAATCCATTTGTAAGGGCCATCATCCTCGTCATCTGGATGCGTCGAGTGAGTCCGAATCATGTTCACGTTCCCAGGAATAATGAGGGAGAAAATCTGTTTGCCGGTCCACAGGGGCTTGGGCTTCAAAATACACGGTTGAGGCATTTTCCCGTCCCATATGGGCAAGAACATGAGCAGAGTCATCATTTGTTCCTGTAAATCGAGACTTTCAAATAAAAATCCACATCTTCTCGCTCTTTTTCTGGTTCCATTTTTTCGCAGCTATGAAGTTTCAAGTGTTTAAAGAGGTTTACTCACCTTCTCGAGGAAGACATCTCGCTTGGTCATCTTCCTGACAGCGGTTAGCGTATCCTGCACAATACCCATAACAGGTTTGTTCGCCTGGGGGGTGATTATCTGGCGTGGGGTCACGTGGATGTTCTCCACCTCCGCTCGGGTCTCCATGGACTGTGGCACGTGTAAGTTCATCTCGTCGCCGTCGAAGTCGGCGTTGTACGGAGACGTGCAACTGTCACACACACACCCTCCACGATAAACTCAGTCGCAAAAGGAAGTCACCCACATGGGTAGCTGTCATAAGCGCCAAAAACCACAAGCGCCAACGCCGCAAGCGCCAATCCGTAACCGACAAACGACAAAAGTCGCAAACGCCAAAGGTCTTAACCGCAATACTAACCTAACTTAACCTAACCTATACGAACTTTGGCGTTTGCGACTTTTCTCGTTTGGCGGTTACGGACTGGCGCTTGCGGCGTTGGCGCTTGTGGTTTTTGGCGCTATCGAATGCCCCCCAT